>ERZ791885.1235-NODE-1235-length-17751-cov-3.107482_pt1 | contig 17751 bp, 38 predicted proteins | sample MGYA00510159_ERZ791885 | MGnify/ENA primary metagenome ERZ791885 (study PRJEB30046, sample SAMN00792054) | human gut metagenome | study: EMG produced TPA metagenomics assembly of the A metagenome-wide association study of gut microbiota in type 2... | reverse complement strand
AAGATTCGGACGTGAATTTTTGACCTGGCCTATACCGAATGCTCGATCGAGGGGATGACACACGAAATCGGATAATTCGCTTCATCATAAATTCGGCTACCGGTTTACGCCCCGGTCTTGCGGCTATCAGTCGGTCGAGTTTGGACCCGTTGCGCTCAAGCAGTACGCGGAAGGATTCGTTTACGACCTCCCGCGCTTCCAGTTTCACCCCGTATTTTAGGCATAATGCCTCTGTATAAGCTACCCAATCATCGTATCGTTCAGACACGTAATTATCAAAACTTGCACCCATCCGACTACTTTTTGTATTTTTTAATTCTTGCTTTGACCGCCTTCATTAGACAATTCTACTTTTAGTCCAATTTCAACCGCATTTATTACTGTTTCCCTTATAGGGTTTGTCTACCTTTAGAACAATTTGCCATCTTACGAAATACGGGATCGGCATCGTATTTATCTCTATAGGCTGTAAGATAATGCGTCAATGTTGAATGATTCCTGTTTATCGCGTTAGCTATTTCGATATACGTCAGGTTCCACCGCCTTAATTCGTATGCGAGAATGATTCTTGCCCGAACGAGTGGATAGTATCTGCTTTTACTCCTAATCTCTTCAAGGGAAAATCCGGTTACCGCTTCAACCTTTCGGGCAACTTCATTAATGATAGTCTCAGTAATCATCTCAATTCACATGTTTTAAAATCCACCGTCAACCGGTAAAATCCCAGCACATCCGAGCCGATCAATCCTCTTACATTCTTTCCGGTAGCCCGCCGTAGACTGGCCATGTCCTGTACCGCGAAGCTGGCCGAATACGGGATGCTGTCGAGCGTGAACGGGATTCTTCCGGTGGTCTTTAGAGGGATCGAGGTTCCGTCTACGCCGATTACCTCTAAGCCGGTAGCCATGTAGTAGATTTTCACCTCGTCACAGAGCTTTTTATCCAGCATAGATGTAGACGCTCCGGTATCTATTAAGAATAGCTCCCGTTGGCCGTTTATCGTGGCATAGACGAAGGGAACACGGTCGAAGATGATCTTGCCCGGCTTGGTCTTGTTGAGATCACAGGCGGCAAGAATCACGGCTATAAAGGCAAGAATAAAATAAAGTAAGGTTCTTTTCATTTTTCAGGTTTTTGTTATATTTGCATTACCAATTTTCATAACATTGGGTTTGGGTTAGTCGTTGGAGGGTGAGGCGGACACCCTCCTTTTTTATTTTTCGCCTTGCGGCAGTTTATTTTTCTCAATTTTCACTTTCAACCTCTGGAAGTTCCGCAACTCCCGAATAGCCCCGTCCATGGCCTTGCCTATCTCGGTGGGATTGGGCTGCTCTATATCCGCTCCGCGTCTCCACTTCTGGAAATAGTGAAGCTGGTTAATGATCTCCTTGACTTTCATTTTTCTTTGTTTTCGGGCTATACTTTAAATTCCGGATCATCTTTCAGCAAGGCCCAGCACTCCGGACAAATAGGACACCCGTTCCGGTCATAGTGCATTTGATCGTTCGGCAATTCTTTCTCACAGTTCTCGCAGCGATCAAAACACGTGTATTGGTCTTTACTCATCATTTTTCGTTTTAGGTTTTTTTATCTCTTCAATCGTCACCCTCACAGGGCGGCAGGTGTGACTCTCTTTCTCGTAATTGCCCCACGAGGATTGGCCGATGAAATCTTCAATACACCATTCCTCGTTCGGGCGTAGTGACCATTCTACGGGTTTCCCTTCCGGATCAAACACCGCCCACATTTTGATTGTTGTCATGGCTAATATTCTCCTTTCTCCATCCGCTTGGACAGTCTGTTAATTTTACGGGCAATGATCTTTGGAATGTCCTCGTAAGCGTAACTGATATAAACCAATTGCTCGACACAGATCAGTACATCCGCCATCTCTTCCAGTAGGTTATTTCGGGTTGCGTCACTTGGCTTCCGGTCGTGTTTTCGAATGGCTTGGATCAGTTCGGCACATTCTTCTATAACCATATTGATTTGCGCCGGTGCTCCAAATTTTTCGAGAGCCTGAATCAGTACCTTTTGTTGACTTTCATTTGTCCACATAGTTAACCCTCCAATGCTTTTTCAATCAACTTTCTGTTTTCCGAGTACTGAATCGCGAAGTCAGCATACCTACTATCTCCGGTGTGCGTGTTGTCCAGGTCTTTGAGTAGATCGTTGGTTTTCTGCAAGGCTTCCAGCAGTTCCGGGGCGGCGGCGATAAGACGGGCGTTGGCCAACGACTCGAATATTTCCTGTATAGCGACATTGGCGACTCTTGTTTCGGGTTTCTTATCTTTTTCTATTACCAGCTCTTTATACTCATGCCCATAACAACAAATCTTCCACGGCCCCGGCGTGCCTTTAAATTTCGGTTTCATTATTCCTGTTTACGTTCGTGAAGTTTACACCAGTTTGTACTTTTGACTGCAAAAGAGCCAATTGCACATCGTAAGTTCTTTTGATACACACGATACTCATCGTAAAAATGTGTGCCACGCACTTCATCATAAGTAAAGTATTTACAATTATTGCACATTGGGGCTTTCTTATCAAATCCTTGCTCCTGCTTGATTTGGTTGACGGTCTTTTTCATCTTCTTACTCCTTTACTCGTTCGATTAGTCCTCTTCTTTTGAGGCGTTTGATAAAGTTTTTCAGGTTTAAAGCCTGTTCGTAATAGCAGTCCTTTTCAACGGTGATCTTCTCCTTAAAGACAGGGTTACCGTCTAAGCCGATCGATGCCTCACGTACCAACTTCACGGGTTTGATCTCTCCAGTTTTGACGTTGAAGGAAAACAATGTGTGGCCGGGCACCTTCCTCATGCTGCCGATTAGCTTGTATTCCTGTCTTTGCTGTTCGAGTAGTTCTACTTGCGTCTGGCAGATCATTTCGTTGGTTATGCCTGATTCCGGTAATATGCGCATGACTTACTTATTTACGGGTTCGATGGGACGCCAGTGGGTGTAGAAATTTTGTACAGCATAAGGTTTGATGCGTTCTTTCAACTGCCATCCACGGATTAAATCTATATGGCAATCAGTATCTTTTGTAAGAATCAGAGTGTCGTCATCTGGAAGCTCATCCATCACGCTGATCCACCGATATGCCTTTTCCAGACCTCTGCGGTAGCCGAAAGCATCACCGGCGAGGAAACCATCCCGATACTCCTGATAGCGGGCCCGACACCTGGTGTGATACCCTGCTACATTTCTGTCAAAAGGCCGACAATCAAACTCTTTGCAATTAGTACTTTTGCAGCGCTCTGCAATATGATCGTGCGCGTACTCTCTGGCCGCTTCTTGGGGTGTTTTCATAGCTCGTAGGGATTTTCAGGTAAGGTATTCACGTCAATTGCCAGTCCTGCGGAAATCAGGCCCCGGTAGTCGAACATCCATTCATGGAATTTGTCGAACACCATAAGCCAATCGGAATCCATACAGCCTCCTACTGTATAAAGCAAACCGGCTGCGTCAAATTCTATGAAATGCCCTCTATCATTAAAGACATCAAGCGGCACAAACTTTTCCCCTCTGTGGGTGATCTCTTCGGTGAGGTCGGACATCGGGCGAAGGATGGGGCCAACTTCCGTGTAATCATGGCTCTTGTCAATCAGTTTCTGTGCTGACAATAAATTCACCAACTGTAGGTATACTCCACGTCCTTTATCTTGGAATACCAGTCCATACGGCAGATACCCGCAAATATCTTTCAGTTCAAGTGTTTTCATCTCTCTTTATTTTTGAAGTATTGTACAATCTCTTCGGCGGTGGCTTTGCGGGTGGTCATCCAGTGATAGGAATAGCCGTTGATCTTGTCTGACGTGCACTTGAACATTCTTCCTTCTTCCACAAACCACTGTTCTCGGTCGTTCTCGTCATTCATCGCCGCCAGGGCTTTGAACAGCTCGGTGTTTTCGCCGCAGTCGATATAGCCTTTTGAAACCATCTCTGACTGTGTGACGGGGGATTCAAACGCGCATAATAGACAACCCGATGTAACATCTACATACAACACGTTAGATTCAAGACCCCGCATAAGAAATTTATATCCAATCCCTTCCAGCCACTCGATCAACTCTTTTCGCTTCTCCGGATTCTCAACCCGAACAAAGCAGGGGGTAGTGAAGGTCATTGCTCGTTGAGTCTTTGAATGAAATCGTTTAGTATATCACACAGATAATCATCAGTCCGCAACCTATGGTCACAACCAGCACCACTTTGTGTGCATGCGAAACAACACGCCTCCACCGCTCTTGCTTTCAGCGCTTCGATCTTCTCTTCTGCGTCCTGCTCGGCAAGCTCGACGACCTCGGTAAATAGGCGGCAATACTCTTTTACTGTCTCGACCTCATTTTTGGTTACAAAACCTGCTGTAAATTTCTTACGGTATCTCTCAATTGCTTCTTCTGCTCGTTTGCTTTTCATTTCATTATCTTTTCATAAAACACATCCAATGGGTTTTTGAGGCTTTACCGGACTTATGACCGAACAAGGGTTGCTGTCCGAAAATTTCCAATACCCGTTTAACTGAAATCCGGGTTTCGTTCCATTTGAAGATCAGAATCCCGAACGGCTCAAGAACCCGCATGCATTCGTCAAAGCCTCGTTTTAGATCATCCCTCCATGTAGATCGCAAGGTTCCGTATTTTTGGGCCATATAGCTGTTAGGATTGGGATTGTCGAGATGTGGCGGATCGAATACAACGAGCTTAAAAGAACTATCCGGAAAGGGCATATTTCGAAAGTCGGCGATCACATCGGGGTGAACCTTCAACTGGCGGCCGTCACATAGGATGTATTCTTCATCCCGAATGTCAGCGAACAGCACGTCAGGATTCTCCTTGTCAAACCAAAACATTCTGCTACCACAGCAGGCATCAAGTATTTTCTTGTCGGTTGTCATCTCTCTTCATTCTGTGCCCCGGACGGGACGGTTTTAAAAATTAAATAGCATCATCTGTTCCCCCGGTTTATACTGTCGTTGCTCCGACATTTGGGGGGCTATTGCCGGTTGTTTGGAGGGAAATGTTTTCCGCTTCGTTGAAATATCCAACCGTGTGATAAAGTCGGTTTGTCCGGCCCCCGTGAGGTAGAAATATGGAAGCCAATGACCGTCTTTGGAGAGCATCTTGCGAATATGCCAGCTTTGGTAATGATCCATAGTAATGGTGTTCATGTGGGCGATCTCGCCTTGCATAGAGTTGACAAGCATATTCAAAGCAGCCATTTTGCAGCAGGTCAGATCGAGATCGGAACCATACAACCAGATGTTTCGATTGCCTTTTTCGGCTGCGATCTTTGCGGCGGCTAGAAGCATGCGTCCTGATCCGCAGGTAGGGTCGCACATCGACTGTCCCGGTTTTAGTTCATCTACACCCGTCGCTAAAGACATGAATTGGCACAGTGGCTCCGGAGTGAAAAATTGACCGTTATTCCCGTGGCTGACATGCTCCATGAATAAATCCCCCAGCGCGTCTTTAAAACCTTCTCCGTTGTTATCGGTAATGATCCCAAAGCAGGAGAGCATGGCGAGTAGCGTGCGTTTATCTTCGTCCGTCAACTTCTGAAACCGCTCTTTTTCCTCTGGTGTCGGTTCAAGGTTGAAGGGTAATAGTGCAAAGTCGAGGAATAAACTGAAAGCATCGGGATATGACTTGGTATAGGCAAGCCGCTCCAGCAAGTTGCCGAACTCCTTTTGTGCCTCGGAAGTAGTCATTTCCTCGATATTCTTTTGCCTTGCCATTATTTTGTTTTTGTGCCTGCTTTCAGGCGGTTTCACTTTGATATTTCGGCCAGTAGTGCCCGGCATTCGCCCTGATTTTTTGGAAGCGCTACCCGTGGGGAAATTCCCCGCCCGATAAAAAGCCTTTTGAGCATCTTGATCCGTAGGTCGCCCTGCTGGGTCCGGTAACCTTTCGTGTCTATCACCGTATCGTGTTCCGGCAGAAAAAAATCGACGGTGTAGGTGACCGGTCGGATCGCTGCGCCGCGATAGCGAAACCCCTCCTGTACACAGTAGCGTTTTTGAAACTCGAACCGGATGCCGGCCATTGTCAGCAAATCGTACATGTACATCTCCAATCGACTGTCGAACTTCACCCCGTCCCGCTCGATTTTCCGGGCATTCCTGATCTTTCGGTTACCCGGTGGGGCAACTGCATGCCTGAACGATTTAAACTCGTCTACGGTCATATTTTTGGGGTAACTGACTTTCCGCATAGCTTTTCATATTTGCTTTTTTCGATCTCCCGGTAACCCTTCCCATTTTGGAGCGGCACACGGACAAATTGCATTTTGGCATGTTTGGCTTTGATCGAGGCCAACAACGCGCTGGCCCGCATGTGCCGTTCGTCGTCTACCAGATGAATACTGTCCTCTTTTTCACTGCGTTTGATGGCCGTTATATTTGTGTGAATCATAGTATCTTGAAATATTTATCGTTAATCGTATTCCCTCCGATGATCCGGTGTTGGTTGTACAGTTCCACACAAGCCCAATAGATGTCTATCGTCGGAATATTCAGTATTTCGTACAGGTCGTCTATCAGTAGCGCATGATCCGGAAAAATCCTATCGGCTATTTTCTTCCGCTCTACCTCCCGTATCGCCTCGTAAACCCGCTCAGAAAGGGGTATCCCGTTTTGGCACATTGTCGTAGAGTTTGTAATCCACAATCCTGGTCATTGAGTAGTTGTGCCGGAAAGCCACCTCTTCCGTCCCTCCGTTGCGCTGTTTGGCGATGTTGATAATCCCGAACTCGTGCGTGCTCACGTTCCCCAAAGAAGTCGGCCACTCGGTGATTCCGTAGTAAGCAGGACGGAAGATGAATCCTACCACATCCGCATCCTGCTCGATAGCCCCCGATTCCCGCAGGTCGGAAAGCATCGGCATTTTGTACGCACCGCCCCGCTCTTCACACTTGCGGGAGAGCTGCGAGAGTAGCACCACCGGAACGTCCAGTTCTTTGGCTATGATCTTCGCTTGTCGGCTGGCCTGCGCGATCTCCTGCTCCCGGTTGCGGTTGCGCTGGTCGGTCGTCGTATCGGCCAACTGCAGGTAGTCGATGAAGATGATCCCGCACTTGTTCCGCTTCTTCATCACTTTCGCATGGGAGCGGATATAGCGCATAGACACCACCGGATTGTCATCGATATAAATCGGCAGTTTGCCGAGTTCCCCGGTCGCACGCTCGACCTCCCGCCAGTCCTCCGCATCCATCCTTCCCGAGCGGTAAGCGTCCGGATCGACATTGCACTCAGAAAGCAGCAGCCGGTCGGCAATGGATGTCCCGCTCATTTCCAACGAGTAGATACAGGGCGGATAACCTGCCTGCGCTGCGGCACGTGCGCTGTGCAGCATGAAAGCCGTTTTACCCATGCCGGGCCGGGCAGCCAGTACGATCAATTCTCCGCTGTGCCATCCGGTCGTCAGTTCGTCGAGACGCGAAAGGCCGGTAGGTACTCCCGGTGTCTTGCCCTCTTTGGCAAGCACCTGGCGGCGCTCCGCGTCGCGCAACGATTCCTCCAGCAACTCACCGATATGTTTCGCACCCCGGCCACCGGCAATAGCCATCGAAATACGATCCATTCCCGCGTTGAACTCGTCGATGATTCCCGAAATATCCCCTTCCTCCTGAATACATCCCAACACTTTCGTTGCTACCGCGATCATCTGGCGGGAGAGGTATTTTTCCCGCACAATCCTCGCATGGGCAACCACTCCGGCACCCGAGCCGACCAGCATCGTATAGCCGGATAGCTTCGCTACGACATTCTCCCCGACAAGCTCCTTGTCCCGCTTACACCGCTGCGAAACGGTGAACAGGTCGATCTGCTCCCCGCTGTCGTACATGGTGCGGATCACCCCGTACACTTTCGCATTGAACGGATCGTAGAAACTATCCGGGGTAAGCTCCGTTACGACCTCCGGTAAATAGCCGGGCTCCATCAACAGTGCCCCGAGTACTGTTTGCTCCAGCTTCTCAGCCTGCGGTATGTGCATCTCGTCGATCATAGCCGGATCGGTTTACGTTGCGGTTGTTCTGTCGGTACACTCGGATGGCTTTTTTCCCAGGTTCGCACGGCGGCTTTCCAATCCTTCATTTTGTTGCGACCTATCATCCAACCCTTCGATTCGTAAAAATCTACAAAGGAGGAAGGATCAACGCTGTTACGGCGTTCTGCACAATAGGCAACCACTTCTTCAAGCGTCGGCTTCTGAAACCGGCCCCCATGGCCCTTGCCGCCGCCCGCCGCCCGGCCCGGTGAATCAGTAGAAGAATCAGAAGATATAAGCGGGCTTCGCCCATTCTCCGCTACACCGCCAGGCCCCCCGTCAGGGGGGGAAGGGGGGTATATTTCTTTTCTTTGTTCTCCTTGTTCTACTACTTGTTGCCCTCGCCTTGCCCCACATGTGCCCTTGCTATGCCCTTTGCCTTGCCCTGTACCATTGTAATACTCGTAATTACAGATATTTAAGATTGTCGTAGGGTTGCCCTTTGCTATGCCCTTCGTTATCATTCCCTCGTTTTCAAGCATTTTTAGGAATACTCTCACCCGCTTTGTTGTCCAATTCCATCTCTTTTCCAGATAACTGATCGAGATGGGCAGTTGCCCTCGGTTCCAACAAATCACCTTACCATTAATGATCTTTTTGGTTGTCGTGTCCTCAAATCTTGCCGACTGCAACAAGTCAATCCAAGCTTCGAACCTCGAATAAGGCCGATCTTCGCACCATAAAGGGTGCTCAAATATCCGCCGGTAAAGTGGGATGAATCCATTATCCATTACTGAGTCTTCCGATGTTTAATGCCCTGCCTATTTCCGCCCTGCGGGCCTGAATACGGCTAAGTTCTTTGAGTTTTGAGGTACAATGCCTGCCGGTACTGCCAAGCTGACCGATCAGCCTCTTTTCTTCGTCAAGCAGCCGGTAAAATTCCCGGCGCGGATCGTCTTTGTTCTTTTCCATGATCTCATCTGTTTAATACCCTGTTTTAGTCAACCGTAAATGTTCGCGTTCATAGGAGAGAAGCGAGCGGATGTGATCTGCCTGATGTGTGCATGCCGCATTCAATCGGTCAAGCCAGTCTACCAAATACTTTTCCTCTGCCGCTATGCTGTCCACAAGGACGTTTTGAGCCTTAGCCGACAAATGCCCTTCTTTGGCTATCTTCGTCACCACTTCTGCGATCTGTGAACTCTTTTTGCGGTTCAAAAGCAGTTTGCCTTCGGCCAGCATTTGACCCGTCCGGGCAACATAGACCTGCAAGGTTCTGATCCGTTCGGCAATTTGGGCCGGATCGGAACCGCATTTTTGTTCCGCATAACGCTGATACTCTTCCGCCTCAGATAGCAGACGTTGCAAGGTGTCCATAGTCGGAAAGTTTTAAGCGATCGGGATAAACGAGGTTCTTAGGCCGGGGATTCGGGTTCTCCAAATCCCAGATGGCCCGAACGTGCCGGAACGAGGCAAAGTGTTTCGGGCAGTTCACAACAGGGATCAGCTGCCACCCGGCACCCTGTATTTTGCCTTTGGCCCCAGCGGTGCGCGTTTTGGCATTCAGGTGAAGGATACCCGTCTTTTGTATGGCCGGGTATTTACCCTTGTTGATCTCATTAAACATGGTGGTATAAGTGGCCGCCTGGATGTGGTGTGTGACGTGCACATAATTCGAGGTCTTAAAATCGATCAGCCATAGTTTACCCTGCAACTTGCAGAGCATATCGACAGTACCGGCAATCCCGTGTTTGTCGCATACGAGGGTAAATTCCGAACTGATAATCTCCGGCTGAAACCGCGTGTAAAAGTCGATGAACCTGTTTATCATCTGCCATTCCCGAAGCGTGTAGATGCTGTCGTCCCAAAAAACCTCGGCGCCCTGTTGCAGCTTGTCGATAGCCTCGTGCACCTTCGATCCGCTGTCGGCGGCCATCGTCACGATTGCATCCGCATCCGTTCCGTTGCGTTTCAGCCATTCGTTAAACTCCTTGCCTTTCGGGTATAGGTCGAGTACCGTAGTCACGGAAGGGTAAAAATTGCCTTCCGAAGTTTCGTAAAACCGTTCGTCGCAAAAGGTAATTTGCTTGGCCGACGGATTGTGAAATAAGCGTCCCATGATCGTGCATTTTTAGAATGGAAGGTCGGCAGGCATATCGTCCGGAATAGGCATCCCGTCCGAGAAGGTCCGGGGGGATGATTGGTTGCGCATAAAGGGGCGCACGGGGGAAGTTTGACTGCCCGACGCCGCTTGTTCGGTGCGGATAGCGGCAACCTGTCGCTCATGCTCACGCTCCATCCATGCCGTGGAATCGTCCCCGTCCGTTACCGGCTCTTCTTTCGGAAGCTCGCCGAGCCGCCTACGGTTCGCCGCTTCGATCCGGGGCTGGATCACGTTCTCCACATATTTGAGGAAGAAATCGAGCACCGCCGAATCGTCGTAGGTGACATTCCCCCGGGCGTCGATCCGTTTTTCCAGTTCGGGAAGTCCGTTCGGATGTTCCTGTGTGAAATACCAATCGACATTCTCCCCGCGCTGTTGCAGGTAAAGCGTTCCGCGTTTCTTGTCGTCTACAACCTTCACATAAGGCGAAAAGGTGATCTTTTCGTTGAAGTCCACATTGGGTAACGACTTCATCAGTGAACGACCGTAACCACTCCGCTCCCTGACCTGCATGATGTAGGTATCGTCGCCGTCCACGATCGTCAGGTGCCAATTGTACGCCTTGTCGTTGAACTTGTCCGGCTTATTGACGATTCCCGCCAGGTAGCCGGTAATGGAGCGGTAATACTTCATCCAACTGACTTTCCCGCTCTCCTTGTTGACGATTTGAATAGCTCCCGGCGTGCTCTCTTTTACCCGCAGCGAAATTTTTCCGTCGCTGATTCCAATGTACGTCGCGTTTGTTCCTTCGTTAAGTCCCATAATCTTTAATCATTTTTATCGGCATCTTACTCGCTTATGCCATTGCGCTGGCGGACAGGGCTGGTTCTGCCCCGGCGACAGCTTTGAATCTTACCCGCGAGAAAGGGTATCTGTCGGCTTCGTTTGTGTTGGCCCTGTCTTGCTGTACATCTCAAGGGCGCACTCCCCGCATCATTGCCTGCCACTTATCCGCACGTCTGCGGTGGCTGCCTGTCCAATGCCGGTCTTTCCCGACAGTCCGTCTTTTATTTGGTATTTATCCTATTTTTTATAGCTACCTTAACCTTTTCTGAGATAGGGAGATTGAGCACTGCCTGATTGCACTTTTGATGGGCCAGAACCATGTTGGAAAGATCGTTTTTACCTCCACAACTCAGGGCGATCAGGTGCTCAACAGTAATATCGTCCCCCATCTCATTTCCACAATAGAAACAACAGGTGCCATCGCGTTCAATCAACCGTGCTTTCTCTTTCTTATAGCCCGGGTACCGACCTGTTTTTATTGGCGCTCCATTCCACTTTCCACCTGCCCGGAATGCCCTAATCGCTTCATCCGTGAACCTGCCATTTGTTCGTCCAGTACTATACAGCACCCCTGTTTCCTTGCCTTTAAACCGGAGAATTTCATATTGGTTTGTCGGAGGCAATATTTCGCATCCCCTCTGAGCCAGCCAGATTTTGAACTTTTCAACGTCCATATTAATTTACTTTTGTTGTGGACAAGGCAGGATTCGAACCTGCAATGAGTGCTTACGGTAAGCGTCTTTTACACACTCATTAATGCTGCTCGCCTTGTTCGGCATACTTACCACATGTATTAGCGTCTACCAATTCCGCCACCTGTCCAATTACCCGTCTTTCCGGGCTGTCAGCAGACCTTTTAACAGCGCGGCTTCTCCTTCGTTATAATCGCTGTCGAGGGTTCCCCACACCTTCCCGGAACTGTTCCCGTCTGTCCGGGATAGGTCGTCTGCCTGCCTCTGGGTATGATGTTTACTGATTCCAAAACATTTCGTTAAAACTCGGTTCTCCAAAACCATCGATCTTCGTCCCTTTAGCGGGAAGCGGAGATTCACAGTAATAGGTTTTATATCGTGCGACTATTTTACCGTCCTGGTCTTTGCGAGCATTCCAAAACCATTTTATCGCCATCCCATCCTTTTTCAATCTTGATATGATTTTGCGAAAATCCACAGTCTGGGCCATCCGGTTACCTTGTGCGGTCGTCAGCCTGATACCCGATAATAGGGCCGCTTTGATCTTCTTTTGGGGTTCCGCTAAATAGTCCATAGTATTGAGTGTTTTGATTCGTCCTTATGGTATTTGTTTATTGTGCGATCACCTCTTCAATTGTGGTTGCAGCATTGTTGATGTCATCTTTTGCACTCTCCAGACTATCGATACCTTCATACATCCGCTCACCTTTTTCACTATCTTGGAGTGATTCAGGCATATTGTCGTATGCTTCCTGCTCTTCATCTATGATTGCATCTAGCTCTTCATAGATCTCTATTAGTTTCTCGTAAATACCTTCAAGGCGTTTCCTTCGATCTTTATTCATAGCGGTAAATTTTGATTTGTCCTTTAAAAACTCCGCGATACTCCCGTAGGGCGGATGGGTGACCCGGATTGCCGTCCGGATCGTAAAAAATGGCTGCTAACCTAAACCAACATTACTAACCTAACCTGCTTTACGGTAGCAGGAACCGTTTGCTTCTGCGTAGTAGTACTCTATATCTCTTGGATAGGGTTCATGGATTCTGTACTCTTTCTCGCCTTCAGGCTTGAAGTATGCCTGCGAAAGCTGAAGATCGTAATCGCCCACATGGTTAATGTAATAGTCTGCATACACGCTGATTACACCGCCATCTTGAACGGCGGTAATCTCGCCGCAATACTCTTTCCTGAAATGCGGGTAGGGTTTACAGATCAGTGCGCTCATCTCCGATTTAAGGCATGCGGCCAACTCGCGCAACGCCGCCTCGCTGTATGTAAACTCTTGTCCTTGCATGGCTATTCTTTTATTTTGTACCCCTTAGCGGACTCGAACCGTTACCTGCACGAATCCCCCACCTTACTTCGTGCCGTCATTCCATTAGACCAAAGGGGTAAATCAGCACTCCCGCGCGGAGCTGTCAAACCTTTTTACTCTCTGCTATGAAAGTTGCGGGAGTGCCGAGTTTTGTTATCTTTGTAAGCGTCAAACCTTTAAATTTTACTGCTATGAAAGGATTTATTGAAGTAACCACTGGGAATAATGCTTACAAAGCATTAGTACAGGTTAATACCATTCAAACTGTAATTGAAGAAGGATCAGTTGTATGCATCTATTTTTCAACGGGATCGAAATACATCAAAACTGACCAGTCTTACGCCCAGATTTTGAATTTGATTCAAAACGCATTGTAATCCAGTCGTAAATCTCTTGTGCCGAAGACACAAGGGAGAGCCCAATTGCTCTTGTGTCAGCTTGTTCCACACACCATTTCCGCAGCCTTCTGTCCCTGCGGGCGTTGATCCATTGCCTTAGCTTTTTCATAGCTTTATAAATTTTCGAGGTACTCTTTGATCGCCTCTCTATCCTCATCGCTGACTTCGTCGGAAAGAGCCAGCCGGGAAAGGTTTGCCCTCAGTGGATTCAAAGCTGAATCCGGAGCGGGGCCAGGTGTGATAATAAATTCGTCGTTCATGGCTTTGTAGGTTTACTGTTTTGCTTCAAGAATAGGTAAGCTGGCTTCGGTAGGAATGTAGATCACCTTATTCGCAGATAGATTTTGCTGGCGAACCCACAGATACTGAATGTAAGTAGGCGTTATGCTACCGTTTTCGATCTTTATAGCTTCGGCAGCACCTTTAGCACGTTCAATCTCTGCCTGGGCGTTGAGTTTCTCGGCTTCAAGATTAGCCTTAGCTTCCTCGATCTTGATACGTCGGTTTTGTTCGGCTTTGGCAAATTCAGCTTTGCCGCTCATTTCTTGTTGCCATACGGCGTAGCGAGGGAATCCGACCATGCAAAGCACAATAAGAGACACCACAAGTGCTACAATTCCAGTAAAGGTCAATACGTTTCTCATGTTTTATTTTATAGAGTGAGACACTTGGATAGTCTGAAAAACATCGTTTTACCGTTCCCTGTAAACTCAGGTTTCAAACGTCCCTCTTTGACTAACCGGCGAGCCTTACCATCCGGCCATTTTAAATTGACTTTCAAACTAGCTATATCGAGTAAGGGATCGGTAATCTCGGATTGCTTTTTCACAGCATCATGTAACTGATCTATTTTTTTATCGATCAGGCTTTCTAGCTGCTCTTCGGTCACCGTAATTACTTTGAGAGGTTCCATAGTCGTGGGAATTAAGAAATACGGGTAACGCGAATCTGTTTATCGGTTATAACTGATTCATACTTATTGCCCATTGTGCGGGTAATCTCATACAATTGAGCCCGAACACTTGAACTGACGGCTTTATCAAACACTTTAACCCTACCAACCTTCATTTTGATAAGTCGGTGGCGTCTGCTGTTTTTGTCTATTGGTCGTCCCTTTGACATTTTTATTTATATTTGTTGTTACATTTGGATTACAATGCAAATATATAGTTTTGCTAAATATAAACCAAATTTTTGATTAGTTATTTTAGGCAAAACTTTTATTTATCATGGAAAACACAGTAAAACAAAGACTTAAAAAATTTATTAAGTCAAAAGGCATTTCGGAAAGACAGTTCTGTTTACAAATAGGGGCTTCTCCTGCGTTTGTGGCCAATATTGTTCAATCTATCCAGCCTAACAGGGTGAATAGTATAGCTAATCAATTTCCTGATTTAAATACAGGTTGGCTTCTCACCGGCGAAGGCGAAATGCTGAAAAATTCAATACAGGACATCAGTACCGACAGGCAAGAAGTAACTTTAGTCCCTCTTCTCCCGGTTTCTGCACAAGGCGGTAGGCTCAATGATTTTGTTGTATCAGTCAGAAAGGAAGATTGCGAAAAGCTAATATCCCCTATTAAAGATGCAGACTTTGCGATTATGATCTCCGGAGACAGTATGGCCCCTGAATATCCGAGCGGATCAAAAGTCTTGGTAAAAAAAATAAATTCAAAGTCGTTTATAGAATGGGGAAGGTGCTATTTATTGGACACCTGTAATGGGAGTATAGTAAAAAAATTATCACCTCCTGTTGAAAACGACGAGGTGTTTGGTAAAGATTATTTTACCTGCGTTTCTGTAAATCCAGACCCTCTTTACAGCCCGTTTCGGGTTCCTACGTGTGATGTATACGGGATATATCGGGTGATGATGCTATTGTCCGAAAAATAAGCGGTTCATGCAAAACATCCATGCGATTAAATTTGGAAACACGAGTTTAGTAATTTGCGATCAAAATTTTTGATCACATGACCATCAAGCACAAAAAAAAGCTTGATGTTCCAATTTGGAACCTCAAGTATATGCCCACACAGAACACTAAACCACACAACTATTTTACAGATGACACCCAATGAATTTGCAGCAGGAGAAGCTATTTTAGAAGCGTTGCGACAGGAAGGATTTTTCGAGGTTTTCATCGAGGAAGTTCAGCAATGGTCAATCGAACGCAGTAAGAGTACAGGAAGATCTTACGTCGAGTGTTTACGAGAAGTGATACAGGAAGAAAAAGCCCAAATGCAATGCGCGATCATGTATGACGAGGAACATATAGAATTTATAGATAAGCCACTTGTCAATTAACTATGACCGGACTAGACCAAATTCAAAGCAGAATATACGAGATCAGAGGCCAGCGGGTGATGCTGGATAGGGATCTGGCTGAACTTTATCAGGTAACGACCGGCGCACTGAATCAGGCGGTAAAACGCAATTCGAAACGGTTTCCGATTGACTTTATGTTTCAGCTTACAAATCAAGAATTTGCAAACTTGAAATCACAAATTGTGATATCAAGTTGGGGCGGGATTCGCAAAATGCCCTATGCGTTCACCGAACAAGGAGTAGCGATGCTGTCCGGCCTATTGAATAGCGATATAGCTATAAATGCAAACATCGCCATTATGCGAGCGTTCGTAGCCATGCGCAACTACATTATGACTACGACAACAATAACCTCCGAATTGGCTGAAATCCGGGCAAAGCTGACATTGTTAGAGAGGGCCGACGAGGACAACGCCGAAGCAATCAATGATTTGTCAGAAGATATGCGTAAGGAGTTAGATAACATCTATCAGGCTATCGCCGCGCTTTCAATCAAACCGGTGCAAACGAGAAAAAAGATCGGGTATAAAAAAGAATAAGACTATAACCTCATTTAAAAAACGGATGTTCCATCAGCATCTCCGCATTCTCCTCCGATGATACTCGGATATATTTCATAAAGGTGCTTTCTTTGGTGTGCCCGGTGATTTTCATAATGGAGATCGGTGGCACTCCAGCTTTGTAGGCATTCGTTGCGAATGACCGCCGGGCCGTATGCGTACCAACTAACTGCCATTTAGGATAACGGTTCGTTACGAGTTTGCCCGACACGCTTTCCCGGACTTCCACTAGGTCGTCGATTTTAACAAATTTGCATATATCTTTAATGTATAGGCGCGTTTTAGCATCACTCAGGGATATAGACAAATCGAACCCGCTATCTAAAATTTCTTTCACTATCGGGTGGATGGGAATTACCACCCGCTGATCCGTTTTTTCAGTGACTACCGTAATCATGCCATCTGAGATATTTTTGCGGTCAATCCGGTTGAAGTCAGACATACGAAGCCCCGTATAAGCCCCGATTAAAAAACGGTTTTTAACTATATTATAGGATTTGATTATGTTTTTGGCCGCAGAGGGATAGGCTCTCGGGTAGAACTCCGAGATAAATTTTTCATCAATCGGGGTACGGTGTATTTTCTCAAGTTCAGCAGTCGTCAAATATATCTTATCGACCTCTTGTGTAATGGCTTTGAAAGTCGAATGCTGAAAATCGTTATTGTTGTGTAATTTGTCGATTATTTGGGCCTCACGCATTACCTGTTTAATGATTTTTATGACGGTTCCGAAATAATTGGCCGAGTGGCCGAGGCCGTTCATGTAGCTTTGCAGGTCACGATAAAATGATATATCGATGTCATCGAAAGCAAAATGTTTTCCTGCATAGGTCTCGAAATCTTTAATTTTCGCAAGAACTACATTAAAACGCTGAATGCGGCTTGGGGATTTTTCATTTTGAAATCTAGGAATAAAGACGGTTTCAAAGTATTCCGCAAACATCCTGATTGCGGATTCACTTACCGGGTAAGGCACTCCGGCAATTTCGCATTCAACGATTTTCCAAAAATGTTTATTCCCCGTTATCTTAATGCTTTGGAGCTCTATATTTTGAACCGCTCTTTCAATCGCCCCAGACCACTTATTAAGTTCGTGATTGACTAAAGCCCCATCCCGATACCGCTGATTGACGCTTGCCAACTGTCTGTTGGCATCCCAATACTTTGTAACAACGGACACTCCGATACCTTTTTTATAGCGGATTCCGTTCATCGTAATGATGGCATCGATACTAGTACTTTCCAGTTTTGGATTGGCAAGAAAAAAGCGGGATTTCTTCATTTCGGAATCAGATTTATTCCGAAAGTATAAAAATCATTCCGATTTCGGAATATTATTTACACAAGATAACACGATTTACTCGAAAATAACGAAAAGTCAATTTGCCTAAAAGCCGTCTAAATCGTTGTTTGAATGGGTATAAAAAAGAAATAGCGTATTTTCATACGCTATTTCTGTGATCCGTCTGGGGCTCGAACCCAGGACCCCAACATTAAAAGTGTTGTGCTCTACCAGCTGAG
>ERZ791885.1220-NODE-1220-length-17959-cov-2.933423_pt1 | contig 17959 bp, 22 predicted proteins | sample MGYA00510159_ERZ791885 | MGnify/ENA primary metagenome ERZ791885 (study PRJEB30046, sample SAMN00792054) | human gut metagenome | study: EMG produced TPA metagenomics assembly of the A metagenome-wide association study of gut microbiota in type 2... | reverse complement strand
TATGCAGCTATGTGGATGGACTGGAGAAAAAGATTGATTCCATGACGGAAGAACTTACCAATATGCAGAACCAGATCAAAGAAATGCAGGAGGATACACTTGTCAATAATGCTAAAAAGGCATTGTCAGAAGCACAGGAGCGACTTAATACCAGATGTGAACAGATAAAGTCGCAGGTATTGGAAGTGAAAGCACAGGTCAAATCTACAGCAAAGAGCATAGTAGATGAAGCAAAGGCAAAGGGAAGATCTGCATTATACAGGGTGTCGGAGTTCTTAGGAATTAAGAAAAGACTTTTTGATATCCGGGAAAATGTAAGAAGTGCAATCAAGACCATGGATAAGGATATAGCAAAGACAGCACTTCTTGCAAAAGGATTTCGTGAAGCAGGGCAGACAGTAGCCAATGCATTCCGTACTTTTGCTGACAAATCGGAGGTAGATTACTCACAGAAAGAGCAGAAACACCCTCTCACAAAGGCGGTACTTACCCCTATGAAAGCAGTGAGAAAACTGCTTGTATCAATGGAGCTGCATCTGGACGCTTCGATTGATAAGCTGGATAATCTGGCGATGAATGTGCAGATAGATAAGGAAAAGCGTGTGGAGAATACGAAGAGTGAGAAGCAGAATGTACCTGACAGGGCAGAAGCAGAGCCGGAGAGAGTCAATGCTGAGATTGTGTATACTCCAATGGTGGCTGAAGCACATGAGTATCAGTATAATGCCGATGCATTTGAGGCTAGAGGTGGTGCCGATGTGAAAGTGGGGACAGCAGAGAAAGTATCGAAGGTAAGAGAAGATAAAGCCAGATAGTAATTGGGGCGTGGGAGAATATCCTGCGTCCCTATTTTATTGATTCTACACTATTGTCATCGCTACGGCAGATTGGTTATATACATGTGGCATTTTATAATAAATGACACACGTAATTGCGTAATAATATAATTGTGCGAGGGGAGTAGATAAAAATGAATGAGCACCTAGCAGCATTTGTGGGATACCTGACAGATAAAGAAAAATCGAAATCAACGATTGAAAGCTATACCAGATATGTCAAAAAATTTTTGAAATATGTGGATGGAAATGAGATAACAAAGGAGCTGGTTATACAGTACAGGGAGCTATTGGAGCGTGAAGGCTCTGCGTATTCCACGATTAACCTGATACTTATTTCCATCAATTGTTATTTTTTGATATTAGAATTTGATTTAAAGACAACTGACTGATAATCAGGTATTATCAGTCAGCTAAGGTAGACCAGAGGTTAAAAATTAAACTTATTTCGTGAATGTTTTGTTGTTAATATGTTTTTTTGCTTTGCCATAGTGACATGAGTGTAAATCTGAGTTGTATTGATAGAACTATGACCAAGCATTTCCTGAATATATCGAATGTCAACATCTGCATCTAACAGTGAGCTTGCAAATGTACGACGGAACATATGAGGTGTAATATGCTGTTCAATAGCAGCAAGAGAAGTGTATTTGTTAATCATTCTCCGTACTGTTTGATCTGACAAAGGAGTGCCTGACGGGTTTACAAAAAAATGATTAGATTGATTTCTGATGAATATATGTTTTTATATTCAAGCAATATTTTTTTGACATTTGTATTTTCAGCAAGCAGAGAAAACAATGATTAAGGATAATGCAACAAAGAATGAGCCTGCAAAGAGCGGAAAAAGCCGATAGAGAAAAGTCCTCTTGAATTGAATTAAGGTTTGATTCAAGGGGACCTCAATAGTTTTTTGAAATTCCCGTGTGAGGGGGAAAGTTGATTACAAACAGAATAAATTACAGCAGTGAAAGTGACGATACAAATGCAGGAAGAGCAGAAATGTTCTTCCTGTTTTTTAACAGAACTTCAGCAGCTGGCGGGGAAAGGAGACAGTATGGCAAAGTTCTTAAATTATGAGGACCGGCTGGAGATAGAAAGCGGACTAAAGGAGCACATGACTTTCACAGAGCTTGGAGAGAAACTGGGAAGGGACAGGACTACCATCACAAAGGAGATCAGGAACTATTCCATCGAACAGGACACCGGTTATGGAAGTTACCCGCATAATACCTGCAAGTACAGAAAAGCATGTAAGAGGAAAAAAGTATGTGGGACAAATGACTGCAGGCATCCACTGGTAGCTGTCTGTAAACAGTGTGAACTCATATGCAACCGTTACTGCGAGCATTATGAAGAAGAAATATGTACCCATCGCTTTAAACCGCCATATGTATGCAACGGATGCAGTGAAGTAAAGAAGTGTACGCTGACAAAAACTGTTTACGATGCTCTGGGAGCCCAGAGGCGGGCAACAGATAAGATATCGGAATCCCGAAGCGGGATCCTTGCTACGGAAGGGGAAATCGCCAGACTCAATGAAATCCTGGTGCCGTTGGTAAAACAGGGGCAGTATATCCATCAGATCTACCTGACACATAAGGATGAACTGATGTGCAGTGAAAAGACCCTCTACAACTACGTGGATGGATGCCTGTTTGATATCAGGAACATAGACCTGCCAAGAAAGGTAAAGTACCGTCCGAGATATAAAAAACCGGAGCTGAAAGTAGACCGTGGATGCCGTGTGGGAAGGAATTATCATGATTACGAAGTATATATGGAACAGCATCCGGACACAGCAGTGGTGCAGATGGATTCCGTGATCGGCAGCAAGGGAGGGAAAGTCCTGCTGACGATATATTTTGTAAATGTGTCACTGATGCTGGGGTTCCTGCGGGAAGCAAACACCTCAAAGTCAGTGATAGATATTTATGATGAACTGTACCACCGGCTGGGAGGGCAGGATTTTAGGAAGCTGTTTCCGGTCATCCTGACGGATAACGGAAGTGAGTTTTCCAATCCCAAGTGTATAGAGAACGGACCGGATGGAAAAGGATTTCAAAGGACGAGGATCTATTACTGCAATCCAAGTGCGCCGTACCAGAAAGCAGAGATCGAGGTGGGACATGAATTTATACGCAGGATCCTGCCGAAAGGAAGAAGCTTTGATGAACTGACGCAGGCAGACGTAGAGCTGATGATGAACCATATCAATTCCTACCGGAGAAAGAAACTGAACGGAAAAAGTCCGTATGAAGCGTTCAGCTTTTATTATGGAGAAGACCTGGCGGAGAGGCTTAGATGCCACGAGGTTGCAGCCAAAGACATCAACCTCACCGCAAGACTTCTCAAAAAGTAACCAGAAGACAGAATAAAGCACAGACCGCCGGCTGAAATAGGAACAGCAGAAGACGTGAATTATGGCTTGCAAAATTTGTAAGCCAAAACTGACGTCCGGTTTTTGTGCAAAAAAATACTCTGCCATAAGGTGATTATATCATAAAAGCAAGGGAAAAAACGGGAAAGTCATTACAAAAGTGGAAAGTCGGGTACAAAATTTGCAGGTCGCTTTCAAAATGTGAAACTCGTTTACAAAACGGGAATCTCGGATGACTATTGAACCTTTGTGATATTTCAAAAGGATTTTTTTGCCGTTTTCTGCAAAAAAGGTCCACTTTCTGCAAAGCATCTTGTTGTGCGCAATATTTTTACGATAATATAAGCAAAAGATAACTCGATAGTTATCGGAAAGTATACGAGGATGTTTAATATGAGCATGGAAGTAACAAGTACTTATAGCGGATATGCAACAGGAACTTATGATTCTTCAATTAAAAAAAATACTGCAGCAAAAAGTAATAATTCTACTGATAGTATAGAAGAGTATTACGAGAAGCTATGTAAAAAGTTTCCTGAAATTACTTTTAACAAAGGCGGAGGTCTGGCAAGCGGAAATGAAAATAAAGTTGTAATAAACCTTTCCAGTGAATGCTTAAAGAAAATGGCAAGTGATCCAGAATTTGCAAAAAAAGTAGAATTTAACTTGACAGGTGTTGTTCCAGGGCAAAATTGGCTTTATTCAAAAGCCAAAGCAGACGGTGCTGTGATACATGGCGTTACGGCTGTAATGGATTCTGATGGGAATGTTTCCGTTACTTGTGGTGGTATGACAAGAACCAGTGGTTCAAATCAAAATTCAGGTCTTTTAAATACAGGTAGACAAACGAAGGAACGATTGGAGAAAAAACGTGAAGAGGAAAAAGCGTTAGAAAGATTAAAAGAAAAGCGTAAAGCAAAGGAAGAATATCTTGAAAATATGCAAGAAAAGAAAAGAGAGAGAGAAGAGTATATTAGTGAACAGCAAGAAAAAGGTAACTTGACAACAAGAGCATATACTCAAACAGGATATGATATTGCAGATTCAGTATCTATAATAGATAAACAAATCTGAGAAAGGAGGGAATATACAGCAAATAGGCTCAAATATAAAAGGTATAGAGCTTTTGTGGATAGTGAAATCAACCAATAAGATTACATTAGAGGAGTTTGAAAAACGACTTATCTTTTTAACTCAAGATATAAAAAGTATTTTGGTATCAAGGAAACTATCAGCAGAAGAATTTGATAAACTAGAAGAAATTGCAAAGACAAATTCAGTAAGAATAATAGAAGAAAAAGATATTATTGGAGCTTTACCTGAACAAAGTTTTGAGGAGTCAGGAGTGGGATATGCATTAAAAGATATAGAAATACCTATTGTTATGATTGCGGGGGCTGGAGAAAATTGCAACAAGTTTGAACTTGAATTGCTAATTGCAAATAAATTAAAAGAAATTGGATATAAAGTGAGTGTTGTTACATCCCGTTCCTATGTGAATTGCTTAGGAGTACATTCGTTTCCAACATTTATGTTTCAAAGCCTAAAAGATGAAAGTGAAAAAATCATTGCATATAACAATTATATTAAATATTTATCGGAAATGGATAAGCCAGATATATTTGTTTTAGGTGTACCGGGAGGAATACTTCCAATAACGAGGCGACAGCCAGAACATTTTGGGATTTTTGCATTTGAAGTGTTTAACAGTGTCAAACCGGATTATATGATTTTTAATCTTTACAATGCGGATGTTGAAAGGAAATACCTTAGTGAAATGAAGATGCTGATGAAATATAGATTTGATGTAGATATAGATGCTTTTTACATATCAAACTATATTCAGGATGGGTTATCGTTAAATACATTTATGCCGATAAAATATATAAGGCAAGAGCAGCAGGATGTCGAAGAAAAATGGGAAAAATTTGGAGAGGGTATTTATTACAAAAGCAAAATAACCTTGCTTGTGGAAAATTTGATACAAACATTAAATGGTTATAAAGAAATAGAAATATTATAAAGATGGAGGAATGATATGAAAGTAGAACAAAATTCAGTTTATGTGAGTTCCCAAATGATGTATTCAAGTCAGGTTAAGAAACAGGAACAAGTTCAGCCAGGTACATTTGCTTCACAGATAAAAAGCAAAGAGGATATGTCATTAGATGAATACAAAGCATATTTCAATGAAAAGATGAATTCATTATATACACATCCATCGCAGCGGAATAGAAATGATATTATAGATATTACGGATGCCGCTTATAAAAGAATGCAGACTGATCCGGAATATGAGAAGAAAATATTAGACGCTTTAGCGAAGAATAAGGCAGTTAATTTTGGAAACTATATTCCACAAATATCATATATGCATATAGATGATACATGGGAGGGATGCTATGGATATACTAAAGGAATGAAAGAGAATGATAGTTACATTAAAGGAAATTCATCAAAACATGAAAATAATGTAAAAAAGAAGAAAGAAGATACAAACAAGGAGCTTTTAGAGGAATATATTGAGAAACGCATACAGGCTCGTAAGGATATGCAGGAATTTCGTACAAAAGAGTATTTTAAACATAAGGAGCAAAATGCTGAACTTAACAGAAAGGCATTGGTAGCAAAGGCTTATGAACAGCAAATTTTAGAAGAACATTAAGTAAGATATGTGTTGTATAGTCTGTTTGGATTAGGGTGTGTCAGGCTCAGAGGAATTTGATATGAAGATGCAGGAATAGTGAAATACAGAAGGATGTTTGCATAAAATAAAAATATGCTTAAATGAAAAAAGGAATCAGACAACAGATAGAATCTGGAGTCTGGTTTCTTTTTATGCCGTTTTCTGCAATAAGTGGTCACTTTCTGCAAGGATAATTGAATATAAATATGATTTTGTTATTATTTAGCAAGGGGAAATAGGTATAATTTGGGGTAATCTATCCCCAATTATAACACTCCTACATAATACAAAGTGTTTTCAAGGAGTGTGATTTGTGATGAAAAAAAATAGTAAAAAGAGTGTCTTGTTAATATCAGTATTATTTGTTCTTTCGATAGTTTTTACTGGATGTGGTTCTGCAAATAGCAGTAAGTCCAACACAACATCCGATGTGGATATAAGTAGTTTGCCAATATATCCAATGCGTGCATCTTTCGTATATGACACAAATGATATGCGTCAAGCAGTTGGGATTTGCGATTATGTTTTTGTCGGTGAGGTTATTAGTTGTGATGGTACGCAATATAGAGATAAAGTAACAATGGAAGATGACAATGGCAATCCAAAAGAAGTTGGTTCACCATATACAAATTATACAGTCAATGTAATTGAAAATATAAAAGGTGAACTTGTTACAGAACAGTCGATCTCGATAACAAAGCAGGGTGGTGTTTCTGAAAATCAGGATGCCGTTTATGTTTTTGAAAACGATGAACTTCCGGTAGCTAATAATACTTATATATTTTTGGCATATGCGCAGGAAGATGGTTCTCTTTTAATATCAGGTCCAAATTCCAATGTCCTTTATAACAATGCTGAAACTTATTCAACCACGTCAACTTCCGCATATCAAGAATACAAGACAGCCGTTGAAAATGAGGTTATACCTGTTGAAAGAGAAAGATTCACGTCTGTTTATGAGGGCAGCACTACAGAATAAAATGAGTTTCATTAGCTTGTAATCATACTTTTTACCTCTTTGGATTTTATCCCTATGTAGTTTTGTTGCGAGGTAGTTTATTGATAGATTGAGGTGTTGCTTTTATAGTGACACCTCAATCATTTTTGTAGTCAGTAATTTACTTTTATTATTAAGCGTAATGGCACTTGGAGTATTATTGATTGGGAATGTTGTTCCAGTTAGTGCTGCTGAAAAGATTCAATCAACAAAAATAGAAAGTCTGAGTGAACTTGACTTAGATACATACACTCAGGAATTGATGGAAGCTGATGATGGAATACAATTATATGCACCGGCTCCAGCCTTAACACGATTTAAGTTACTGCTTATCAACTCTGAAAAAGCAGGGCAGGAGACTATTCAAAATTCTTCATCTTCAATGCAGGTAGGCTCACGTTTAGATCATGGTGGAACATGGTTTCAGGCAATAACGGCAGAAGTAGGGTATGCTAAAACCAGATACGCATATTTTAATGGTGTTAGAATGACATTGACAGCAACAGAGCCGATGTATCTTGACAGTGATAATATCGTAGATGGATATTATTGTCTTTGGACATATGAAGGAAGTGAATATGAAGCTGGAACATTTACAGCAAATTCCACTTCGGCAAATTCTCCGTGGAATACAATGAGTTTGAGATTTAATGTGTACTAAGGAGGATTTGCACTATGCAGATTAATTCTAATTATTCTATGAATGGTGTGCTGTATGAAACTAGACGTAAGCAGGATAATATCCCTCAATTTAGTACAGAATGTGTTGTTCAGGAAAATGAAAATATAATTCCGTATATGGAAGAAGTAGACTTTGATGAAAAAGCATTTGATATGATTGGATCGAATGTTCCACAGGATGTAAAAGATGCATGGATGGAAGCTGCTAAGGAAGTAAATGCAAATGGCTTGGGAATAAAGGGAAACGGAATGTGGAGCCATATATCGCAGATGATGGTACAAAGGCTGAATAAACAGATGAAAGGGGAAGATGATGTGGATAACATCGACATTTTGGGAAATACAACAGAATCTGCAATTCAGGCAACGAAACAGGCACTGTACGATTTAGATCACCCAAAGGAATATGTTCCGAAAAGTATAGAAGTTCAGCGAGCTTGTATGAAAGAAAGAGAATTTTATGTTGCGTTTCTGGAAAAATTAGAAAAGTTATAATTCATAAAACAAAAAAGATGCAGAGATGTATATTATCAACAATTATACATTTCTGCATCTTTTTATTTTGAGCATTCCAATAGTAATACGTTAAATCTTAAATAACAGAATATAAAGCAGATAAAGACGAATGGTATCAGATGTGCCATTCGTTTTTTTAATAAAAGCACAAATTAACCTACTTACGAGCATAAAATGATGTGCGTTGGGTTGTTTTCTGGACTATGAGAATCAAAGTCCCATTGATATGATTAACATGGAAAAGAGGTGCAAAATCTTGGACACAGGAAGAAAAGATGCCAATATACAGATAGGAAAGAGACTAAGAGAGGCAAGACTGAATATGAACCTCGAAAAGTCAGAAATTGCGGATGTATTGGATGTTACAGTAGAACATTATCGAAAGCTTGAGGCGGGTATAACGGGAATATCTGTAGATAAAGTGTTGACACTCTATCATAAATATGGAATTGATCCTACATATCTGATAACAGGTGAGAGCAGTATGAAAGATTTTAATCTGGATTACTATGTTGCGAACAGCACAAAGGAGCAGAGAAATGATTTTTTTGACCGTGTGCTGGCTTATTTATCTAAGTTGATTAGATAAATTGAAGTGCTTCCTACTTCCAAGCCCGAAAAGGAGGAAGTGTTATGCTTAATATTGCGGTCTGTGATGACAGCAGAACAGATGTAGAAATGCTGGAAAGTGCTTTTGATAAGTTAGCGCAGTACCAGTTTTCTTATGAAGTGTATTTTACAGCGAAGGAGTTGCTGAAGCATGTTATAGATGATGGGGAAATGTATCATCTGTATATATTTGACATTGAAATGCCGGAGATGAATGGTTTGCAGCTTGCAAAAGAAATCCGGAAAATAGATGCCAAAGCATTGTTTGTATTCCTGACTGGATATACGCAGTATGTTATGGATGTTTTTGAGGTTATTACCTTTGACTATATTTCTAAACCGATTACAGTGGAAAAGCTGGAGTCCGTCCTTTTAAAAGCCATGCAGTATCTTCATATGATAAAGCGTGACTTTGTCTTTCAGTTCCGAAAAAATCAGTTTCGTATTAGCTGCGATGATATTGTGTATTTTGAGAAGAAAGGTCGTCAGGCAGTGATACATACGATCTCAGAAAATTTCAAGGCAAATATGACAACTGAAGAAATATGGAAACAGCTTGATGATAAGGTCTTTGCCCATATTCATGTATCATATATCATCAATCTTGGGCATATCAGGGCGATTGAGGGAGATGAAGTAGTGATGGACAATGAAGAAAGACTTCTGATTGCCCGTTCCCATAAGCAGAATTTAAAAGAAAAACATATGGAGTTTGTAAGGAGGATGGTTTAAGGATGGAATATGTGATACGCTTTGCCATCAGCCTGTTTGATCTGGCAGTGTTTATGTATTATTTTCATTCCAATAAGAAAATGAAACCAGTATCAAAGGTATGGATATTGGCTGGATTTACCATTGCTGCAATTATATGGACATTTGTCAGTAGCATAAAAAATCCGTATCTGAATCTTGCGACTCTTTTGATTGTGCTTATACTGTTATCATTTTATTATATATCAGGAATGTGGACGAGAATTATAAATATTGTGACATTCATGGGTATTGGAATGCTGTTTGAACCTGTAGCTTTGCTGTTACTCCATGCGATGAATTTTCATATGGGAGAAAGTTATAAATATTATTTTGTAATGGTAATATGCAGCTTTGTTCGTGGAAATGTGATGTATATTCTGTCAAAATTGATTTCAAAGAAAGGGATGCAGATTGCTGATTTTCCGAAAGAAATTTTGGGTGTGCTTGTTATGGTATTTGCCTTTACGGTGTTGAACTGTTGCTTTGTTATTCTTTTGTCATTGGAAGCTGGCAGTGAAAAAAGCCTGCTTATGTGTGCCAGTATTGTAATTTCCATTGTCCTGACAGATTATTTTATGCTGTATATGATGGAACGCTTTAATTATCTTGTGCAAAAACAGTATGAGGATGCAATGTACAGGGAAGAAATGCACTATAAAGACATCTATTATGAAGAAGCAGAAAAACAGAATAAGGAAGTGCAGAAGTTAAAGCACGATATGAAACATAAATTGCATGAACTGTATTATCTGGTGGAAAATAGTGATGGGCAGGAACTTTCAGAGAAAATCGGTGCGATGTGCAAGGAATTTGAGCAGATAGATGAAAAGCAGTATTCTGATAATCCAATCGTAGATTCTGTGCTCCGCATTAAATTTGGCAGGGCAAAGGCGAGGGGAATAAAAGTAGAAACATCTATTCGTATTCCAAAGCAGATGCAGCTTGATCACGGGGATATAGGTGTATTGTATGGAAATCTTGTGGATAATGCGGTAGAAGCCTGTAGCAAGGTGCCGGAGGGACAGCGTTTTGTAAAGATTGAAAATAAGTACCAGTCGGGGATTTTGCTTCTTGTAATAACAAACAGCAAAACAGGAAAGAAAAATAAAAGCCTGAAAACAACCAAGAAAGATAATATCAGACATGGGCATGGTGTTCAGAGTGTCCGTAAAGTGATAGAAAAATACAATGGAACGGTCAGTTTTACAGATAAAGGGGATATATTTGAGGTTTCAGCAATGCTCTATGGAATTGAAGTGAGGGAATAAATGCAAAGTGTTACACTTAAATGTCAATCTGTTACACTTTGACGGATTTTCCTGTAAAGTATGATATAGTGCATTCATCAAATGAAAAGGAGGACATACATATATGTCAAAATTAAGAAGATTGATGAACCGACTCAGTCATGGAGCATTAAGCAGCGTGGCAGCACTTGCCCTTACGGTAACTGCAACAAATATGAACCGTTGCTGCTGGTTTATTTTCGGACAGGACAAGTTACCGGATAATGCGAAAAAACTTAGAAAATTTTAAGGTGGTAACAGGGTATGATTGCTAAATTTGCAAAGAAGATAAATGAAATATTGATACAAAAGGGGATTGTGCAAAAAGAGGAGGCAGAACTGTACCAATATGGGATAGAAAATGGTATTGTTGTTGCAGGAAACCTTTTGGCTTCTGGAATATTTGGCATTGTGACGGGGAGACCGGGACTTGTTCTGGTCTTCCTGTTATTTTATGCCTCGTTGAGAAGCTATAGTGGGGGCAGCCACTGTAAGAGTAGAATCGGCTGTTTTTTGATATCAATGGCAATTTTATTTATTCCGGTTTATACATATGAGCCTGTAATGAAAAATGTTCCTAATGCCGTGATTTTATTGATCGGAGTTCTTGCAGTGGTAATTATTATTGTCCTTGCCCCAGTGGAAAGTATCAATAAACCTCTTGATGAGGAAGAAAGAAAGTATTATGCAAGGGTAACACATTGCATAACAGCATTGCAGGTATGTGTTCTTATCATTTTATTTTGTTTGGATCTACAAGATTATTTTTATGCTGGGTATGTGAGTATAGTCCTGATAGCAGTATTTATGGTTATGGGAAAGATTGCAGTGAAACGATATGTGCAATAGCAAAATGTATTAAAAATAGGTATTGATATATAATTTTGTAGACGAACATGGAATATTACAAATATAGAGTAATGGTTAAAATTTTGGATGAAAATGCCGAAATATAATAAAAAATAGGAAAATATACAAAAAATAATCCAACCAAATGAAAGAAGTATGTCAAATTTGTGTGTGGAAGGGGATGAGCATATGTTCAGAATTGCTATATGTGATGATGAAAGACAATTTAGAAAACGCATTCATGATATTTTAATAGAATATATGAATGAAAATGATATATTATACGAAATTGATGAATTTGAATCAGGAAAGGATTTTATAAGTTTAGGTATCAATCTAGCAAAGTATGATATTGTTTTTCTGGATGTAAATATGGATGAACTGGATGGAATGGAAACTGCGCAGAAAATAAGAAAAGTCAGCAATGATGTTTTTATAGTTTTTGTTACAGCATTTATTACATGTGCCCCTCAAGGATACAGCGTAGGAGCTATAAGATATATTCTGAAAAATAATGTAAATTTTCCGGAACTAATATTTGAGTGTATGGATGCAATCAGCTTGAATATGAATTATGTAGCCCAAAAGAAGAAATTTAACTTTAATGAGGGTACAAAGATTGTAGCATTAGAGCGTTTGTTATACATAGAGAGCAGATTGCATAAACTTGAGTTTTACATTATGGAGGACAAGTTAAAAAAATATTCAATATATGGCAAACTAGATGAGCTGGAAAAAGAGTTGCAAGGTAATGATTTTATCCGGATACATCAAAGTTATCTGGTTAATATGAAGCATATTGAGAAAGTCAGCCGGTATGAGGCGTTATTGAACAATGGTATTAAGTTGGAAATTCCAAAAGCACGATATAAATTTGTTGAAGAAACATTTGTTTCGTATAAAGGAGAATTGTAGATGCTGATTAGTTACATTCAAAGTATTATGATGATAATATTGGAGGTAATATGCTGCAAAATATTTTTTGAAAGTTTTGCTGAAAAGAGATCAAAAAATAATTATAGAAATTATAGTATTATTTTAGGAATTGTGGTATGTGAATATGTAATAGCTTCATTATTTTATGATAAGTTTATCTTGAAACAAATATTGGCTATAGTTGCTGTTGCGGTGTTTATGTGCTTTTATTTTAAAATTCATTTCGGAAAAGCAATAATCTTATCATTATTATTTCAGGCATTGCTGCTTTCTGTAGACTATTTTACACTATGGTTAAATGTTTCTCTTTTTGATAGTATAGCAGAAATTAGCAGGTTGCATTTTGTAGGTGGAAGTTTAATAACGGTTTTGGGAAAAATAATTCTTTTCCTAGTTGTTTTGCTTATCAGGAAGAAAGTAGGAGGGGAGTCCTCGGATGTTTTAAGAAGTACAGATTGGCTTCGATTTATTTTTTTCCCAGTTTTTACAATCTTCACAGTTATTGCATTGATCATGACATCTGGAAACATTGAGAATCAAAAGCAGGAAAATGTATTCTTGGTTATAGCATTGTGTTTAGCAGGGATGAATATAGTTGTGTTCTATATGATAAATGATATATTAAAACGTGAAATTAAGATTCGTGAAAATGAAGTGTTTCAACTGAAAGCACGAAATCAGACAGACATGTACCGTTCTATTTCAGAAAATTTTGTTAAACAACGGAAAAAAACACATGAATATAAGAACCAGATTATGTGCATTGAGTCTTTGATAGAGATGGAAAATTATGATGAACTAAAGGATTATGTGAAAAGTATAAGCGGAAATTTGAGTACAGAGTTAGATTATATTAAAACAAATAATGTGATTATTGATGCTATATTAAATAGCAAATATAAGGAAACATTGGATAAAGGCATTGTATTTATCTTTCAAATCAATGATCTATCAGGAATTAAAATGTGTGATGAGGATATTGTTGTTATATTATCGAATCTTTTGAATAATGCAATAGAGGCTTGTGAAAAGTGCTCAGGCAAAAAATTTATGAAAATGAAACTGGTTAAAGAGAAAGACAACATTATTATATCTGTAAAGAATACATATGATGGTAAACTTAATATTAAAGATGGAGAAATACAGACCTCAAAGAAATATGAAATGGATGAGCATGGGGTTGGAATAAAAAATATAATTGAGGTTATAACAAAATATCAAGGCTCTTATGCTATACGAAATGATAATAATGAGTTCTACTTCTCAGTTATATTGCCAAACTAAGATGAACCTTAAAAAAGTGATTTGCTGCAAGCAAATCACTTTTTTTTGTCATTTTCTGCAAAAAAAGGTCACTTTCTGCAATGGATATTGTTTTGTAAACAGATAAAGTTATACTTAATTTGGCAGGAGGCATAACTATGATTGAAAAAATAGCTGATGATTTAATTGGTCAGATGACTGAAGCAAGGTTAATTGACAAAGAGATGGAAGCAAGATATGTTTATGTTTTTATCTGTTGGATAGAGAAATTTATTACTGTTGGCAGTATTATCGTAATCAGTTTGATGTTTCACAAGCTGCTCCCAACTATATTTTTTCTTGTGTTTTTTTTAGAATTAAGAAAGAGAACTGGCGGATATCATCTGGACAAGTTTTATAGATGTTATTTAGCATCCATTGTTTCTTATTTAGTTATCGTGATTATAAGTGAAAAATTGTCAGAACATCCACAATGGTTATTTGCAATAGTACTACTTGCTATAACAGGGATAGGATTGATTGGTACAGCGAATCATCCTAATATGCACATGACATCAGATGAATTGATGGAATCGAAAAAATCTGCGAGGACTATTGTTTTACTTGAGGGGTGCATAATACTTGGCTGTGTTCTGTTAGATGCAGATATGGTTTACGTTAGTTATATGGCAATAGCTGTTATATTATGTGCAGCTTTGCTGTGTATAGCAAAAATTTTTAAACAGGAGGTGAAAGAATGAAGAAGGTTAATAAGAAAGTGTTGAAGGTTGTAGAACATGTCATGAGAAATGAAGCTGTATATGGAATAGATAGATTCCCACCTGCATGCATGGGAATATTTCATCAGCCGAAACGTCCGATTATCCAGAAGAAAAGTGAAAGATAGTTAACTGGCGTGTTTTACTATTATATCTGTAGCCATAGATGCTATAGGAACTTAATTGTTTATTCCAAGATGACAAGTATAAAAAGGAGGTACTGATATGTTAAAAAAATTAAGAAAGTTATTGCATTTGCATTAGCATTGACTATGTTAATGGGTATGGGAACAATGGTGTCAGCAGCAGAAAAGGAGAGTAGTATTCCTGAATATTCTGAAACCAATGATGGTGGAATGACGGTGAATATTGCAGGAGATCAGGAAGGAACAATAGTTGAAGGCAGTGGTAATGAGGAAGGGATTAATCCGCTATGGTGGCCTGGAGATGGACCGGCTCCGCAGGTGACAAGCATTTCACTTTATAAATATGGCTGGCTTACAAATGGAAATTTTGGCGTTACGATCAAGGTATATGGATATGGCAGCGATACTACAACATTTGATGGAAGAAGTATTTCGTGGATACATCAGGAGCCATTTATTATATCTGGTACAGGCGCAGATGGCTTCTATTATACATATGATTGTGGTCCGATTACGCAAGCGGGAAGTTATAGATTTAATACAACTTTCAGGTCAACAAACTTCCCTAATACTACACGTTCCTTTTCAACGGTATTCACGTTTAGTGCAAACTAATATATGTTAATTCATATAAATAACATATTATAATGCGAATGGAGGTGGTTAAATGCGTATTGGTTCGGGAGTGCAGAGTGTATCTGAATTATTTGGAAAGCGACAAAACAATAGCAAAACATCTGTTAACGGAAATGAGGCATTTCCTCAGACATCAATGAAAGTGTATTTAAAGACGGATGATATGTTGTTTTCAGGCGGAAATGGAACCGGTCTTTCGTTTTATATTAAGTATGCAGAAGAGTCAACAGATGATAATCCTGTAGTGATAGCCAAAGGGATTGATGAAAATGGAAAAGAATTTGAAGAAAAGATTAATATTAACGATATTGATTTGAGAAATGCTTCTTATGTCGAAATGAGTGCTTTGGAGGCATATTATGATGTTGATAGGGGTAATAGTCTCAGCTCTTTTCCACAAGAAACTGGTCACATGGGATTAAATGAAAGATGTGACCTTATATCCAGCTTTGAAAAGGTTATTCAGGATATGAACAAATTAGGAAAGTATGATTTGCAGATGTTTTATATGCGAAATATGAATACTTATCTAAATCTGGAAAGACAGAAAAAAGCATAAAGTTGTTTATAGATTCCTGTTGGAATGAAAATTTATACGATGTTAATTTGAAAGGAGATTTTAAAATGAAGAAAGTAAAAAGTTTAAAGGCGTTGGTGTTGAGTTTGATGTTATGTTTGGCAATGGGAACAACTGCGTTTGCAAGTGAAGTATCCACTCAGGGACAGGCTGCCCCTAATGCAAATAAGGCAGTAGAAGTAAGCGATTGTGGCGATTTGGACGTAGTACCTGCTTATGATGACGCCGTTGCTCTTGCAGATACGATTCAGTATGATGCAAATAGAACCATTACAAGAAGCAATTCCAGAAGCGGTGTATTCAACGGAAATTATTATTACACCATTAATAACTCAAGCGTTACAAAGTTGTGCTTAAATGTTTATATGCCTAATGAAAGTGGAACAGATTATCTTCAGGGAACAATTACTCTTGTAGGAAATGACGGAACAAGTGCACCGGTACAAATTGCTAACTATTCAGGAGATTCATGGACACTGACATTTACAGGTGTTAAGGTAGGCGTTAGATACCATTTCCATTATGAGTTGTATTCTGTTGGGTCTTCGCAGGTAGGCTATATTGCTTCTGCTGCTTATGCACAATAATAGCTGCTTGAATATGGGATATTAAGCAAGCGCAACAGAATATTTTCATTGTATGTTGCATTTTATAGCAATCTGGCATAAAGTGCAACATACTATAATAAGAAAATTAGATTATATTGCTGCTGGAGGGATTATAAATATGGTAAATATGGTAAATACCGCTGTAAATAACAATATTTACGCAGGAAGAAAATCAGGTTCAAAATATAACCAATCAAAGGCTTTTCAACAAAAGGAAGTGTTAGAGACACCGGATGTTGCAGCAGTTAACAAATATGCAAATGTTCAAGAAATTTATGAGGCACTAAAGTGTAACGTGTCATGTAGAGGATATGAACAGGGGCAGGATGAAATTGCTGAGAAAGAAATTCAAAATGATGAACCAGAAATAAGCAATGATTCCAGTGAAAAAATGACAGTATGGTATCAGGGTGTTCCTTTGGAAGAGTGGGCATTAACTGATCCTAAATACACGGATTCAGAAACGGGAATTTCATGGTATATTAGAGATGGAAAATATCCGTATATGGTAGGTGAGGATGCAGAAAAGTTCCGAAAACTTTGTGAAGAATCCGGGGAGTTTGCGCTAAAGAAATTTGCGGAAATGACGGGATTAATACAGAAATTAGATGACAATACAGTAGCGTATGTGGGTGATAACGGAATTGCAGTTAAATCTAAAGATGGGAAAGAGATGTTTGTGGACACATCAGGCTTATCATATGATATTGTTATGGATATGTTCAGAAATTTGCCTAGAAATGGGAATTTTTTCAGCAACAAGTATTGGTCAGACAATATACAGAAAGCACAGGCTCGGAGCTGATGATACGTTATATTGCAAGAGTGTGTATGCTTGGACTCCGATAGGAGAAAGCAGATTGGTTCTGATTGACAGAAGAATCATATGATTTCATCATTAATTTGGCAGGCAATAATATTCAAATTATTGCCTGCTAAATTTTTACCAAAATTCTTCTAATACCGTTTTTAGACTAGGAAATATTGTTGAAAGCGTACTCTCAATATATTCTTTAGAGCAGAACTGTAGCTTTGAAATAGTATCAATGCTGTGTTTTTTACTTGATTTCTGAGTAATTTTTGTTCTGTTGGTCATTTTCTGCAAAAACAGGTCACTTTCTGCATAGGATATTTTCTTTTGCTTTGATTCCTGCTATTCTTAGAATATACAACAGATTGCTCTATATGGCACATTGAATACTGAGGAAAGGAGAAGTAAATATAATTATGAATATGCTTATAGAATGATCTGCATATAACGACAAAATGATATTAAAATAGGGGGTGATTTTGATGAAAGATTTTCATTTGAAGATTTTAGCTATAATAATGATAATTTTTGGCATATTTGGTTTAAGTACGCTTCCGTTTCTTTCCATTATTGTCCAATATATTGACTCAATAACTGGATTTAGTTCAGGAAATGGATATCTTACCAATAA
>ERZ791885.1209-NODE-1209-length-18111-cov-2.571223_pt1 | contig 18111 bp, 15 predicted proteins | sample MGYA00510159_ERZ791885 | MGnify/ENA primary metagenome ERZ791885 (study PRJEB30046, sample SAMN00792054) | human gut metagenome | study: EMG produced TPA metagenomics assembly of the A metagenome-wide association study of gut microbiota in type 2... | reverse complement strand
GTTTATGAAACGTTTTTGCGACATTGTTGAGAAAAGAGGGGTTAAGGGTAAATTCAGTATAGTCCCCGCACCTGCCGGAAAAGGTGATGTTGTAAGGGGAATAGAGGGCTTTTCGAAATCGGAAACAGATGAATGGCTTGATATGGCTAAAACACGACTTGCCGGCAATTTCTCCTTTGGTCCCGAAATGCTGACACACGCACACGTGATAGATATAAACAGCGGCGAGGATTTAGGTGAATATGAGCATCGCTGGTCGCAAAAGCAGAATAAGGAGACCTTGGTACCGTATATTTCAAAGGCATTTTCAATTTTAAAGGATGCGGATATTGATGCGACAGGTGTAACCTCTCCTTGGGATTTCGGTGAGCAAATATTAGATGATTATGAGGAGGCTATATCGTTAAGCATTAAAAACGTGTACGGAAAAAACGAGGCGTGGTATTTTCTTCATATGCTTTTCGATACTCCGAATGCAAGGCCGTGGCTTGCGGTCAACAGAGATGGCAGAAAATTAGTCTCTGTCCCCGGCACAATAAACGATTTCTTCTGGCAGACGATCGATACTACCGATACCTCGGAGGAATTTATCAATTCGATCGCCGATACATATATTTCGGCAAACGGCAAAAGCGGAAAAATAATCGAAGCGATTGAAAACGGCAGTTATCCGATACTTACGATACATTGGCAGTCGCTTTTTTCGAGCGGTCTTGAAACGGGGCTTAAAGCCTTTGATGAGGTTGCAAGGCGAATAAATCTGCTTTTATCGGATAAATGCTGCTTTAAAAGCTTCGAGGAGCTTATGAAAGATTGTATCGCAGAAAATGAGTGAGGAAAAAGCAATTCAATTTGACGAGCTTATTTTTGAAAGAATAATCGATATCGGTTGTGAAATGCTGAAGGCAGGAGGAGAAATACAACGTGTCGAACAAACCATTTCCCTTTTGTGTTCCTCCTACGGTGCTATCGGCAAATGTGCGGAGAAACATGTGAGTTTTCAGCCGGATTTTCAATATAGATTTTAGGTTGGTTAAAAACATCCGCACCAAACAGTATAAATCCGAGCCCTAAACCAATCGGTGAGGGGTTCGGATTTGTCATTTTAATAGACTTGTGCGAACTTTAATTCAAAACGCAAAAATTAAATTCGGAGGTTACTTATTATGAAAACAGAACTTGAAAACATCGGCGCTTGGGGCAGACTGCATTATGATTTTTTTACCGGAGCAATCGGACAGTCACCAATGTTTTGCGGCTAAACGGAGCCCTAAACAATTACCTTGCCGACATTGGCTGTGATGCCTGCGATATGTTTGATTCTTCAGCCCGATGAACGGTTGAAAATGAGGGTATAACCGAACAGTTGAAATCAACCAATCAAATTGAATGGATCAGACGAATGAATAACATTCAAAGCAGAGTGTGGGAATTTATGATAAATCAATTCCTCCTTTGATAATTTGTGATCATCGGTGTAAATAAAAATCGGTTCCAAAAAATTGTCTTTAAGCAACGACTTAGCCCAGTTGACTATTAGTTTTATGTTATAGTCATTCAATCCATAGCCGATGAAAACAACAGTATTAGTTGAAAAAATAGATTTCGTGAGCGTTTCTATAAGTTTAAAGTTCTCGCTATAGTTTAGATAATCTTCCTCTTTAAGGACAAAGTTGTTATTTGAGAAATCCCCGTGAACTTTGAGAATAAATCTGTCGCCATAAATTTTGGGGACATTTCCGTCACAAGCCACAGCTTTATAGCTTTTGCAATGCTGCAGAGCCGAATCTTCGATTAGTGTATCATAATTGGTCGTTATGAAAGATACTGGGTTCAACTCAAGCATTTCATGATGAATGTCATTGGGCTTCAAATCGGCAGAATGCAATTGTTCATTAACAAATCTGTTGTATTCTGATTTGTTTTCTCCCAATGAATAATACAACATTTGGGGTATTTGAAGGTATTCATCTGAGGAATAGCTGTCTTTCTTTTCACGCCCCAGTTTAACACAGATGGAGTCAATTAAAGCCTTCCATGTCGGAGCGTTTGACAACGCAGACACTCCCGCTCCAACAAAGAAGGATAACGCATTGTTTTGTGAAGCATCAAGTATTCTTTTCAGTTCATTCTCATACATAATAATTCTTTGCACTCTTTTTCTTTCATATTACTTTTTCTCTCAATCTTATGACTGAATAATTAACTGTTGATCTCAATACACATATTTGATTAAATGTCTGCCAAAAAAAATTTTGCATCATTTGCCGCATCATTTTCTTATAAAGACATGCCGTACTTGTTCCATACAAAATTATTCAGTTCCTCCACTGTATGCGAATCCAATAAATATGCTTTCTCTTCTTCAGAAAGCTCAGGTATTGTAAAATTCGCAATGTAATTCTTAGCAAAAGCCATATATCCCTTGGAGTATGGCTTGCTTGTGTGAAAGATATAATACCAGAATGCTTCTGATTCGAGAAAAACTTTAAGTATTCTCAACTCCTCCGTATCCTCTGAAAGCAGAGCATATCCGCAGTAGAATAACACATCGGGATCTAAAGATAAAACAGCAACAGGACTTCCGCTTATGTAAGGAATAAGGAGTTTCTTTCCAAAATTATTCATACCCTGAGTTCTTCCATAAGCATACCAGGCTGGATAGTTTCCATGTCCTTTGTCCCTGTTAAGCAATATTGACCTATATTCACTAAGAAAGTTATATGCTTCGGGAAAAGAAGATTGAAAAACATTTTCCTCAATAAGCTGATATGCATTATCTGTATGAGTATATGGAAAAATGGCGATTTCCATTTTCTTTTTCAGCTCTGTTTCGTTTTTGATAATGTTTGGCTTTGCAACCTTGATGCAGAGTTTTTTCTCTATTTTATAAATCTTATTGTTATATTCTCTGAAATAATAAGTATTGTCCTCTTTTATGGGAGTAAAAAAGTAAATATCATTTTTCAATGTAGCAAGCCCGTTACGAATTTTCCAGTTTGATAATGGAGTTCCTGAGGATTCGAGCTTATAGATCACTTCATCTATACTTCTTTCTCGCATTCTCCACGGTTTTCCATCCGGGAAATCCAAGTAATGATATTCGGAAAACATATGCTTTTCTAATGTGTTAGTTTCATTTAATCTTAAATACTTGATAGTATCAGTTTCAATAGATTTATCCACAAGAGTAATGCAAGTATAGCTTGTAACATTCTCAAAAACCTGACTATCTCTAAAGTCAATGATTTTTATCTGATATTGTTCAGTCGAAAAATACTTTCTGAGATTTCTTCCGTTTACGGCTTGCAGATAACTGTTCGGGGAAATATATCCGAGTTTGCCGTTATATGAAAGCAGTTTAATGCCTATCTCAAAAAAAGGAATGTATAAATCAACATTGCCTATAGCTGACGATGTCCAATTTGCAAGGCGATCCTTCGTGCCCAAATTCATGTTTTTATTACGAACATACGGCGGATTACCTACTACACAATCAAATCCATTCGTGCGCATTTTATAAAGCCTATCGTAAGTATTCTGATCGAGCGCATCTGCGCATATAAAATTAAACTTGCACGTTTCTTCTTCACCGTTCATGAGTACAACTAAAGATAGCAAGGATTTGATTCTACCAATTGCATTGCTATCTATATCAACACCATATAGGTAAGAAGATATTATCTCAGAATATGAAACACCGTATCTTTCGTGTATATACTCGGCAGAAGCAACCAGAAAGGCACCGCAGCCACACGAAGGATCAAGCACGGTAGGGATTCTATCACAGTTTAGCGTATTGCTTACAATATATCGTGTTATGGCTTCAGGTGTATATACTACACCTTTTTCCTTCTTCTCGCTTTGAGGAACAAGCATCTCAAATATAGAAACAAGTTCATTTAGTGATAAGTCACACTCTGTGATTTGGTTAACCTTATCCACAATGGAATAGTCAACATCTGACAAGTAGTTCCTCAACCACTGACTATTATTAGTGTCAACAGCAATTCTGTTGGCAAAAGTGCAAACCAACGCCTTTTCTATGCTTGTTAGATTATCTGATATTTTTAGCAACTTATTAACAAACTGCTTTATGTTCATATCACTTAACTCCATTCAAAAGGTCGATACGGCTTACCGTTCGTCCCATACCGATGATCTGCTGTTTTTCCTGCCCCGTCACTTTATAAAGGTCGTAACAAATTTCGTCAAGTTCTGTCCAAAGCTGCTTTAGCTGTCCGGCTATGATTTCTTTAGTATTCAAAGTTGCTGATAAGTACTGCTCTTGTAATTCGGATATCTTAGAATAATACTTCTCAAGTTTCAATACGCATTCAGCTTTTTCAGCAACTGCTTCGATTGGAAAAGGAATAGGCATTAGGAATTGTTTGTTAAATTTATAGTATCCACCGCTTTGAGGATTAGCCCCAGATTTACCAAGAACGGTAAATAGCGTTGAATTGATAATACATGTGATAGCTTTCATCAGGTCGGCAGATGCTCCCTTGACAGTAATAAACCATACGTTCGCATTATCCATATACAGACCTTTGTCGTTAATGAATGTTGCTATTGTATCTCGCGCCGTCATCGGAATAATAATCTTGTCAACGTTATATAAAGAATGATTGTGCTCACGGGTAAATCTGTGCCAATAATCACCTTCGTAACACTCGACCTGTTCGGTGATCCGCATTTTATTGACAGACAAATATTCGGCTAACCGAGGATACTTCTCCTTTAACTCTGAGAATGGAATAATGTCATTGCTTGCACCTTTATATGGGAAAACACAGTAAGCATCAGGCTCAACTTTTTTGAAGGGATAGAACTCTCGATTATAAATCACTGCCTTTACAGCATCTTTTTCAACTTTTACAGTTTCCTTAAAGCCGTTCTTTCCAATGATATATTTCCCCTCAACATGGCAGTCGATTAGATGATACATCTTCTTCCAAAGAGCTTGAATACCATCCTTTACAGCTAACTTCGGATAATCTCCAAGGACACCACAGGTTTCAGAAAGCCTCTTTTTGATTTCTTCAATCTGATAGTTGTCATAAGACCAGCTTTCTGTTCCTGCTTGAATAGGCAATGAAGCAAAGTTACAAGTTGCGAAATCACCATTATCCTCACTATTTTCAAATATGGTCTTTATGTCTTCGGCTTCTGATGGCATAAAGAAATACTGTACACTATCATTTTTCTTTTTTGAAAGAATCATGATTGAAACATAGGTGATTCTGCCTTTGAAAATATTCGTTGATTTGAAGTCGATCAATTTTTCAAGGTATTTTCCTTCGTTGATCAAAGTACGAATTGAACGCCCGTAATCAGTTTTGAACCAGCGCCTTTGAATAATGAATCCAAGTTTTCCGTTCAGAGCAAGTAAACTGATACATTTTTCGATAAACAGCACCGAAAGATCAGCTTTACCCTCAAATGCACTATACTTTGTGCTTAAATAATCATGCATCAAAGGTTGAGCTGCCTTAAAATGCTTTGTTTCAACGTAAGGAGGATTGCCAATTACATAGGAAAATCCTTTATTCTTATTGAAAACATCTGCAAAAGCCATTTTTATATCAAAAGGCTTGATTTCTACGATGAACTTTGCGGGAATATGATTATCGGTACTTACCAAAGTGTTCCCAAGTTTTATATTACCGTCTATTTCACGGAGTATCTTCTCACCAAAAGCGCCAATACCGCTCCAAGCTAACGGATTGTTGCCGTCAACGATTTTAAGGGCTAATGACATCTTCGTCACTTCTATTGCAGCGTCATCATAGTCTATACCGTGAATACAATTGGTAACAATAGCCCGTCTGCCATCTATGGTAAGCATATAGTTCTCGTCCTGCACATAGAAATAATCGTTGTATTTGCTTCGTTCAGTTTCATCGTAGCGTAGAATCGCTATCATTTTCTTTGCAAGCAATTCATAAACAGACACAACAAACACACCTGATCCGCAACAAGGATCAAGTACTTTGATATTGAAGATTTCCTCTATCGTTTTTACGGCAGATAAATCGACTGTCTGCTTACATATCATATCCACAATATGTTCAGGAGTGCAGACCGCTCCGTTTGTCTTAACATATTCGGACTTTGTAACTTCCTCTATTCTACCGTTGTTAATAACAAGCTGTTTCCCCAGAAACTCCTCGTAAATATTGGCGATAACTTTAACGGGGATTACATCAAATCGGTACGGAAAAGGATAATATAATTCGTTGACAAACTCTACAAAAACATCGTTGTCGATATTAAGGCTCTGGAACAGTTCATCACGCTTGAACATGGCTCCGTCGTAATGATTATAAAACTCCATGTAGCAGCTATTCTTAAACGAATCCCAAAACCCGTTTTGGGCATCAAGAAAATGCTTTAGCTTTTCTTGCTTTTCTATTTCTTTCGACTCGCACACCCTTATGAAGATGATACGGTCAAGAATTACCTGTACATAGTAATTGAGTAATGAATTGTTTTTTATAATATTTGGATTCAGTTCAACCAATCTCTTTGCGAGCTTAATTCTGAAATCCGAGAGCATTAACATAAAGTTGCTGTCGAGCTGGTTATTGCCCTCAATGGCTTTAGTTTTATAAATCTGTTCGAGGTGATTAGTGCATATATTATCACGCCATAAATGCTCATAAAGGATATCGAAATTAGTAATGTATTCATCGATTGAATACTGCTTTGTTCCCATAACGGCACTCTGTTCAGGCGAGGGCATAAAGCAAGTATCATAAATTACGAGTTGCTCAAAGTTTGATACAAATGCGCATGGTGACTGTGCAGACCAACCATAGGAACGAATTTGGAAAGCCGTTTCTTTACTGGTAAAAATATTGACATCCAAAGATTTGGCATCTAAGAATGATTTTATGTTAGTGCCGTTCATCAAAGTATAATCCGGCTTTTTATGTGTCGAACTGATTTCTTGGAGCTTTTTCACCTGATGACCGCTCAATACACGTTCCTGAAGAACCTGAACAGTATTCTGAACATCCCATCCGAAAACAGCAAGGAATTCATTAAGCCATGTACGAATGGTTTCTTCGCTGATATCTTTGTGATCTTTGCCCCTGAGCGTTTTATTATATCTTTCAATCAGTTTAGAGAGCTTCTCTCTTGCGACTTCTTTGTTTGAGTTGCCCATAACCATTCTCCTAACTTGTTATTTTCAACATGTGTTCACATTGATTATATCAGATGGCATGTCCCAAAAAACGGACTACTGGCAGATTTCTTTAATTGTTTCGTAAATCCACGAAGTGACGTACTGTGTTTCGGATAAAAGCGCTTTGCGCTCGTCATCGGTGGTTACGCTTCGCAGCTTGGCGATCATCTTTGGCGTAACGCCGTCTTTGCCGCAGGTTTTTAACGCCTGAACGATGAGCGCGGATTTGGGCGACATATTCGAGAGTTCTTTTTTCGCCGTTCTCTTGAAACACAGCGTCGCGTTTCCGTAGGAATACTCCCGATACGCGCCGTCGCTTACGTATACCCAATGAGCCGGCACCTGTTCCGACAGTCCAAGCAGGTTCAACGCTGTATCGCCGCAGGGAACGATCGTCCATCCGTAATTTCTCGCAAGAGCGTGGGCGACATCATCCGGGGAAGGAGCAACGGTTTCGCCGAGCAGCTCGCTATGCTTCGGTTTGTAATAAACGCCGCGCATAACACGGGTCAGCGTACCGTCGTTTTCAAGGCGCGTGATCGCCTTGCGAACAGCTTCCGGATCGGCGAGATCGGAAAAGTCCGAGAGTATAAAAACGCTCCCGGTCTTGGCGGCTTCTATTCGGTTCCGGATCGCATCTGTGCAGCCTGATTGTCTCATGTGGCACCTCTTTCTAATCGTCACCTCAATTATACCACATTTGTGACAAATAATCAAGTAGTTTTTATGAACTTGCCGAAGAAAATGTGAAATCCCGTTCGCACGTTCCGTGTAAAAAGTGGAGGCGGTTGCTACATATAATGAAATGAAGTTTCCGGAAGGTGGGCGCAGTGTTCTCATTTTGAAAAAAGTGGGTGCAATATTCAAATATGGAAACAGCGGAGCCGAAGCCCCGCTGTTCGTTGGTATTATTCGTTTTCTGTTGAGTCGATTGATACACTTTCCGTCATCATCCGGATGCCGAGTGAGAATCCATACTGAAAGGCAGATAGTTCGGCGAGGGAATGTAGTTCATTGACTGCGTCATTGTACTTAGCAAGCGATTCCTTTTGTTGTTTGGTAAGTGTGTTGCTCAGTTTGTCGCGGTTTTTGCCCATGAGGGAGAGCAGGTGTTTGAACTTCCGGTTTTGAATCAAAATAGTTTCGTTCGGGTTTATATTACCGTACCACAGATCTTCCAGTGTCGTCATACGAATATTACCTCGCTCAGGACGATCTCGTTGACCCGGTCGCGGATGTTGTTCATGGCTCCGACCCATGCCATTTGATCGCGACGTTTGAGTTCTTCGGTAACGCTTTCCTGTTTGGCAAGTTGCTTCACCAACTGGAAACATATCTCATTTGCCTGTTCGTCAACACTTTGCAGATAGGGGATAAGATTACCATTCATCCGCATGACGCCGATCACGCTCGGTTTGGTTTCTTTCAGATACTGATAATGCCGTTGTCCCCAGATTCCTACGCCTTTTAAGTTGTCTTTCATAATGCAATACCTCCTTTGCAATCTCATTGTACCGCAAAGGAGGCGAAAAGAAAAATGTGCGATTCTATATAAACGACAAAAAGCCCGGCTCGATCGTAATTAACCGAAAGAGTCGGGCTTTCGTGCTTAGATCAAGATATCGATTCGGATATCTTTCCACTGACTTGCCTTGAAGTGGTGGACGCTCGGTGCGGTTTTTATAAACTCGCGGGCGTACGCTTCATCGACGGTCAGTTGGGCAATTTTAAGGGGCTTTCCTGGATTATTTCCCCTGCTCCTTAATAGCAGCCTGTGCTGCTGCGAGGCGAGCAATCGGAACGCGGAAGGGTGAGCAGGAAACATAATCAAGACCAATCTTGTGGCAGAACTCAACAGAGGACGGATCGCCGCCGTGCTCGCCGCAGATTCCGCAGTGGAGGTCTTTTCTTACGCCCTTACCGAGCTTAACAGCCATTTCCATAAGCTTGCCTACGCCTACCTGGTCGAGCTTGGCAAACGGATCGTTCTCGAATATCTTCGCATCATAGTAAGCGTCAAGGAACTTACCTGCGTCGTCACGGCTGAAGCCGTAGGTCATCTGGGTAAGGTCGTTGGTGCCGAAGCAGAAGAACTCAGCTTCCTTAGCAATTTCGTCGGCTGTGAGAGCAGCACGCGGAATTTCAATCATTGTACCGACCTCATACTTAAGGTCGATTCCGGCAGCCGCGATTTCAGCGTCAGCGGTCTCAACAACGGTCTTCTTAACATATTTAAGCTCTTTAACATCGCCTACGAGCGGAATCATAATTTCGGGAACTATATTCCAATCGGCATGAGCCTTCTTAACATTGATGGCAGCGCGGATAACAGCGGTGGTCTGCATCTTTGCAATTTCCGGATAGGTTACCGCAAGACGGCAGCCGCGGTGACCCATCATCGGGTTAGCCTCATGGAGAGAAGCGATGATAGCCTTAATGTCTTCAACGCTCTTGCCCTGTGCGTCTGCAAGCTTCTTAATGTCAGCCTCTTCGGTGGGAACGAACTCATGGAGCGGAGGATCCAGGAAACGGATGGTAACCGGCTTACCCTCAAGTGCTTCGTAAAGCTTTTCAAAGTCGCCCTGCTGGAAAGGAATAATCTTATCAAGAGCCTTTTCACGCTCTTCAACGGTAGATGAGCAGATCATCTGACGGAAGTAATCGATTCTGTCGCCCTCAAAGAACATATGCTCTGTACGGCAAAGACCGATACCCTCAGCGCCGAGCTCAGCAGCTTTCTTGGCGTCCCTCGGAGTATCCGCATTGGTGCGAACGCCGAGCTTGCGGTATTTATCAGCCCAGCCCATGATTCTGCCGAACTCGCCTGCGATAGACGCGTCAACAGTCGGGATAATGCCGTCGTAAATGTTACCGGTAGAGCCGTCGAGCGAGAGATAGTCGCCCTCGTGATAGGTCTTGCCGGAGAGTGTGAACTGCTTGTTTTCTTCGTCCATATTGATAGCGGTGCAGCCGGAAACGCAGCAGGTACCCATACCGCGCGCAACAACGGCAGCGTGAGAGGTCATACCGCCGCGAACGGTGAGTATACCCTGAGCAGCCTTCATACCCTCAATGTCTTCAGGTGAGGTTTCAAGACGAACGAGAACAACCTTCTCGCCGCGAGCGCCCCAAGCCTTAGCGTCTTCAGCGGTGAATACGATCTTACCGCAGGCAGCGCCGGGGGAAGCGGGGAGAGCCTTGCCAACCGGAGTTGCAGCCTTTAAAGCCTTAGCGTCAAACTGCGGGTGGAGAAGTGTATCAAGGTTACGCGGGTCTATCATAAGAACTGCTTCCTCATCGGAAATCATACCCTCATCAACCAGATCGCAGGCAATTTTAAGAGCAGCCTGTGCGGTTCTCTTACCGTTACGGGTCTGGAGCATGAAGAGCTTGCCGTGTTCAACGGTGAACTCCATATCCTGCATATCGCGGTAGTGGTTTTCAAGTCTCTGGCAAACATCCTTAAACTGCTTGAAAGCCTCGGGGAATTTCTCTTCCATTTCGGAAATGTGCATAGGAGTACGAACGCCTGCAACAACGTCTTCGCCCTGTGCGTTGGTGAGGAACTCACCGAAAAGGCCCTTAGCACCGGTAGCCGGGTCGCGGGTGAACGCAACGCCTGTACCGCAATCGTCGCCCATGTTGCCGAACGCCATCATCTGAACGTTAACGGCAGTACCCCAGGAATAAGGGATATCGTTATCGCGGCGGTAAACGTTTGCACGGGGGTTGTCCCATGAACGGAAAACAGCCTTGATAGCGCCCATCAACTGCTCCTTAGGATCGGTCGGGAAATCGGTGCCTATTTTAGACTTATATTCAGCCTTGAACTGGCCTGCAAGCTCTTTGAGGTCATCGGCGGTAAGCTCAACGTCCTGAGTAACGCCTCTCTTTTCCTTCATAGCGTCAATCAGCTGCTCGAAATACTTTTTGCCGACTTCCATAACAACGTCGGAGTACATCTGAATAAATCTTCTGTAGCAGTCCCAAGCCCAACGGGGATTGTTAGACTTTTCCGCAATTACGTTAACAACCTCTTCGTTAAGACCGAGGTTAAGAATGGTATCCATCATACCGGGCATTGAAGCGCGTGCGCCCGAACGAACGGAAACGAGGAGCGGGTTTTCCTTATCGCCGAACTTTTTGCCGGTGATAGCTTCCATCTTCTCGATGTATTCCATTATCTGAGCCTGGATTTCATCGTTGATCTTCTGACCGTCTTCATAATACTGGGTGCAAGCCTCGGTGGAAATGGTGAAGCCCTGCGGAACGGGAAGACCTAAACCGGTCATTTCTGCAAGGTTAGCACCCTTACCGCCCAAAAGCTCACGCATTTTTGCGTTGCCTTCGCTGAAAAGGTAAACGTACTTGTGACTCATTAAGAATCGACCTCCTGATTTTTTTACGGACGCCGCGCCGAAGCCGACGCGCACACCCATTGTTAACAAAGTACCTTGATACAGGTATCCATACCATTATACCAAGTATTCAAGCAAAAATAAAGTGTTTTTTTCTTTTTTTCTCAAATAATTTTATTTTATATTATTTTCAACATATTTCGGCGCGGTTTTGCGGCTTTTGATATTGCTTATGCGGCATTCGAGTCCTGTCACACTAACCAGCCTGCGGTAGGAGTCGAATATCTCGCCGTATTCCTTATAAGCGTTATTATACACTTCAATTATTGCAGCGCCGTCAAAGCCGCCGTTTTTAAGTATCCCGAAAAATTCCGCAAAGTCAAAACCGCCGTTTCCGGGAAGCATACAGTCAGAGGCTGTGGAATGGTCGCTTATGTGATAGTGCTTTATATTTTCCGAAAATTCGTTTATAAGCGTGTACGGGTCATAACCGCAGCGCAGTGCCTGCTTTAAATCGATGCAGAATTCTGCCTCATCTCCCAAAATATTGCGCATTGAGCGTAAAAATTCAATATCACCCGCACGGTAGCGTACCACATTTTCCTGCAGTACGGCAACGCCGTTTTCCCGCGTTGCTTCCTTAAGGCGCATATAGCGCTCGCAATATTCCTCATCGGTTGTGAGTCCGTTAGGCTTGCCGCCATGCATAATAATATATTTTGCACCGAAGCGCGCCGCAATTTCGGAATAGCGGCGGTATTGCTCCTCCGCCTCGTAATAACGGCGCTCGTAGCTTGAAAATATCATAAACGATTCTGCAAGCGACATGGTAGGGTGAACCGAGGTTACCTTCATACCGTAATTATCCAAAATATCTTCGAGAATATCGATAAATGCGGGCTTCAACTCCGACAGCGCATTGAAAAATATTTCGGTATATTTTACTCCCGCTTTTCCGAGCTCCTCTAAGGCTGCCTCGGTTTCAAGCGGATAAAACGAAGCGGTTGATACCCCGATGTTCATAATTTACCCCCATTGTCCGGCGTTACATAAAGCGTCTTATTTGTCGTATAAATAACCATTCCAGGCTTTGAGCCGTTCGGCTTTTTGACAAATTTTATCGGCGTGTAATCAACAGGCACCTGCGCGCCCGCGGCGGCGCCCGAGTTTTCGGCGGCGAGCGTTGCGGCGTAAATAAGCGTTTCGTCCGATACCTCTTTGCCGCCGCACATTACAACCACATGCGAGCCGGGAATATTCTTGGTATGAAACCACAAATCGTTTTTGGCGGCAAGTGTAGTGGTAATATAGTCGTTCTGGCGGTTGTTTTTGCCTACGATTATTCTGTACCCCTCGGCAGATTTATATTCCCGCAGCACTGGCGCCTGCGTTTTTTTTGGCTTAGTCGCGGGCGCTTTTAAATACCCGCCCGCGGTCAGTTCATCGCGAATTTCGGCAATTTCTGCCTTGGTGCGGCTGCGGGAAATACTGTCAAGCACCGAATCAAAGTAAATAAGCTCCTGTTCATCCCGCCGTGTCAGCTCTGTTAGGGTCTGCTCCGCCGTGTGGCTTTTTTTATAGTCCTTAAAGTATTTCGCTGCGTTTTTCTGCGGGGAAAGCGCGGGGTCAAGAGGAATACGAATCTGTTTCATATCGTCATAGTAATTTTCAACCTCAATAAAGGCGGCACCGGGTACGGACTTATAAAGATTAGCCTTTAAAAGCTCACCGTAAATTCGCAGCTGCTCGCGGTTTTCGCAGCTTTTAAGCTCCTGCAGGCGCAGTGCAAGCTTTTTCTCGGTGCGTGTTTTAAGGTTGTTTACAAGCTTTAAAATATCTCCTGCGGCGTGCTTCATTCTGTCGGCGGTATCGCGCGCAGAGTAAAATTCATCAAGCAGCTGCGAGTAGCTTTGAAAAACTTTTTTCTCAAACAGACTGCCGTATTGCGAAATATCCGTAAAGCTGAAATCCTGCGGCGTGCCGTCGCTTTTTATAAGCAGCAGGGGAGTGCCGCTGTTTTTTAAATCGGATATTATTCCGCCGAGCGCGGCTGAAAGACTGCCCGAAAGCCCGGCTTTAAAGGCAACCTCGCGGCATAACAGCGGCGAAAAGCCGTCAACCGTGTTGAGTAGCGCCGAGGAAAGCTCGCCGCCCGATTTTTCGGCGGCTTCTATAATCGCTTTTGTATCGGTGGTCAGCGGATCGAGCTTGTGCCTCCGCTCCGGATAGGTGTAGGCAGCGCCCGGCAGTATCATTATTCCGCCCGATTCAGGGTCGGAATGGCGCAGTGCGTCAATAATTTTGCCGTTTTCGTTTATAAGCACAATATTAGTCTTGTTGCCTATAAACTCCGCCGCCAGGCGAATTTCGGCAATATCACCCATCTCGTTTGTGTAGGAAAATGTAAGCTCGGCTATTCTTTCAAACCCGGGCTGATTCACCTTTAAAAGCCGCGCCGATGAAAGATATTTGCGTATAAGCATGCAAAACATAGGCGGCACGGCGGGGTTTTCATATTTGGTTTCGGTGAACTGAATACGCGCAGCCCCCGGGCGCACGTTTATAAGGAGTTTTTTGCAAAATCCGCTTTTGCGTAGCAAAAAGACCAGCTCATCCTTTGAGGGCTGGTATATTTTATCTACAAACGTATTTTCGGCAGTCTGCAGCTCTGTTACCGTTTTGTGTAAAAATGCTCCGTCAAATGCCATTTTGGTTCTCCGTAAGTTTCTTTTTAAGCGCGGCGGAAATTTCCGCGAATCGCCTGTATTCTTCCTGCTTTTCAGGGATATCTTCAATCGCGTCGGCGCATTTTTTAAGCCGCAAATATTGCTTTTCTATGTATTTTGCACCGTCTTCCGTTCGCGGGTCTACTCTTCCGCAGTAGTAAAATTCCTCGCCGAAATTATATTTTTCGCCTATATACCGCGCCGTAATTACGGAATATAGCTTTGCGTTTTCGCAAATCGCGGTATCGCTTATAATTTCAAAGCCGTTTTCGCATAAAAACCGCCTTAAAAATTCGGGCGAGGTGGTAGGCTGCAAGATAAGCAGCGGAGCGGGCGAGGCGGTGGGAATGGCAGAGCGTGCCAGTATTGAGGCTATAACCTCGCCGCCCATGCCCGCCGTTATTACAGTATCAACTTCATTTTGCGCTATACCCTCAAGCCCGTCGCACAGGCGCAGTGTTATACCGCCTACGCCTGCCGACTTAATGTTTTTCTCGGCGCTTGCAAGCGGCATTTTACGAATATCTGTCGCAATAACGCTTTTAATATCCCCGCGCTTTATAAGCTCAATGGGTAAATAGCCGTGATCTGTCCCTATATCGCACACCCTCGCACCGGGCGGCACGAGGGCGGAGATAAGCGCGAGCCTTAAACTCAGCGCCATTATTTATTTTCAAAGTGACGGTTAAGCTTTTCAAGCAGTGCGTCGCAGTCGGTTCCGTGAACCTCGCACGCCTGCTCAATGCTTTCGCCGCGGGAAGCGGGGCAGCCCAGGCAATGCATGCCTATTTCAAAGAAATATTCAGCTGCGCTGCTGTCAATATCAAGTACCTCGCCTATAAGCATATCCTTTGTGATCTTCATTTTTTATTCTTCCTTTCGTTTTTTATATATTATGTGTTTTTTTCGTCCTGTTATCAGAACAGCTTAACACCGCTGTCAAGCTCGGTGCGGGAGTGATTGAAAAGCTTACGGTTATCAAGCGCCCAAAGCCGAGATGAAAAATCCTCGGGCTTTGTTGCAGCAACCGCCTCGCGCATTTCAAAAACGCGCGAATCCATAAGGTCAAGCTCGCTTAAAAGCTCCGCCTCAATAAACATAGGTCTTACCGCCGCGCCGAACTCGGGCTCGCCGTGGTGGGAAAGCACCATATGCTCAAGCAGCATTGCCGTTTTGCGGCTTATGTCGAGCTTTTCTGCGTATTTATCAATTACCATAGCGCCCATTGCCAGGTGACCGAGCAGATTGCCCTCGTTTGAATAACCTGTTGCAATTCCCGTATCGGCAACAGTAAATTCCGAAAGCTTCGCAATATCGTGCAAAATTGCGCCCGCAATCAAAAGCTCCCTGTCCACAAACGGGTAGACCTTGCAAACGCCCTCCGCCAGCCTTACTATCGATAACGAGTGCATAAGCAGACCGCCGCGCAAAGCATGGTGCAGCTTAAACGCCGCAGGCCAGTAAAGCAGCGCCAAGCGGTTATCGGCTAAAATAGCGGTAACTATCGCTTTAAGCTCCTCATCTTCAAAGCTGTCGGCTATTCTGTACAGCTCGTCATACATCTGCTCGCCCGAATAATCCGAGGACTTAACAAAATCCTCTGTTTTAACATTATCCTCGGGGGTTATTTTGCGTATGCGGTCAATTTTCAACTGGTCATTTCCGTTGTACTGCGAAATTACGCCGCGAATTTTCACAAGCTCGTTTACATCATATTCGCCGTGAACGGCGGGGTTGTACCGCCAAAGCTTTGCGTTTATTTCGCCGCCTGCGTCCGATAGGGTCATATCAAGGTATGTATCGCCTTTTGAAGAGGTCTTTTTATCGAGACTTTTTATAAGGCAGAAGCCATCTACCGTTCCGTTATTGTCAATTGGAGTAAAATTCATTTTATTCTCCCGGGTTATTCTTTAATAATAATGTTTTCGCGTGCAGGACCGTTGCTTACCATATGTATTTTAAAACCAATTTCCTGCTCTATAAATTCAATATATTTGCGGCAGTTTTCAGGCAACTTGTTATATTCGGTAATTCCGGTTATATCGCATTTCCAGCCGGGCAGGGTGGTAAGCACGGGCTTTGCCTTTTCAAGAAGACCCGTAACAGGGAAGTCCTTTGTTACCTTGCCGTCAATTTCATAGCCGGTGCAGACCTTAATTTCATCAAGGTAGGAAAGCGCGTCAACAACCGTAAGCACTGCATGGGTCGTGCCCTGAACCTCGCAACCGTATTTGGTGGCCACACAGTCAAACCAGCCCATTCTGCGCGGTCTGCCTGTGGTAGCGCCGTATTCACCGCCGTCGCCGCCGTGGTCGCGCAGCTGCTGCGCCTCGTCCCCGAATATCTCGCTTACAAACGCGCCCGCGCCCACTGCCGATGAATAAGCCTTTATAACGGTGTAAATTTCTTTAATTGCATAGGGCGGAAGACCCGCGCCCACAGCGCCGTAGCCCGCCAATGTGTTGGAGGAGGTGACCATCGGGTAAATGCCGTGGTCGGTATCCTTCATAGTGCCGAGCTGACCCTCAAGCAGTATTGTTTTGCCCGCCTTATCAGCCTCGTAAAGCATTTTGCGAACATCGCCCACAAGCGGCGCAATGCCCTTTTTCCATTCCATCATTTTATTGAAAATATCGTCAACCGAAAGCTTTTCCTTATGGTAGAGGTTTTCAATTAAAACGTTTTTAACCTCAAGCACGCGCTCAAGCTTTTCTCTCAGCGCCTTTTCATCGAAAAGCTCGCACACCTGAAAGCCTGTCTTCGCGTATTTATCCGAATAAAACGGCGCGATGCCCGATTTTGTGGAGCCGAAGCTCGCCTTGCCGAGGCGCTCTTCCTCGTAAACGTCAAAAAGCACGTGATACGGCATAACCATCTGGCAGCGCTCGGAAATTACAAGCTTGGGTGCGGGAACGCCCTTTTCAACTATGCTGTTATATTCCTCTAACAGCTTGTCAACATCAAGCGCAACGCCGTTGCCTATGCAGTTTGTAACACCCTCGTTAAAAACACCCGACGGCAGAGTGTGCAGCGCAAACTTGCCGTACTTATTTTTTATAGTGTGACCCGCGTTGGCACCGCCCTGAAAACGAACGACAAAATCGGCGTTTCCGGCTAACATATCGGTAATTTTACCCTTGCCCTCGTCGCCCCAGTTTGCGCCTACAACAGCCTTAACCATAATACATATACCCCGTTTTTTAATAAATTTGCAATCACGCACAAGGTAATTACATTTTATTATACAACGGGGTATATGATATTTCAAGTATTTTATTTCAGTTTCTGCGATGGCTGATTCTACCGTTATATATTGCAGCTTGCTGACACGGATACCCGTACCGCAAATTGTCTGCAAAATAAGATTAAGTCGTTCATTGTGCTTACGCTCCGCTGTTCTGCAAAGCCGTGCGTATTCCGCTTTTGTCAGTTCCTTCTCTTCGGGACGGAAGATCTGCTGCTGAAGCTTCAGCGATTTTACCCTTAAATCGTGCCGACCCAAAAACGCAAACAAACTGTTGATGCTTGCAAGCATCGAATTAACGCTCCGCGCGGTGTAATTCTCCCGCAAATGCTTTTTGTATGCAATCACGCTTTCCTTTGTTATTTTTGAGCAACCGATAAATTTTGCAAACGACTTTACATCCCGAATATATTTTTGCTCTGTCGCCGCGCTTTTCTCGGCGGCCAGCAGATGCATACTGAATCCCGAAATATCCGCTTCCGTTAAAAATTCATTCCTCATTTTCATTACCTCCGGTGTTTTATCTTATTTTAATGCCTGCTGAACAATTCAAAAGTACCTTAGTGTGACAGGACTCGAACCAGTCGC
>ERZ791885.1201-NODE-1201-length-18179-cov-5.641249_pt1 | contig 18179 bp, 9 predicted proteins | sample MGYA00510159_ERZ791885 | MGnify/ENA primary metagenome ERZ791885 (study PRJEB30046, sample SAMN00792054) | human gut metagenome | study: EMG produced TPA metagenomics assembly of the A metagenome-wide association study of gut microbiota in type 2... | reverse complement strand
CGGATGTATCTCTGCACCGGCACCTGTTCGGTCCATGCGGCCTGCGCAGGCACGCTCGGCACGTCGATGATCTTCTGCACGTCCTTGCCACCGTTTGGATACTCGGTCACGGTCTCCCAGTGCCACTGCTCCTCCACGCCCTCTACGGCGGGGTGGATGACTTCTTCAGCGTCAGCTGTCAGATAGCCCAGTGTCAAGTCCGGGTTTTCCACGACCGCGCCGGTCTCGTCAATGATTTTCATAAGTCAAAGCCTCCTTTCTCAGGCCACGCGCCGCCAGATGTGCACATAGTAGGCGGCAGGCTGCACGGTGGCGCTGCGGCCGTAGATGGCATTAGACTTGGATGCATCCAGACTGAACTTATATACATCAGAAAAGGAATTGTATTCGCCCGTAGATGCGATCTCGTTGCCGGCAGTGAATGCGCCGGATACCTTATGTTCACCCTTTTTTACATCCGCGACAAAAGAGCCTGTGATGTTCGGCAGTCCGGCCTCCACGGTGCTGCCTGCTGCGTGGCCGCTGCCAGCACCCATCAGCACGCGGTTAAACGCAATCTCCTGCCATGTACCGCCAAACAGTGCGGCGGGACTGGTGTAACTGGTGCTCTGGTAGATGCTGCCCACTGGGTAGGCAGTTAGTTTGTCCACTTCCGGGATTACAAAGTCACAACTCAACACACCTTTATCGGAAACTCTTAGCCCATCTCCTACAATGATACCGCCTAGCGTGGTGGTGGTGGCGGCGGGGAGGGTGTAGTGCACGGTGTCGCCGCTGCCAAAGGTCAGCACCAGTTCTCCGTTTTGCAGCTCTGCACTCTTCAGGTAGTCACCGCTCCCCTTTTCCACCGCACCCACGTCGTCCGCAGTCAGCGGGGTATTCTTTCCGGTGCCGCCATGTGCTGCGGGCAGGATGCCGGTCATGTTTTCCAGTGTCGTGGTGTCCTTGGTCTGCATGGTCTTCGTGCTTCCGTCGCCGAAGGTCAGTGTCAGGGTGCGGTCTGTCAGCGAAATGCTCTTCACGTAGCCCGCGCTGTTCGCTCCCACCGCACCAAGATCCTCCGCCGTCAGAGTCACAACGCCGCCCATGCCGTTCACACTTACCACCGCGCCATCTTCGGGCGGCGCAAAATTCTCGGCACGATCTGCAGCCCGCTGCGCCCGCTCCGCATCGCCTTGGGCGCTGCCTGCCGCTTCCTGTGCCATTTTTGCCGCCCTTGCCGCGTTCGCTCCGGCTGTCGCTGCAGTGTCTGCGTCCTGCTTTGCTGCTGCGGCCGCGTTCCGCGCTTCCTTTGCGCTTTCCTGTGCCCCGGTCGCATATCCCAGCACCCGCGCCACAAAAAGCTCGTACTGCGTCGGGCTGATCTCTGCATCGCCGTCTGTGTTCAGTGTTTCATAGCAGTCATACCGGGCCGGTCGGGTCAACGCCCGGTATCCGTCCTTACCCAGAGCCAGCAGCATCCAGCTGCCGCAGGGGCTGGCGGTAAATTCCTTGCCCACTGCTGCGCTGTGCTCCTCGTCCAGCAGGATCGGTGTCGGCAGTGTGCCGTCCTGCCGCTGGATGTGCAGCGTCACGGCACATCCGGCCCACTCCTGCGGCAGCTCAAACTTCAGCCTTTCTACATTGGCACTGCTCTGCCCGCCCAGATGCAGCACCCGCATCTCCGGGCCAAACTCCACACCGCCAAAGTTTTTCCGAATAATTTTTACCCGCATCCCGCTGCCTCCTTCCGTCCTTCTCAGCCTATCACACAAACGTCCGTAATAACACTGCGGACTTTTTTCAAACTTTTCCATTTCAAAAGAACCACATATACAAATCCCCCGGCGCGAAATTCATCGCGCCGGGGGATTTTTCTTTTCTTACCTCACTGCCGCATACGGGTCCGGTTCCGGTCCTTCCTCTGCTTTCTTTTCTGCCTCCTTCACCCACTGGGCAAAGTTTTTCACCGTGTACAGCTCTTTGCCGTCCGCGTCCTTGAGCGCCAACAGCATTTCTTCCATCTGCTGCCGGTCTGCATCACTGCCCGCAAGGTATTCCGGCTTTGCCGTCTCGGTGATCTTGCTTTTAAGTGTCGTCGCGCTCTTGCCCGCCTTCGCCAGCCTGTCATATTCTTCCTGCACAGCACCTGCATCCCAGCTGTCCACCGCTTCCACAAGGTCGTCCGTCACGCTGGCGTTATCGCCCTTCAGCTGCGTTTCGGCCAGCTGGTTCACCGCGCCGGTCACGCAGTCCACCACATCCCCGCGCTTTCCCTTCGGCAGGCCCAGCACTTCGCTCAGCTGTTCGATCATCTCGTTTTCCAGCTCGTACCGCTTCTGGTCGTTTCCTGCATTCTGCTCTTCAGCAGCCTGCCGCACCCGCACGTCGTACTTTACAAGGCGGCTCTTCAGCTGGCTGTACATTTTGTTTTCCGCAATGGTTCCCGCTTCCACCATAGCGTTCAGCTTCTCCACTGCGGCCTTTGCTTCGTCGCTGTCGCCGCCGGCATAGGCGTTGTACAGCCGGTCATACTGGCCGGTGGCGCTTTGCGGCACAGAATTAAAGCTGAACTGTCCTCCGTGCGCAAGATTTTCAAGGTCACCATAGTAGCCCTTTACCGCTTCTACGATCTTCCGTCCATTGCCGTAGGGTACACCCGCCACTTCAAAGCTGTCCTCCAGCAGCGTCATGCTGCGCTGCATCAGCTTATTGTGGTGCTTTTGCAGCTGTTCTTCGTCCATTTCACTAGTGTCTTTCCGGAACTCCGCAAAAAACTTCTGCACATCTCCGGCCAGATCATTCACCACGCTGATGCTTGCTGCACTCAGCACGTCGTAATCCTTACCGTTCACAGCATTGTCGATCAGACTGTATAACTCACTTCCGTACAAAAAGTTTCCCGCAAAACTTTCTGTGTACAGGCTTGCAAACCGTTTCCACATGCTCTTCACGGTCACATCGCCGTTTTCGTCCTGCTCCCGGTCCCACCGGTGCAAAAGGAAATCTGCGCCAATCTTCATGATCGCAAATACCGCCGTCTGTGCTGCCTGGCTCACAACAGCCCGGTTTTGCTGTGTTTTTGCCCGCTGCAATTCCGCTTTGTTTTCATCGCTCTGGTTCTGCCGGTAGCGTTCCGCCTGTGCCCTGTAATCGCCAATGGCATCCGCCAGAACGCCGTAGTTCTGGAAACGTTGGGTGGTGAACATGGTCAACTGCTTCAGCAGTTCGTTAGGGTTGCGCTGAATGCCCGCCCGCTGCATCACGGTGTAGTTGGGCTGTGTCTGCTCGATCACCTTCTGATAGGTGCGGTTCACCGCTTCCCAATAGGCCGGGCTGCCTGTCACCTCCGCGCCTTCAAACTCGGCCGTGTGGTTCTGCACGTATCGCTTGCTGCCTTCCCACAGGGCTGCTACCGTCACTTCGTCCATCCCGTTGATCCAGCCGGTCAGCCAGTTCGGCAGCTTGTCCATGCCCTTTTCCGCCAATGTTTCCTGCTTTCCAATGCTGGCAAGCTCGCCGTTCTGGCTGCCGCGCTTGCGCCAGTCCAGCAGCACGTCTCCGTGTTCTTTGATCTCCGTTTCCAGTGCTGTCCGCGCCTTGGGCGAAAGGTTTTTCACAAAGGGTACCACTGCCGCCATGGTGTCGCCGCCCAGTACGGCCGCTGCTGTGGGCAGGCTTGCCGCCTGCGCAATGGCAACGCCCGGGTTCAGCGTCAGCACTGCGCCTGCATAGTTCCCGCGCAGGTTTCCCAGTACTTTGTTAAAGGTGCTGGGCCGCTTGCGCTGGGTAGTCTGCAGGTCGGTCAGCAGGTCATCGATGTAGCTCACCGCATCCTTGCCCCACTGTTCCTTGATGATGCCGTTCTTCAGGTTTGCAAGCCCTTCCCGCGTCTCCACGCCGCTGTTCAGGATCTTCTGCACGTCCCGGATGGGCGCGGCCAGGCCCGCATACGCCGCCGTGTCCCGCAGGCTGCGCTGCACCACATTTGCGCATTCTTCCAGCAAAATGGGCTGTTCGCTCTTCACGCGGTTCTTCAGGAAACCGCGTCCCTCAATGGTCGCGTCCAGATTCAGGCCGTCGATCTGGGTCGCCAGCACCGATTTATCCACCGCAATGGGGTAGTAGTTTTTCACGGTTGCCCTCTGGTAGCCCACCAGCTGCAGGCTCGTCTCGTTGATGAGCTTCGTGGTGTAGTTGTCGAAGAGCTCCTTCATGTCCGCGCACCATGCCCGGTCATAGTCAGTCATGGCCGCTTCCACCGTCTGCAGGATGCTATCCGCTGTCGGGGTCCCGTCCGCATCCGTCAGCATTCCCAGATGTACGGTCTGTCCCTTCTGGTAAGCCTGCTCAATGTCACCTTTGTTGTACAGTTTTGCATCCGGAATCACAAGTCCGCCGTTCATCAGGTGGTTCAGGCTGTCGGTGTTGTGCAGGTGCATGTACAAACTGCACAGCTGTGCATGGGTCAGTTTGGCTTTCTTTCCCTTCACATCGGTCAGGCCCACGTCCACAAGGTCTGCGCCCGGGCCTGCAAAGTTCTGCATTTCCTTCACGTGTTCTTTTCCGGTCACGTTGGCAAACAGCTTTTCGCCTTCCACGGTGATCTTCGTCTGCCGGTACTGGCCGTCGTTCAGCATTTGGGCCATCTTTTCCATCTGGCCGTTCTTCGCGTAGCCGCCCAGCATACGGAACACCCGCTCCGCGCCCAGCATATCCAACTGATACTTTGTCAGCAGATTGTGCACGCCGTCCAGCTTTCCGCCGGGGTGGTTGCCCTTGCTGGCATTCACCTCGCTGGCTGCGCCTTCTGCGATTGCGCTCACTTCTTCAGCCTTTGCAAGACTCACCGTCTTGTTTGCATTGCGGATCACATGCAGCGTCGAGCTGGTAATAGCCTTCAGCATCCGCATCTGATCCACCGTCATGGGCAGATAGGTGCGGTTCTCCGTCTCCTTGATACGTTTGCGCAGCCGTTCCTGCAGTGCCCATGCTTTCTCGCTGTCCGGTAAAACTTCTGCCTCGGCCAGCTGCTCGTGCAGTTTGGTCAGCTTTGCGTCCTTTGTCGTCTGCAGGTCGTCCCGCAGTGTCTGGATCAGGGTATCCACGCCGGTCTGCTTCCATTCTTCGGTCATGGCGTTGGGGCTGTTCTCGCTGCCCGCACTCTTCCGGATCCGGTCCTGCAGCCTCGTCAGCTGGTTCACGGCCCGTTCGTTCAGAATGGTCATGTCCGCCAGCTTTGCCACCTGTGCTGCCGCATCGATCAGCCCCGGCTGTACATACTTGTCCTTGCTGGGCCGCAGCAGCATCTGGTTCAGCTGTGCCGCGTTCTGCCGGATGCTGCGTTTCAGTTCATCCATCTTCCGTGCATCCCGCGCCCGTTGCACTCGCTTTTCCGCTACTGCCTTCGCAACGGCAATATCTTCGTCCCGCTGCTGTCGGGCTGTTTCAATGGCAAGGGCATTCCGCTGCGCCTGTTTCTGCTCCCATGCGGCCCGCTTACGTTCGTTATCCGCCTCCCATTCCATGATCTCATTTTCCTGCACGATCAGGCTGTATTCCGCCTTGTCCGCGCGCCGCTGCTCTTCCCGTAGCCGCATACTCAGATCTGCATTTTCCTCCCGCAGTTCTCCCATGCGTTCCCGATACCACAGCTTTGCTTCATCCAGCATTTCCTGCCGCTCGGCCTTCAGGCGTTTCACTTCCTGCTTCATTTCCCGCTCATAGCTTTCCCGCAGCACTGTCAGCTTTTCGTTCAGGTTGCCCACATTGGAAACATCCACACCAAAGGTTTCAAGGTTCTGGTCCAGCAGCTTTTCCGCTCTTGCGTTCTGCCGCTGCAGTTCGGTCATCTGCTGTACTTCGGCGTTCTGGTTTGCAGTGCGCCGGTTTTCCTGCATTCTGCGGTCAAACTCCCGCTGCTGTGCTTTCTGTACGCCGCGCAGTTCCTTTGCCACCTCTGCAGCACGTTCTTTGCTGCCTGCTGCGGCTCTTGCCACATCCATATTGTGTCGCTGGATGCCCTCAAAGATAGCCTGCGCGTCAGTCATCTCCGGTGTCGCCATAATGTCACCGATGATCCGGCCCGCCAGTTCGATCTTTGCATCCTCATACTCTGCATCGTCTGCAAACCGGCTCATAGTCGCAGGCTTGATGGCATCGTGCAGGTTCATCAGCACATTCAGCCACTCGGTGCTTTCCATGCTCATTGCACCATCCACACCCGCCTGCTGCGCTGCAGCTTTCCACAATGCCTTTGCACCGTCGCTGGTGCCGTCCACAGCGCGGCTGTCGTTGATCACGCTTTCGTACTGCTGTACCGGGTTGCCGTCCCGCACGCTTTCGGCCTGCCGCAAGGTCACGCCGTGCCTGCGCGCTTCGGCCACTGCTTCACTCCAGCTGCCGTATGCTTTCACCAGTTCTGCCTTTGCCTGTCCGCTTCTGTTCACGGTATATTCCAGCTTGTGCAGTTCCGGGTATTCGTCCCACAGCTCACTGTTGCGGTAAACTGCCCCGTCCAGAATTTCTCCCGCCAGCGTTTCGGCCAGCGCATTGGCTTTTTCCATGTCCGCACCGTCGGCTTTCAGGTAGTCCACCAGTACCTCGGTCTCTCGCGCAAGTTTCGCCCTGTCCACCTTGCTGCCGTTGGTCTTTGCCCAGCGGCTTGCCAGCCCTTCAATGGCCGTCCGGCTCACCTTCACGCCCCGTGTCAGCCCAAAGAACTGGCTCAGGGTGTCCAGCGCTGCAGCCTTGTCCGCAATGGTGCGGCTGGCCGTCTGCTGGTCATTCCGTTTTGCATTCCGGTCGGCCTGCTCTGCCAGCTGATAGCGGAACTTTGCAAGGTCGCTTTCTTGTGCCAGTTCACCGGTCTGGTAATATTCCCGGATCTCCCGCACTACGCGATCAGCATCCATACGTCCGCTGTATTCCTTGCCGGCTGCCACCCGACCGTCTGCTGTGGAGATGTCCAGTGTGAACTGCCGTTTCTCGCCGCCCAGCTCCTGCACCATTCGCCAGATCTGTTCCAGCTGCTGCGTGGTGGGTGCTGTGTCTGCCGAGAGATCCACTCCCGGTGCTTCAGCCATCACGCGCACATTGCCGTCCAGCAGAAATTCGTTCAGCGCTTCCGTTCCATTTTTCACCTCTGCCGAACCGAACACGCTCATAATCTCCCGGTGATCGGTATCTCGGGTTCGGTCATTCTGGGCAAAGTCCAGCATCTGGCCGTCCGGCAGAATGTACCCGGCTCGTCTGAAGTCCTCTGTCGTGCCAAACCGTTCTTTTGCCAGTACGCGGCGGTATTCTGCCTTTCCGCCGTGGGCTTCGGCCTTGGCATCATATACCGCCTGTTCTGCTTTGCCTTTTTTTGTGTTCTGCTGCTGCATCCGGGCACCGGCCTCTTTGATCCGGCCGTTCAGCACAGCGCTCTGGTCTTCCAGCTGCGCCATACGGGCATTGTAGTCTTTGCGCTTTGCAAGATAATTCTGGTATTCTTCGCTGTCCCGGTAGGCTTTTGCTTCTGCAGAAAAAATCCCCAGTGCCTTCTTCTTCGCCTCGATCTCTTTCACGGCGTCGCTTCCCAGCCAGGCACTGCGTTCTTCCTTCAGCTCCCGCCGCTGCTCGTCCAGCTGCTGCTGTTCGTCGCGCAGCTTCGTCAGCTCGTCTGCCTCGCTCAACTGATACCGTACGTTTTTCTTCAGCGTCCCGTCATTTCCCTTGTTTTCAGCGGCTTCCTGTGCTATACTTTGGTTAGAGATCTTCGACCCGCTGCTCCCCGAATCTTCGGATTCCATGTGGGCTTTGCCGAAGGTCTCCGTAAAGCTCTCCGGCAATCTACTCCTTGAATCTTCGGATTCTACGTGGGTACCACCGGAGGGCTTTATTTTTGTTTCTTTGATGTTAACAATATCATAAAAAATCTCCCGTGTATCCGGTTTGATGGCTGTCAGCACATCTGCCTCATACGCGTTTTCGCCCACGCGGATTTTAATTCTTCCGCGGTTGAAGGCTTCCGCATTTTTGTGATTTGCAGGCTCGCGGTACACTTCATCCGCAGTTGCAATGATTTCATCAAGATTGGCAGCCATGCGCATCTTGTCCGCATACGCTGTGGCATTTTCCCACTGTAATGCCTTTGAATACTTCGACCAGACAAACTCATTGCGTCCATCTTTGCTGTTCAGAATTGTCCAGCCGTTTCTTACAAAGCCATCCGGGAAACGCTCTCTGATTGCCTGCTTGACTACCGATTTCCAGTTTTCCTGCGGGACTCCTTTCAGAATATCCTCGTCGATCTGAATGTAAGTTTCTCCCTCGGCATCTTTCTTGATTTCATACCTTGTCCCTTCCGCCGCGCCCTTGTTCTCAAGGGCTGCGGCGTTTTCTTTTGCGGCGCGCAGGCTGTCCATAGCCCTCTCCGCATGGGCAAAGTATTCGTCCTGCAGCACCCGCTTTTCTGCCGCCGCAAGGCGCTGTGCTTTCAGAGCGGCCTTGTTCTCCGGGTCTCTTGCCAGCACTTCCTTTGCGCGGCTCACGATGTCGCTCAAAAGCTCCTTCACCTTGGTCATCACCTTGTGGATGCCGCCTGCCTTGCCGGCGTTCTTTTCAGCCTGTCCGCGCTGGAACTCCACCCAGCGCTTAAAGCTCGCTTCATCGCTGAAGATGCCGCGCCATGCGTCCGCCACAAGTTCTTCTGCGGCTTCCTCGTAACTCAGCCCCTGCCGTGCATAGTCGGAAAGTTTCCCCCGGATCATCTCGTCAATGCCTTCAAAGCCCTCGCTCTTTGCCAGAAATTCCAGTGCATGCTGCTGCAGTGCCTGCGCACCCTCTGCATCCAGTGAGTTGTACCAGTGGTAGTCCTCGTGCAAGATCGTGCCAAACACATCCTCGGCCCGGTCGCTGAAGAAAATGCGCGCCGTCTCGGTGTCCACATAAGCCCTCACCCGGTCGCTGCCCTGCAGTACCGTTTTCAGCACCGCATCGGTGTTCGTGGCCTTCGCATTCAGTTCGATCAGCTGCGTGCTCACCTCGTTTGCCGTGTGCATCGTTCCCTTATACAGCACCCGACCGCTGCCGCTGGTGCTTTCCGCCGTCAGCCTTCCGCCAAGGCTTGCGCGCTGCATGTTTCCGGCTTCCAATTCTCCGTGTCCCTGCAGCCATGCCAGCTGCAGCGCTTCCCGTCCGCCGTCCTGTGCCAGCACGTAATCGGTGTTCACAGCAAGGCCGCTCATGCCCTGCGCCAGCTCCATAGCCTTGTCAAAGGTGTGCACATCTTCCATCTGTCCCAGCCGGTACAGGCTGCTGGCCGCAGCCGCATACCGCCCGGCATCTCCAATTTCTGTCGGCATGTTCCTGCTGATGGTCGCACTTGCCCCATCCGATACCTGCCATCGGGTCAGCTCCTGCTGCACCTCCCGCTGCTTTGTGGTCAGGCTCTGCTGTTCAAGGCCGTAAGTTTCCCGCATCCTGCCAGACTGTTCTGCCGGGCCGCTTTCCACCCTTTCCCCGGTGTTCTCCACGGCAGCTCCGCTCCGGCCCAGTTCACTTTCAGTCTGTGCCTGCTGCGCAGATCTGTCAGCTTCCATTTTTTCTACAATTGCGGCCGTTTTTTGTGCTTCAACTGTCGCATTTTCGGTAGCTGTGGCCGGTGCCTGTGCTGCCCGCTGCTGTGTTGTCATTTCCCGCAATACCTGCCGGGTCTTTGCTGCCGTTTCCGGCAGCTCAATACCGTATTCTTCCGCAAAAGCAGCGCGGTTCGCTTCATTGGCCGCATTCGGTGTAAATAGGTTGATGGTCTTGCTCGTAAGCTGCCCATCCTGCACAGCTGCGGCAAGCTGCTGCACAGCCGGGTTTTCGCTCTGTACCATCGGCGCAGTATCCTGCATGGTCGCAAATCCGCTTGTCGTCCCCGTCACTTCCGGCTGCACCGTTTCCTGTGTAGCAGCCGCAGGTTGTCGGGTGCCTGCCGCAGCTTCTTCCGGTGTCTGCTGCATCGCCGTTCCCGGCTCCTGTGCCCACACTTCGTCCTGCAATGCCTGCCGTGCCCGTTCCACCTGTCCTTCGTAGTATGCCCGCTTCACATTACCCACAATGCTGGCATCGCCGCCGTTCGCCTTTGCAAGCCCTGTGCCCACAGCACCGCCCAAGGCACCGGATGCACCGCCCGTCAGGCCGCTTTCCAGCGCCGTTAAAAAGGTGTCGCTTTTAAACAGGTCTGCCGCCGCTTCGCTGTCGCCCAGCGTCGCATCAATAGCCTTGTCTGCATAGGTCTCCACAAAGGCCTGCATGGCATTGTCCACGCCGCCGGAGATGGCATTTGCCACCGCCGGGTACCGCTGTGCCAGCGTGCCGTCCGCTGCCACGCTGCGCACCATGTCCGCCAGTTTGCCTGCCAGCGTATTCTTTGCGTAGTCACTGCCCATGGTCTTTGCAAGGTCTGCTGCGCCCACACTGTTAATGGCCCAGCCCGCGCCAAATTTTGCAAGGCCCCCGGCCAGCGTCTTGCCTGCACTTTCGCCCTTTTCAACGCTCTGGCCCATAGCTTCCGCACCGCCCTGCGCACTCAGCACCGGCAGTACCCACGCCGGGTCAATGGCCGCCACCGCAAGGTTCTCGCCCGCACTGCTCACAATGCCCAGCGCCTGCTTTGCAATGGGGCTAAGGCCCGCCTGTGCAGCTGCGGTCAGATCCCGTCCGCGCTTGTACAGCTGGTAACCAAAGCTCTTCTCCGGGTCTACGCTGTCATGCGCTTCCGTTCCGGCAATGCGCGCCCGCATGTTGTCGATCTCCTGCTGCGTGTAACCTTTCTCGATCAGCTCTGCATCCGTGTAGGCATCGCTCTGCGTTGTTTGTGCCGCCGGGGCGCTGGCCATTGCACCGCTGCTCTGTGCCAGCTGCAGCGTGTTGTCCCGTGCTGCATACCGCATCTTTCCGCCGGTCATCAGGCGCAGCAGCTCCTGCTGCCGGTCGTCGCTCTGTACATCCTGCTGCAGCTGCTTCCAGTTGCTGCTGGTCGCTGCTGCATTCTTTGCGCTCTGTACGCCGGTCTCACCCGCCAGAAAAACCGAGGATGCCACCGTGTCTCCAATACCGCCAATGGTATTGGCCGCGCGCCGCGCTGCACGCTGTCCTGCAGGCAGCGCATCAAAGTCGGCAATGTACTGCCGCGCTTCGCTGATCTCCTTGCGGCTGTATCCCTTTGCCAGCAGTTCCGCATCGGTGTAGTCCCGTCTGCCCGCACTCTTTTCTGGCACTGCTGCGCTGGCTGCAGCACCGCTCACGCTCTGGGGCTGCATGGCGTTGTTTTTCTCGGCATAGCTCTGTCCGCCGGTGCCAATGCGCATCAGCGTCACAAGTTCCCGGTGCTTCGGGTCAGCGTCCATCCACTGGTTCATCCGGTCAAAATCACTGAAGTCGTCTGTCGCTTTCAGGTCTTCCGTGTACTGCTTCACCTTCTGCGCAGTCTGTGCATACCAGCCTTCGTCTCCGCTGGCAATGCCTGCAATGCGCTGGCGCTCAGTGGGCTGCACCGTTCCCGTCACCTTTGCCGCCGGAGCTGCAGTGCTCTTCGCGTTCAGCCATTCCGGCTGCGCAGTGCTGCTGCGTGTACCTGTACCGCTGTCGGTCACAATGCCGCTTTTGCCCGGATATGCCTGTGTTCTGCCTGTTTCCTGCGGCACTGCCAGCTGCAGCTTGTGGCTGCTGTCCGCGCCCGTCATCTGCGCCAGCACCCGTGCGCCAAGACCCGTGCCGGTGTTCTGCCTTGCAGCCGCAGCCGAGCTGGCAGCATTCTGTCCGCTGCTTTTCGCTTTCCAGCTTTCCCGCGCTTTTGCAATGCGTTCCGGTGTCCACTTGTCCGTAGTGTTTGCTGTTCCCGCAGCTGTACCGGTGCTTGCCGTCCGGTTTGTGGCGCGGCTGTTGTTTTTCGCTTCCCAACTTTCTCTGTCTTTTTTCAGTCTTTCCGGTGTCCATTTGCTCATAACTGCCGGTCTCCTTTATCGTTCCGCTTCCAGAATTTTCATAATGGACGACAGCGTGTTGTCCGTAATGCCGTCTGCAGAAAGTCTGCCCGCAATATCGTCCAGACTGTAACCCCTCGCCTGCATGCCGCGCGCCGTTGCAAGTCCGCTGCGCAGCGGACTGCTGCGGGTGTTTGCCCGCCCACTGGTGCCGCCGCTTCCCGCCGTGCTGTTTTTCAGCCACCCCGCGTCCGTCAGGGTCTGCTGGTAGAAGTCATACAGTGGGTCTGTCTTCTTCATCCCGGAGAATTTTGTTGCCATCTTCTGCAGCTGGCTGTTGGTAAAGCCGGTCGTTCCCGTCTTGCCGCTGCCAGAGCTTGTGTTTCCGCTCTTCGTGCTGCCCGTTCTTCTGCTCCCGCTGCCGGTCGTCCTATAACGGTTATTCAGTTCCAGCTGGTTTGCTGTGTAATTCAGCTGCCGCTGGTTCAGTGTGGGCGAATAGTCAATGCTGCCGGTATCTACGCCCGCCATCTGCAGGTAGTTTTTGGCTGCCGTGTCATTGCCACTTCCTGCCAGACTTGCACCCTGCAGCAGTGCCGCCATCTGATCCTGCTGTACACTGCTCATGCCCTGCCATGTATCCAGCATCGTCTCGTCCAAACCATATTTCGTCAGCACTGCTTTCGCTGCATCATCAAAGCCTGCCTGTTTGTATGCGGTGGCCTGCTGCAGCGCCGCCACCTGATCGCTCAGCTGAGTGCGTGCCAGACTGTCATTGTACTGTTTTTCCTTGAACTCGTTTTCCCACTTCTGCTGGCTGTACCCCTTGTACGCATCGTATCCTTCCATCACCGTGCTGCCAATGCCCTTCACGGCGTTCCACACATTGTTCCAGAAGTCGCTGTTCTCCTGCCGTGCCTGCTGGGTGCGGTCATAAAGGTAATTGCGCCAGTTTGCTGCATTGCTCACGCTGCTGTCATACTCGCCGCGTTCCAGTGCGCGCTGTCCCAGCAGAGTGTCCAGCTGGTCGCCCGCACCGGCAAGCTCCTGCTGCCACTGGGCCAGTGCGTCCGCCCGTGCTGCAGCAAGGGTGCTGCCGGTGTTTGCCGTCTGCGCCGCTGCTGCCTGATCTGCCGCGCTCTTCGCATAGTCCGCGCCATACCCGCCGGAAAGCGCATCTGCGGTCGTTGCTGCTGCATCTGCACCGGCATTCGCATTGCCCACCATCCGTGTCAGTGCGTCCTTGTAGCCGCTGTCTGCCGTGGTAAAGTCAAATCCCGCGCCGCTGGCCGTGCCCATCTTGTCCAGCGTGTCGGCAATGCCCTGCGCATACTGGTCATCGTAGGCCCCCGGCATGGCGTTTTCCGCGTCCTGCAGGCGTTGCTGCGCGTCGTTCAATCTCTTGATAGTCCCCATTCTTTTCTCCTTTCCTCAAATAAAGAACAGCGGCAGGATCTTCGCTGCAATGCCTGCCACCTGCAGCGCCCCGTTCATAAAATTCTGCCACCCGTTCTGCTTTGCGCTGTAAGCGTTGTCGTACTCGTTCTTTTTGTACTGTAGGCCTTCGGTCCAGTTGGCAAGGTCGTTCTGGTACTGGCTGTAGTCCTGCTTTTCCGCGCTCTGCAGCCCGCTCAGCTGCTGCTGCAGGCCGCTCTTCTCCGTGTTGTACTGGGCCTTGCTCTGGCTGTACAGGCTGTCCAGCACATTGTCCAAGCTGTTCATCGTGCTGGCATAGGCGTTCTGTCCCGCCTGCGTACCGTAGCTGGAGCCGTAGCCGCCGGTCATGGCAGCGGCATTCGCCTGTGCATTCTGGTTTGCCAGCTTTGCCTGCCGGGTGTACTGGTTCTTGTACTGCTGGTAGGCTGCATCTGCATCCGGGTCGTAATCAAAATCGCCCATGTTTTCCAGCTTGCCCATCACATCCTTGATCTGGTCCTGATACTTGCTCTGGTAGTCTGCAGGCTTCGTTTTCTCATACTGTTCCAGGTTGTACCGTGCCGTGTTCAGGCGGTCATTGTTTCCAAACAGTCCCATTTTTTATGCTCCTTCCCCGTTCATCCGTTCTAAAAATTCTTCCGAGCAGTTCTCCCGGTCAATGTTCGTCAGCACATAGTTCAGCTGTTCCGTCAGCTGGTACAGGTAATTCCGCAGCGCACGGGCATCTTCTGCCGGCATCTCACTGCTGAAGGAAGGCAGCGCAATGCCTTCCAGTCCCGCCAAACTTGCCATTTCTACGCTCCTTCTCTCATTTCCTCGGCTGTGCCGTGCTCACGCGCCCACCGGTCGCCGCCGCCAGCGTAAAGACCACACTGCGCAGCACCATCTGCCCGGTGCCGTAGATCTTCAGCTGCAGCGTATCTGCCCGCCGGGGCACAAAGGGCAGGTTGATGCGCTGGTGGTCCTTCCCTGCTGCGCAGGTGCCCAAAGTTTCAAAGGCTCCGCCGTCATAGCTTGCAGCCACCGTTACCACCGTGTGGGCCAGCGCATCCAGCCGCACCGTCACCCGGCTGATGTACTTGTCGTCCGGTACGCTCAGGCCAATGTCTCCGCTCACCGCTTCAAACTGCAGCGCCGTTTCCTGCCCTGCTTCCTCCGTGCCGCTTTCCCGGTCAGGATCTGCGGCCCACAGTACGCTGCCGTCCCACAGGTACAGCTGCTGCCCGGTGGATACCATCTCGGTGCCTGCAGCGCTTTCCTCGTGCCACAGGCCTTTTTCCGTGTCGTATACCAAAAGCCGTCCGGCCTGCGGGCCGCCTGCTTTCTGGTGCAGGTACAGGTAATACCGCATGTCCATGCTTCCCGCCATGGCCCAGTCCACCGCAGTCAGCCCGCTGGTGTCCAGCGCAGCGGATACCTTTGTCGGCAGGCTTCCGTCCCATGCCATCACCCCGTCCGGCGAAAGATAATACAGCGTCTCTGCGATCACGCACAGGCTGTTCGCTGCGTTTGCCGCCACACCCCGGCAGCGCACGCTGCTCATCTGGTAATCGCTGGGCTTTGTGCCGTACAGTTTGTGGATGCAGTTTTCCTTGAAGAATAGCAGGTATCCCAGACAGCTTGCAGCGCCGGTAAATGCGCCGTCACTGCCCACGCTCACGGCATAGCTGTCCGCTGCAATGCCCTGATAGCTGTACCAGTTGGTCGGGTCGCCCAGAGCGCAGGCGTAAATGGTGTTTTCCTTCCGGCTGCATCCCCACACCCGGTTTCCCTGTTCCGTCACAAAGTCCAGTTCCGGCACCCGCCGCTCCACCTTCACCGGTGCGGCCGTTGCGTCGTTCTCGGTCACGGTGCCGTCAGCGCTCTTCCATGTCACACCGGTCTCCGTCACAGTCCAGCTTCCGTAATACCGGTCGCTGTCCTCGGCCCGTGTCAGCACTGCCACCATCTCGTCGCCGTCCATGGTCTGGATCATCACCTCACCGTTCAGTCCTTTTGCCACTGCATTGCACACTGTGTCCGGCATCCCGCTTATGGTCACAGTGTCCCCCTCCCGGATCACTCCGCCGATCCCCGGGCACCGGATCTTCACCGCGCTCAGCAGCACTTCCACCCACTTTTTGTTTTTTGCACTGTAGCGTAGCAGCACCGCATTGCTGTCATAGGCTTCGTCGCTGTCACTTTTCAAAAACAGCTGTCCGTCCTCCGGTTCTTTCGGTTCGGTCTTGCCTGCGCCCGTCGGGGTGTATGTCCGGCCTTCGGCATCGCAGGGGGTCACGGTCACGCTTTTCCCGCCCATCTCCCACTGTGCGCCAAGGCGCGTCAGTTCGCCGGTGCCCGTGTCAAAAGCCACCTTGTCAGGCCAGATCAGCACTTTCGTGCCCATGCCCGCCATGGCCTTGTGGTCATCTGTCAGCACGTTCTCCAGCACCACCGCACCGGTACGTACTTCTTCGTCCGGGGTGTATTCCAGCGTCTTTCCGCGGCAGATCAGCAGCCCATTCAGGTGGTACATTCCGTTCACACCCTGTACCGTCCGCACATTCCTGCGCATTTTCCGCGTCTGCAGCGCCGGGTATCCCCGGCTGGAAAAATTCATTTCCCCGCTGAACTCTGCCTCGCTGCAGCCGTATCCTTCGTTCAGCCCGCCAAAAGCCCGCAGCATCTGGCGGCTCGTCTGCAGCACGTTCAGGTTCGTTCCGTCCATCATCCCTCAGTACCTCCACTGCGCACCAGCAGCCAGTGCGTACCGCTTCCGCATCCATACGGCAAATTCCTGCAGGTAGTCGCTGTACACCTGCAGCTCATTCATGGCCCGTGCTGTCTCGCCCAGCGCCAGATCCATCTGCGCACACATCCAGTGCACATACAAAGGGCAAAAGGCTTCCGGTGCCAGCAGCACCGTTTCGTATTCCAATCCTTCGTTCCAGTTCACATCCGCACCCACAGCATCAAAGTCCGCCGTCCGGCTGCGCTGCACAATGCTCGTGCGCATCCGGGCATCGCACTGGCGCAGCCAGCTCTGTTTCAGGCTGTCCGTAAACTGGTTGTTCGGCCGCAGTTCATCGGCCTGTTCTATCGCCTGTCCGGCTGTCATCTTATCAAGTCTCCTTTCCGGTCAGCTCCTGCTGCGCAGGTCACGGCTCCCTGCGTTCTTCCTGCCGCAGCCAGCAGTCGCCTCTGCTGCAAAAACACCCGGCACAGCCATGTGCCGCTGTACCGGGTGTCTGTTTTCATTTTGCAAAATGCTCTTTTCTTTGCAAGAGCCGTGCTCTTCGGCCTTACACGCGCTGCGCCTGCTGCACAGCAGCGCTTTCCGCCGCCACGATCTTTGCCATTGCCTCGCCGTCCATCTCTTCGCTGTGGCGCAGCACCTCAGCAACCGCCTTCGGCACCTCCACGTCCACACCGCGCTGGATCAGGTAGGTCTCACCGTTCACGCCCACGAACACCGGCGTTTTGTAGCGCTGGTTGTCCTTGAACAGCCGGATCACCTCCGTGTCCTTTTCCGGTGCTGCCTGCACAGCGGCTTCGGTCTCCTGCTTCTTTACTGCCATGTTGATTCCTCCTTAGTTTGCCAGCGCCTTTGCGCTGTAGCGTGCCGAGCAGCTCTCAATGCGCACCATGTACTGCTCGCTCAGCCGTTCTGCCGTCTTGGTGGCCTTCCAGCCCACAGAAGCACGCTGGTTCAGCGGGTCATCGCCGTAGCCCAGCTGCTTCACAATGTGCTGCATGCCGCCGCCTTCCAGTTCGGTGGTCGCGTAGGCGTGGGCACCCAGTACCAGCGTGCTGTACACAGCCAGCCCCGCCGGGCAGCCATCGCCCTTCCACACCTTTGCCTCGCTGGAAACCACGAACCGCACGTTGTTGATCTTGCCGATCTCGCCGTTGAAGATCTCCTCCGGTGCCGCATACTTGTGCGCCTCGATCCAGTTCGGGTCCTTGCGGATATCGTAGCTGGTGTGCGGGTGCACAATGGCCACAAAGCTGTCGCCAATGGTGTCTGCGTTCTGGGTCTGCAGCAGCGCCACTGCCTGGTCGATCAGATCCACCGTCAGCTGTGCAGTGGCATCCAGATCCGCACGGCTGGTCACGGCGGTCTCCGCGCCGCCCGTTCCGATCTTCGGTGCATAGATCACGTTGGTGCCGCCGTTCAGGATATCGCGCACAATGGTGTCCATGGTACGGCCGCCCTGGCTTGCCAGCACGTTGGTAGCCTGCACGATGTTGTTGTCAATGGCCGTCAGATCCAGCATGTCGGTCAGGGGCACCCAGCCGCCGTACTGGTGCACCTCGGCGGTCACGGTGGTCACGTTCAGCGCCTGACCTGCCGGGGTCACGCCCTCGGTCAGCGGCGTGGTGGCCTTGGGCAGCGCATCATACTTGCGGAATTCAATGGTCTTGCCGTTGTTCGCCGGGATCGGGTAACTGTCGCCGAACTGGTCATGCACCAGTGCAGGCTCTGCCAGATCCAGCAGGGTCTTTTCGTAGTAGGTCTTCATCTCAGCCGTCATACCGGCTGCGCCCGTGGTGTTCTGCAGCTGTGCGCTTGCGTCCGCAAACATCTGCAGATTCAGTCTCTTCTTGCTCATTTGTTTATCCTCCTTCAAAAGGGTTTATCTTTCTCGCATTCTTCGCGCGGGAAATCTCTCACAGCACAATGCGTTCTCCGCGCTGTGCCCTGCGTGCCAGCTCTTTCCGCTGCTGCCGCGTCATGTGGGCCACATCCACCTTCATCTCGGCCGCGCCGCCGGGGTGTGTCCCGTTCTCAGCCGGGCGCTGGCTGCGCTGCTGGATGCGCGTTGC
>ERZ791885.1199-NODE-1199-length-18192-cov-4.129128_pt1 | contig 18192 bp, 12 predicted proteins | sample MGYA00510159_ERZ791885 | MGnify/ENA primary metagenome ERZ791885 (study PRJEB30046, sample SAMN00792054) | human gut metagenome | study: EMG produced TPA metagenomics assembly of the A metagenome-wide association study of gut microbiota in type 2... | reverse complement strand
GCTATACTGTAGCCACGGCGTTTTTACCGCAGCAGGATATTCAAAACGGCGTCGTGGAAATACGTGTTTTGCTGGGTACCTTAGGCGAGGTCAGGATCGATAACCAATCCCGCCTCAGCGCAGAACAGGCCGCCCGTTTTTTGAGCAGCCTGCATCAGGGCGACCTTATAAAAAACGCCCCGCTGGAAACAGCGCTGAATAACCTGAACGACTTACCGGGCATAGCTGCCGCTGGCATCCTCAGCGCCGGGGCAGAAGTAGGCAGCACCGACTTGACCGTGACGCTGGCCGATAAAAAAGAGTTCGATACCGTCTTATATACAGATAATCACGGCGGCCAGTACAGCGGACGCTACCGCTACGGCTTCCAGACGACCATGAACAACCCAGGTGGATATGGCGACAAAGCTTTTGTGGGCGGTATGCTGACCAACAGCGACCTGCACAACTATAATCTAGGCTATGAAATGCCAGTAGGCAGTAACGGCAGCCGTTTAGGCGTCAGTTACAGCCTGATGGATTATACCTTGAGCGGCTTCTACAACATTCTGGACGCTGTCGGCAGAGCGAAAACCTTCAGCATCTACGGCAGTACGCCACTCGTGAATACCAGCCGCAGCTATCTGGCGGCAGCCTACGGCTACGACAACCGTCAGCTGCAGGACGAACTGAGGACCTTCGGTTTTAATACTAAAAAACACAGTGATGCCCTGCACTTGGGCATTGTCGGCAACAGCAGGGGAGCAGGCAGCTACACCGGCTACAGTGCATTGTACTATGCCGGCAGATTGACCTACGACGACATCAGCACCAGTAACGAAGGCACCTACCATAAATTCAATACCGACGTCAACCATATCCAAATGCTGGGACATGCTGTAAACTTACACGTCAACCTGCACAGTCAGCTGGCCAGCAAAGATCTGGACGGCAGTGAGCAGTTCAGCCTGGGCGGCGCCGACGGAGTACGGGCCTATCCGCAGGGAGAAGCCAGCGGCAGCAACGGCTACCAGGCAACGGCAGAACTGCGCTGCGCTACGCCGATCACTAACCTCAGCCTGGCGACCTTTATCGACTGGGGTGAAGTGGAAGTGAGCAAAAATATTGGCGAGCGCCGTAATCTGGCAGGCTGGGGCGTAGGCGTGCAATACGCCAAACCGAACGATTATTACCTGCGTGTCGATTACGCCAGAAAGATCAACGGCGAAGCCTACCAAAGCGAAGAAAACGATAAAAACGGCAGGATATGGTTTTTAGCCTATAAACTGTTTTAAAAGCGAGCGGGAGAAGGAGAGAGGGAAGCATGAAGAAAACAAAACTGTTATTACATAAACGCATACTGGCGGCGGTACTGAGCGGCGGTATGCTGCTGCTGCCCAATTGGGGTTATGCCCTGCCCCAGGGCGGAACGGTAGTTGCGGGAAATGGAAATCAAGATTCGTTAAAACCCAACGGAAACCAAATGAATATCACAGGCAGCGGCAATGTGGCTATCGACTGGAACAGCTTTAACGTAGGCACGAACGAAACAGTTACTTTCAAGGGTATGGATGCTGTGCTGAATTATGTCACCGGCAACACTAAAAGCGAGATTTTAGGAACATTAAAAGGCATCAATGACGATGGTACTGGAGGGGTACATGTATTTTTAGTCAATCCTAACGGTATCCTGTTTGGCGCCGATGCTAAAGTTAACGTCGGGCAGCTGACGGCATCGACACGGACGATAGAGGACAGAACAGGTTTTGACGGCAGTGCTTTCAGCACTTTGAGTGTAGATGCGGCCAAAAAAGTACGCGGCGACATCATCAATCTGGGCGAGTTGACTGCCAATAAGATTGTACTGGAAGGCGATAACATTTCGCTGCTCAATGCCGCTACGCTGAAGATCAAGAATAACGACAATAGTAATATCACCTTGCGTGCTAATAATAAAGTGACGGTTGGGTATGAGGTAAAGAAAACAGCAAAGATAGATGTTGGTGACGGCAAGGGTAAAGTATATGAGGTCAGCGATTATGCAAGCGGTGAAGCTGTTGATAAAAAAGGCAGTGAGGCACTGTCAGGTGTCAATATACAGGATCTGAGCGGCAACAGTAAAAATATAACCGATGCCATGCTGGTACATAATATTAATGAATTGCAGGCGGTCAATAATAATCTTGCTGGTGATTATATGTTGGCTAATGATATTGATGCCAGTGATACAGTAAACTGGAATACGGGCAAGGGATTTATTCCTATTGGCAGAGATGGCGGTTTTAATGGTTCTTTAGATGGGGCTGGCTGCGCTATAGAAGGCTTGTATATCAATATCGACATTGACGATTGGGAGTATAATAATGCCGGGCTCTTTGATGTTTTAAATACAAATGCTTTTGTGCATAATTTGACGATGCAGAATGGAAGTGTTACTGGTCGGGTTAATGTTGGCAGTGTTGCCGGAGAGAATCTTGGACAGCTGAAAAATGTTTATAATCTTGGAATGGAAGTAAGCAGTACAAATCAGAGTGCCCGTATTGGCGGCATTGCAGGTTATAACCAAGGAACTGTAACTGATGCGCATAATAGCGGCTCAGTTCATGATGGGGCAAGTGGCAGTGCCAGAGTTGGCGGTATAGTTGGTTACAATGATAACGGTGGTGTGATCAGTTATTCCGATAATAGCGGAATTGTAATAGGGCAGGGTAAAGATCATTCAATAGGTGGCATAGCTGGTTATAATAAAGGTGACATACATAATACTTTCAATAATAATGATGTTAAAAGTATTGGTGAAAGTGATGGCTGGTATGTATATATTGGTGGTATCGCTGGCGAAAATTATGGTAATATTTTTGATTCTTATAATAATGGTAATGTAAATGGTAAAAAATGGTATGATGTAATATCAGGAGGAATTTCTGGATACAATGAAGGTATTATTAATAGAACCTATAACAATGGAAATATAGATGGTGACTATTATTCTGGTGGTATAGTTGGAGAAAATTCTTATGGAGAAATTAATAATACATACAATACAGGTAGTATTACAGGAAATGATATATGTGCTGGTATTGTTGCTGTAAATTCTTGTGGAGAAATAAAAAATGTTTATAATACTGGTGAAGTTTCAGGTATAGGCGGGAAAAGTGACATAGTTGCTGAAAACGATGAAGGCGATATTTCAAATGCCTATTATGCAGTCAGAAATGATGGAAAGATTTTTGGATATAAAAATTTCTACGACAGAGTTAAGGATGATCCAATCAGTTTGGAAGACTTTGGCAAAGCATTTGAAGCTGGATTAGATACGGCGTCAAAAAATTCCTGGAAATTCTATAATGGGTATACCACGCCTCTTTTAAAGGGCTTTTTGAAAAAAATCACGATTAATGGTAATGATATTAACGCTGCCACCAGTACTGATTACGATAGTACTGAACAAAGTTCGGGTTTAAGTGGTTTTATAGACGGTATTTCAGTAGGGACTAAAAAGAATGCAGGAGAGTACGGTTTGGGTGATCTACTTTATTCTGGGCAGGACGGTTATGATATCGAAATAGTCAATGATAGCACTAAGTTCACTATCAATAAAGCAACGCTGACTGTTACTGCAAATAGGGCTGAGATTCAGGCAGGAGACTCATTGCCTGACTTTAAAGGTACTATCAGCGGGCTGGCTGTCAACGATAAATGGGAGGAATTAGATGTAGATATTGAGAAAGAGCTGCATTTTACTACTGACACAGACGGTAAGACGGCAGGAGAATTTGCGATCAACGGCAGCCTGGATAAGACGCTGGCTAATTATGAAATCAAACAGGCTGAGGGTAATGCCACAGCTTTGGTAGTCAAGGGCAATAAACCGCCCGATCCGCCAAATCCTCCTGACCCGCCAAAGCCGGAAATACCAAAAGAAACTATTTATCGTACTGCATTGGTAAATATTGATGTTACAGAGCAGGAAAACAGGCCGGAACAGCAAAATATCAAGCGGCGCATCAGTAACAGCCGTACCAGTGAGCAGGAAGAACAGGTCAAAGTGATGATCGAAGGCGACGGCATCAAATTTGGGAACGAGCAGATCAAGGTAAAGGTCGATGACGACGGCATCAAAATAGAGGAAGAACAGGATTGATCCAGAGCGCAGACTTCGGTCTGCGTTCTTTTGTTTTGATGTGAAATTAATTATATTAATGATAATAGCATGATTAACTTCACATCAAGCAAAATATTGAAAAAAATGTGAAATAGCATTATAATAGATGCAACAATAAAGATGTTTTTATATTCAAACAATAGTTTAATTTACTACAATGGGATGGTGTTTTATTAATGAATATCAAAGTGATGGCCATGGGAAAATTATGGATATACAGTATTATATTTATAGTTTGTTTTTTAGTTCTTGGTTGTGCTAGTGAGAACTCTAAAAAGGAAAAAGCAGTTGAGTTTATTCAAGTTAAATCTGAAGATATGATCAATGATTATATTAGAGATCAAGGAACTGCTGAAAGTAAATACAAAAATAAAAATATTAAGTTAACAGGAAATGTATTAAGTAAAGGTCAATTCAAAAATGGGACAGATTTTTTCGTTGTTACTAATAGTAAATACGCAGCTGGTAGACAATATTCTATATTAGTGCAGTACCCTGTAGATAGAGTGGATGACGTTAATAAACTGAAATATGGTGATTTTTTAGTTGCAGAAGGGGCGTGTGTGGGAATTGTTCCACAAGATGAGCCTACTGATGTTAGTATACAAATTCAGGTTGGTAAACAAGTTAAAAGAGGTATAGAAAAAAGTGTGCCAGACAAAGTAGTTGAGGAAATAAAAACAGATAATGAAAATGAAGAAAAAGTAATTCAGGGTACTATTAAAGGTACCGATGTAAGAATGAGGAGCAGTGCTGGATTAAATTCTAAAATATTAGGGTATTTTAATAATGGAGAGATAGTAACTGTATTAGAAATACATGAAGGATGGTATAAAATATCAAGAAGTAATGGGCAAGAAGGTTGGGTTTCTTCAGATTTTTGTAAAATATAATATTTATGGTTTGGAGTTTTTGTCCCGCTTCGGCGGGACTTTTTATTTATTGTTACTTGCGTTACACTTTACTGTTTTAAAAACAGTAAATTCTTAAATTTCAGTCAAAATGCAGGAAAAGCCCTTGTAATCAGCGAATTGTAATAACATCAAATTTTCTAGGACAAGGGGGAGTAATCATGAAAGAGTATACTGGAGATAGGATCAGAAACGTGGCCATTGTGGGTCACGGTGGGGCTGGAACGACGTCTGTTACCGAAGCCTTACTGTATCGTTCGGGAGCAATTTCCAGAATGTGCAAGGTAGAAGACGGGGCTACCACCACTGACTATGAGCCGGAAGAAATCAAACGCGGCGTATCTGTCAATGCAACTTTGGCGCCTGTTGAATGGCGTGATACCAAAATCAATTTTATCGATACACCGGGCTTTGCTGACTTTGTAGCCGAGGTCAAAGGCGCTTTCCGTGCCGTTGACAGCGCTTTGATCGTTGTATGCGCTACTTCGGGTGTGCAGGTCGGCACTGAGCAATGCTGGAAACTGGCAGAAGAAGCACATTTGCCGCGTATCATTTTCGTTAATAAGATGGATCGTGAAAATGCTGATTTTGATAGTATTCTTGAAAATCTGCGTGCTAAGATCGGTAAACGCGTATTGCCGCTGCAATTACCTCTCGGCAAGGAAGCCGATTTCTGCGGCGTTATTGATCTTTATAAAATGAAGGCTTATAAAGCTAACGGCAACGATTCCATCGAAATGGACATTCCTGAAGATATGCTGGAGTACGCCAAAGAAGCGCATGAAAAAATGGTCGAAGCTGCTGTCGAGGCTGACGATGACTGCATGATGCGTTATCTGGAAGGCGAAACTATCAGCGATGAGGAAATTATGGACTGCCTGATCAAGGGCATTCGTCAGGCGATTATTTTCCCTGTCCTTTGCGGAAGCGCATATAAAGATATTGGCTTGGGCCGTGTTATGAACGCGATCATCGACTTTACCTATCCGGCGATTTTGAACGATTTTGTCGTTACGAATCCGGAAACTGAAGAAGAAGAGATCCGCGATGCTAACGCGCCAATGGCCGCTTTGGTTTTCAAAACTACATCCGATCCGTTTGTGGGCCGGTTGAGCTTCTTTAGAGTATTTTCGGGTACGATCAAAGCCGACAGCATGGTTTATAATGCCAGCCGTGAAAAAGAAGAACGTATCGGCGGTATTTTTACAATGCGCGGTAAAACTCAGATCCCGATGAAAGAAGTAGTTGCCGGTGATATCGGCGTTACTACTAAATTGCAGTTTACATCTACGGGCGATACGCTCAGCGATAAGAATTCTCCTGTTTTGTTTGCGCCGATCGCATTCCCGCTGCCGATGTATACTCGTGCCATTTACGCTAAAAAGAAAGGCGAGGAAGAGAAGATCGCCACTGCTTTGAACCGTTTGATGGACGAGGACCCGACGATCATAGTTACTAAAAACACTGTTACCAAGGAAACTCTGGTCAGTGGTATGGGCGATCAGCATATCGAGATCATTATGGAGCGTATGAAACGTAAATTTGGCGTGGAAGCCGATCTGCGTGCGCCTATCGTTGAATACAGAGAGACTATCCGCGGAACTGCGGAGGTCGAAGGCAAGCATAAGAAACAATCCGGTGGACATGGACAGTATGGTCACGTAGTGATCAAAATGGAACCCCTGCCGCCAGGAGAAGGCTTTGAGTTTGTTGATAAAATTTTCGGCGGTGCCGTACCGCGTCAATATATCCCGGCAGTTGAAAAAGGTATGCGTGAATCTATGGAACACGGCATTTTGGCCGGGTATCCGGTAGTAGATGTTCGTATCACGTTGCTTGACGGTTCTTATCATACCGTCGATTCTTCGGAAATGGCATTCAAGATTGCTTCTAATATGGCATTCAAAAAAGCTATGGAACAGGCTAAACCTGTTTTGATGGAGCCTGTTTATAATTTGGATGTTTATTGTGCCGAATCGATGATGGGCGACGTTATTGGCGACCTGAATTCGAAACGCGGACGTATTTTGGGTATGCAGAGTCTGGAAGACGGTATGGGCTGCGTCAAAGCACAGGTCCCTTATGCCGAGATCTCTGAATATGCAGTTGACCTGCGGGCGCTGACCCAGGGCCTGGGCACTTTTGAAATGAAGTTTGACCATTATGAGGACGTACCGATGAAAATGGCCGAAAAGATCATTGCCGAGGCTAAGGAAGCTCAATAATTGATGTAGTTGCTGCAAATGTAAAAGGAAAAGCGGTTTGTTTTAGTGGCAAACCGCTTTTTTTATGCTATAATTAATGTATTACTATGACTTATTGGGAGGGTTCAGTAAATGCAGGCTATTGATCATGCATCTGTTAATACTTTACGCTTTTTGGCGGCTGACCAGGTAGAGAAGGCAAAATCGGGGCATCCCGGCTTTCCTTTGGGCACGGCACCGTTGATGTATACTTTGTGGGACCGTTTTATGCACTATAATCCAAAAGATCCCAACTGGTTCAATCGTGACCGTTTTATTTTGTCGCCGGGTCATGGCAGCGCACTGCTATATGCAATGCTGCATCTGGCCGGCTACGATCTTTCGCTGGAGGAACTGAAAAACTTCCGTCAATGGGGCAGCAAAACTCCGGGGCATCCTGAATACGGCCATACGGCAGGCGTAGATGCGTCTACAGGCCCGCTGGGACATGGCTTTGCCATGGGTGTAGGCTTTGCCATTGCTGAAGCGATGCTGGCAGCTAAATACAACAAACCTGAATTTACTGTTATCGATCACTATACTTATGGCCTGACTTCTGACGGCGACCTGATGGAAGGCGTTGCCAGCGAGGCTGCTTCTTTGGCAGGTACTTTGGGACTGGGTAAATTGATCTACCTTTATGACGATAATAAAATCACTATCGAGGGTTCTACCGATATTGCCTTCACTGAAGATGTAGAAGCACGCTTTAAAGCTTATGGCTGGCAGGTGCTGCGTGTAGCTGATTCCGAAGATATCGACGCTATGGAAGCGGCTGTGAAAGAGGCGCAGGCAGATACCTCACATCCAAGTCTGATCATTGTCCGTACCCATATCGGTTATGGCAGCCCGAAGCAGGACAGTGCTTCCTGCCATGGTGAGCCTTTGGGCGCGGAAGCGTTGGCGCTGACTAAAGAAAAAGCAGGCTGGCCTGTTGGTCAACCTTTCTATGTGCCGCTGACCGTCAGCCAGCATTTCAAAAATAAAATCGAAGATTGCCAGGATAACCAAAAAGCCTGGGAAGCATTGATGGCTGATTATAAAGTTGTTTATCCCGAACTGGGCACTGAACTGGAAGAACGTATCAGCGGCAATGCGCTGGTAAATCTGCATGATCTGGAAGCGATCTTTAAAGATGTTGCTAAAACAGCTACCCGTGAAGCTTCCGGTGATATCCTGCAAAAACTGGTCATGCAGCTGCCTGATTTGGTAGGCGGCAGCGCTGACCTGGGGCCTTCTAATAAAACTGTGATGAAAAATGCCGGTTACTTTTCGCAAACCGACCGCGGCGGCCGTAATATTCATTTCGGCGTGCGCGAACACGCTATGGGCACCGTGCTTAACGGCCTTGCTCTGCACGGCGGCTTCATTCCTTTCGGCGGCACCTTCCTCGTTTTTGCTGACTTTATGCGTCCGGCAATGCGTATGGCGGCCTTGATGGGACTGCGTTCTATTTTCGTGCTTACGCATGACAGTATTGCTTTGGGTGAAGACGGACCGACGCATCAGCCGATCGAACAGACGATGAGCCTGCGGATGATCCCGGGCCTGTCGGTATTCCGTCCGGCAGACGCTTTGGAAACTGCGACTGCCTGGCAAATGGCCTGCATGAACATGCACAAACCGACAGCGTTGCTTTTGAGCCGTCAAAAATTACCGGTGCTGCATGATTATGCCGCTACCGTACACGAAAATGCTTATAAAGGCGCTTATGTGCTGAACCCGGCTCAGGGCGAGGCAAAAGCGGTCGTTATCGCTACCGGCAGCGAAGTGCATCTGGCGCTGGCAGCTCAGGCTGAACTGGCGAAAGAAGGTGTTGCGGTCAGCGTGGTTTCGATGCCAAGCTGGGATGCCTTTGAACTTCAGAGCGACACTTACAAAGCTTCCGTATTGCCTGAGGGCTTGCCGAAGATTGCTGTCGAAGCAGGCGTTACTTTGGGCTGGAGCCGTTATACCGGCAGTGAAAATAATGTACTTGGCATCAACCGTTTCGGCGCTTCGGCACCTGGTGATGTGATGATGGAAAAATATGGCTTTACTGTTCAGAATCTGGTCGCTAAAGTAAAAAGCGTCCTCTAAAATCTAAATCTTAACGGGCATGGTGCTTACTTTTAGGCCCGTGCCCGTTTCGTTTGCGGCAAACAATGTCACACTGCAGACCGCAGATAGGAGTAATGATGAAACATTTATTAACGATAGCAGGCAGCGATTCCAGCGGCGGCGCCGGGATACAGGCCGATTTGAAAACCTTTGCCGCCCATGGCACCTTCGGCATGAGCGTTATTACCGCGGTAACGGCGCAGAATACACAGGGCGTGACGATGGTGCAGGATATTGACGCCGAAGTGGTCGAGGCGCAGATCAACGCAGTCTTCGACGATATTAGCGTCGACGCTGTCAAAATAGGCATGGTTTCGCATCCTGAAATCATTAAAACGATCGCCGGCAGATTACGTTATTATAAACCGCAGATCGTGGTGCTGGACCCGGTGATGATATCTAAAAGCGGTTATCCGCTGCTGGCGCCGGAAGCCTGTGAGACGCTGGTCAAAGAGCTGCTGCCGCTGGCGACGCTGGTAACGCCTAATTTGCCCGAAGCAGAAGTGATCAGCGGCATGAAGGTGGAGACAAAGGCAGAAATGCTTCCGGTGGCCGCCCGTATTTTAGAGCTGGGAGCCCAGGCGGTGCTGGTCAAAGGCGGGCACCTGAACGGCAGTGCCGACGACCTGCTGTTTGACGGCAGCACGGAACGCTGGTTTATGGGTGAACGTATCGATACTAAAAATACGCATGGAACAGGCTGCACGTTATCGAGCTCGCTGGCAGCCAACCTTGCCCTGGGCCTGAGCCTGGCTGAGGCAGTGGCGGCTTCGAAAGCCTATGTAACGGAAGCGATAGAGTACAGTCTGCCGATCGGCGGCGGCTGTGGTCCGACACATCATTTTGTTGATTTGTACAGAAAGGCAGGCTGGTTAAAATGAGTTTGGTCATCAAAGGCCAATTTGGCCTGATTGTCGATGCAGTGCGTGCAAAACGGCCCGTTATCCATCATTTGACCAATTATGTGACTGCCGGCGACTGCGCTAATATAACCTTGTGTGCGGGTGCTTCGCCGGTAATGGCCGATGAAGCGGAGGAAGCAGCTGAAATAACGGCTAATGCCGACGCACTGGTGCTGAACTTGGGCACTATTGCCAAAGCTAAAATGCAGGCTATGGAAACGGCGGCTGTTACTGCCAGGAATAAAGGCATAGCGGTCGTTTTAGACCCGGTAGGGGTGATGGCGTCCAAGCTGCGTCTGGCTTTTGCGCTGAAGCTTTTGCGTGAAGGCCTGATAACTATTGTCCGCGGCAATTATGCTGAGTGTATGGCGCTGCTGGAAGAAAAAGCCGAAGGCAAAGGCGTGGATTCAAGCGGTGATGTTCCTGACGGGCTGCGGGTAGCGAAGGAAGCCGCAGAAAAATATGGCTGCGTTTTTGCCGTTACAGGCGTTACTGATTACGTCAGCAATGGTAAACAGGCGTTGGTGCTGACAGGCGGTCATGAGCTGCTGACGCAGATCACCGGGGCCGGCTGCATGACAACGACGTTGTGTGCCTGCTGCGCGGCAGTGACAAAAGACCCATTGCTGGCCGCGGCTTTAGGTATAGTTATCATGGGGCAGGCAGCAGAGCTGGCCGCAGGCTTTATGGAAACCAAAGATGGGCCGGGAATGTTCAAAACACGTTTGTTTGACGGCGTTTACCACGTCACTACCAAGTGGAACGTGTTGCATTTGGACCCGGAACGGAAGCAGTGAGATGGAGCAGATGAAACAAAAAATAGATTACAGCGTTTATCTGGTGACAGATACAGGTCTTTTACAGGGGCGTGATTTTGCCGCCTGTATCGAAGCGGCGCTTAAAGGCGGCGTGACCCTGCTGCAGTATCGTGATAAAGATGCCGACAGCCGCACGCTGTTTGAGCGGGCGCTGCTGCTCAAGAAGCTGTGTACGGTGTATAAGGTGCCGCTGCTGATCAACGACAGGCTGGATATTGCCTTGGCGGTGCAGGCCGACGGTGTACACGTAGGGCAAAGCGACTTGCCTGTGGCCGTAGTACGCAGGCTTTTAGGCGGTCAGGCTGTCATAGGCGCCTCGGCCCATAATGCCGAAGAAGCCAGGCAGGCCCTGGCAGATGGCGCCGATTATTTAGGCTGCGGCGCTGTGTTTGGCACTACTACTAAAACCGACGCCGGTTATTTAGGGCTGGAAGGTCTGCAAAGCATCAGGCAGGCAACTGCGGCGCCTATCGTCGGTATCGGCGGTATCAACAGCGCTAATTTCGGGCAGGTGCTGCAAACCGGTGCTAACGGTGCCGCTGTTGTCAGCGGGATTCTGGCGGCAGCCGATATTGAAGCAGAGGTGCGTAAATTCAAAACGATTGCCGCTGCCTATAAAAATGCATAAAAAAGCACATAAAAATAGCTATCGCTGTTACGGCGATAGCTATTACTTTTTTGCTGCTTTTTAGTTATTTTCGTTCAGGATCTGATTGACGCGGTCACGCATCGGCCTTGCCTGCGGCGACCTTGCTTTATCGTCGCTGAATTCTTTTTGCAGCTCCTGCATTTCCTTGTCCAGTTCTTTCTGCTGGGCCTTGATTTTGGCTTCAGCCTGCGCACGCTCAGACTTTTTGATATCCTTCAGGAAGGTGTTATCATCAAAATCCCTGAACTCGTTTTCCAATGACTGAGTATCATAAATAGCCGGTGAAGAACCTGCTTCCGTGATATGCGGTGTTAGGATCATCATGACCTCGGTTTTATTTTTAGTAGTGCTGCGGTTTTTAAACAGCTCGCCTAAAATCGGGATATTGGAGAGGAAGGGGATCTTCTGGATATTTTTCTGTTCTTCTTCGTTGATCAGGCCGCCGATGATCAGTGTTTCACCATTGCGCATCCTTACATAAGTATCGGCAGTACGGCTGGTGATCTTATAATTTTTGATTTCAGAAACCAGCGTCGGGGTGCTGACTTCAGTATGGACGGCAGAAGTGATCATGTCGTCCTCGCTGACCAGCGGGGTATAAGTAAGCTTGATACCTGCATCTACATATTCGGTAGTATTGACGGTAACGCCGTTTTCGATCTTTTCGGTCAACACCGGGATGTGGTCACCGATGAAAATACTGGCTTCCTTACCGGGAACGGTGATGATGCGCGGAGTCGCTAAAATCTTTGCCTTGCCGTTGGCAAACAGCGCGTTGAGCGTGGCATTGAAGCGGAACTCGTAGCTGGCGCCAAAATGGACTACGCCGCCGAAATCTTCTTCATCGTCGTTGTTACCGCCGCCGTTATTGTTGTCCTCGCTGTTTTGCGGTATTTTATCCCAATTCCAGTTGATACCAAGGTTTTTACTGTCCTCTTTATTGATGGCAATGATCTTGGCTTCCAGAGTGATCTGTTTCGTAGCTACATCCATTGCTTTGATAGCGCTGCGCACACGTTCTTCATCAGTGCTGCTGCCGCTGAACAAAATGGAATTAGTGATCGGATCGATACTGATTTTTTTATCGCCGTCTAAAATACTGTCCAGGGCTGTTTTAACATCTTCTGCCTTGGCGTAATTCAGTTTAAAAACATTGACGCTGCCGTTGAATTTATTCAGATTTTCCTGCGTGGAAACCAAAATAACGCCGTCAACGACGCGGTAAGCCAGGCCCTTGGCGCTGGTGATCAATTTGATCGCCGTGTTAAAGGGCACATTGTCCAAAGCGATCGTGATCCTGCCTCTGACAGATTCGTCGGTAACGATGCTGGCATCGGAAAGAGCAGAAATAGCAGTCAAAACGTCGCGAACCTCGCCATCGTGCACATTTAAGGTAACATTAGGCGCGGCTAAAGCAACAGCCGTGCTGCTGAATGCTAAAAGTGCGGCAAGAGTAGTGTTCCGCAGCGATTTTTTCCAGGAATGCATCAGTTATTCCTCCCAAGTGTCAAATGGAGTGGCGCCTGCGGATGGCTGAGATCAACGGAATCAGTACCGATAGCGGCAACGGTATAGTCGCCGAAGCTCTGACCGTCTTTATAATAATTGCTGGTATTGTTGAATTCGATGATCGCCAGTTGTCTGACGCCATTATTAATGATGCCGCGCAAAACCGGCGCTCCTGCGTAAACAGCCGCTCCGCCTGTGGCTGTGCCGGCAGATACGGCAGGTCTGTTGAGCAGTGCCGCCGGAGCCATAAATGGATTACGGGCGATAGTTTGCATTTTAGCTGCAGGGACTAAAGCATCTTCAACAGGCATGGCAGCAGCTGCCGGTTGAGTCTGAACAACAGCCTGCGGCTGTTCGGCCCAGGCTTTTTCGAACAAACCTTCTATATAGCTGCCTGCATCAAAGCGGCACATAAAATGCGAGGCGCTCAAAACCAGGAAAGCTGCCAGAATGACAAGTGACAAACGATCAGTTTGTTTTTGCTGTTTTCGCATGATGATTCCTCCAAATATAAATTAAACTGATAATTATAAAATCTTAATATAGTTATTATACCACAAGATGAAGAAAAACAAATAAATATTCTTGTTGTTTCTACTAAAATAAGTTTGTTTTAGAATATACATCGTAGTATAATAAAATATAAAATAAAATATACATATTATTCGTTCTGAAACCAATAAAGTAACTAATGTAATTTTACTGTCAGTAAAGGCAAAAACGGAGGTAAGCAACGTGGCAACGCAGAAAAGACGCCTGGGTGAGATACTTGTCACTTCGGGAGAAATAACGCAGACTCAGCTGGAACAGGCTTTGGCTGAACAAAAAACAAATGGCAAAAGACTGGGCGAGACCCTGATCAGCCTGAACTTTCTGACGGAACGGAAGATGCTGAAGACACTGGAAAAACAGCTTTCCATACCGTATATGTTTTTGAGCGATATCGAGATCATGCCGGAAGCTATTGCAGCAGTACCGATCTTTCTAGCTGAACGTTATACTTTAGTGCCGCTGAAAAAGGATGGCAACCGCCTGACGATAGCGATGAACGACCCGACTAACTTTTATGCTATCGACGATGTGCGTATGGTCAGCGGCTGCGATATTTCCATCGTCTTGTCCGAGCAGCAGGATATCATCAATGCCATCAATAATTTTTACGGCGTCAGCGGACGTGTGGGCGGCAGTCTGAACAAATTGAAGGAAGATTCTTTCGCACCTGTCATTCGCAGAGTCGAGGACAGCAGCGACGACGCTCCGGTAGTTAAAATCGTCAACTCGGTCATCGAACAGGCGATCCGTGATAAAGCCAGTGATATCCATATCGAGCCGCAGGAAGAGGCGACGCGTGTGCGCTTCCGTGTCGACGGCGTTTTGCGTAATGCCGTTACACTGCCTAAAAACAGCCACGGTGCTATTATTTCCCGTATCAAGATCATGGCGGAAATGGATATCGCCGAAAAACGTCTGCCGCAGGACGGACGCATCAACATCGAACAGGGCGGACGCGAGATCGACCTGCGTATTTCAACGCTGCCAACGATTTTGGGCGAAAAAGTCGTTATGCGTATCCTTGACAAATCAGCGGCATCGATAGCGATCGGCGATTTGGCTTTTACTGCCAAGAACATGGCTTTATACAGCGATCTGTTCAGTTCGTCCTATGGCATCGTGCTGGTTACAGGTCCTACGGGCAGCGGTAAGTCTACCACGCTGTATTCTACGCTGACTAATATCAACCACCCCAGCAAAAACATCATCACGGTCGAAGACCCGGTTGAGTACCGTATCGACGGCGTCAATCAGGTCGCTGTCAACAATAAAGCCGGACTCACCTTCGCCAACGGACTGCGCAGTATTTTGCGTCAGGACCCGAACATCATTATGGTAGGCGAGATCCGCGACGTAGAAACGGCCCGCATCAGTATCCATGCGGCACTTACAGGTCACCTTGTTTTCAGTACCCTGCATACCAACGATGCCGCCGGCGCTATCACACGGCTGATAGATATGGGCGTAGAGCCATTTTTAGTTGCTTCTGCTTTGCGCGGCGTCGTTGCGCAGCGTTTAGTGCGCCGCATCTGCCCGCATTGTAAAGAGGCTTATGCTCCCGATGCAGCTGAAAGAGCTTATATGGGCATTGCGCTGGACGAAGATGTCAAAATCTATAAAGGCGCCGGCTGCGGCAAATGCAATTTTACCGGTTATGCCGGACGCATGGCGATCCACGAGGTTTTGCCCATTGTTCCCGAAATGAAAGAACTGATTTTGAAAAATGCCCCGGATACAGATATTTTTGCCGCCGGACGTCCCCATGGCGTCACTTCCATGAAGGAAGACGGTATCCAAAAGGTGCTGGACGGTGAAACAACTGCCTCAGAATTGCTGCGCGTAGCGTATGCCTAAGGAGATGACAAAGTGATCAAAGAGTTAATGCGTGACGCTTTTGAAGTCAACGCTTCCGATATCCATTTGACCGTGGGACTGCCGCCGATGCTGCGTGTCAACGGTGTGCTGCGTAAGGCCGGCGAAGAACCGCTGCGCCGTGAGGATACCTATAACATGGCTATGGAACTGATGGATGACCGCCGCCGCACGCAGTTTTTGGACAACGGCGAATCCGATTTCTCGTATGAAATCGAAGATATGTGCCGTTTCCGTGTGAACGTGTTTAAGCAAAGCAACTGTGTAGCAGCGGCGCTGCGTTTGATTTCCAATAATATCCCCAGCTTCGAAGATCTGCATCTGCCCGACGTTATCAGCGAGCTTGCCATGCTGCCGCGCGGACTGGTGCTGGTCACAGGACCTACAGGCAGCGGCAAGTCTACGACGCTGGCGGCAGTCATCAACAAAATCAACAAACACCGCAAAGACCACGTCATCACGCTGGAAGACCCGATCGAGTACAAACACAACCATATCAACAGCATCATCAACCAGCGCGAAGTCGGCAGCGATACCAAAAGCTTTGCCAACGGCCTGCGGGCAGCGCTGCGTGAAGACCCCGACGTTATTCTGGTAGGCGAGATGCGCGACACGGAAACTATCGCCACCGCGATCACTGCGGCTGAAACAGGACATCTGGTGCTGGCGACCCTGCATACGCAGGATGCGGCATCGACAGTCAACCGCATTATCGACGTTTTCCCGGAACATCAGCAACAGCAAATCAGGATTCAGCTGGCAGGCAATCTGCAGGGCATCGTGGCCCAGCAGCTGCTGATGAACCGCGAGCAGACAGGACGGCTGGCAGCCTTTGAGATACTGGTCGCCACACCGGCGCTGCGCAATCTGATCCGTGAAGGTAAAACGCATCAGATACAGTCTTATATCCAGACCGGTTCTAAATTTGGCATGATCTGCATGGACGCTTATCTGGCACAGCTGGTACGCCAAAACAGGATCGACCGCAGCGCTGCGGAAGAACGCTGTTATGACCCGCTGACACTGGAACGCTATATGCACGGACTATAAAGCTAAAGGAGGAAGCGCAGTTTGGAGCAATTTAAATATAAAGCCCGTAAACGTGACGGCACTGTAGTCTACGGCACCGTCAACGCCCCCAACGAAGCTGCTGTCGCCGCCTTTATCCGCAAACAGGAAATGTATGTGGCCAATATCACAGCCTCTAAAAAGAAAGGTCTGCTTGCGGGTGCACTTTTTGAAGAAAGCATCAACCTTTATGATATCTCCATCTTTGCCCGTCAGTTTGCGACCCTGCTGGGAGCAGGCGTACCGTTATTAACAGGCTTGGAGATACTGACGCAGCAGTCTGCCAAAGAACGGCTGCGTACTGTTTTAGGGCAGATAACTACCAGTGTTCGCGAAGGCAAGGCCTTATCTGCGGCCATGGCCGAATTTCCCAAGGTCTTTCCCGAGCTGATGACTAATATGGTAGCAGCGGGCGAGGCCGGCGGTATTTTAGAGATCGTTATGGATCGTCTGGCAGCACAGTTTGAAAAAGACTACCGCATGAACGCCAAGTTCAAATCAGCTATGATCTATCCGGCAATCGTTTTATCGGTGGCAGCTATCGTTGTTGCAATTATTATGATGTTCGTCATGCCTGTTTTTGTCGGATTGTTTGAGCAGCTCAAAATAGAACTGCCCTTTGTTACCCGTGTCGTTATTGGTATCAGCAACTTTCTTGGTCATTACTGGTATCTGGTTCTCGCCGCGCTGGCGGCATTGTTTGCCCTTTATAAATGGGCTGGGACTAAAGAAAGCTTCCGCCTGTGGCGTGACGGTATTTATCTCAAAGTACCTATTTTCGGAGATCTGTATAATAAAATCATCATCACCCGCTTTGCCCGCACTTTTGCCAGCTTATCGCGCAGCGGTGTGCCAATATTGAACGCCATGACTATCGTCAGTAAAGCGACAGGCAGCCTGCAGGCCGAACGGGTTCTCAATCAGGCACGCGGCAGCTTGCGGCGTGGGCGAACACTGGCAGACCCTATGGAAGCCAGCGGCATGTTTCCGCCGATCGTTATCAGTCTGGTCAATATCGGTGAAGAAACAGGCGCTTTGGATACCATGCTCGATAAAGTAGCCGATTTCTATGGTGCTGAGGTCGATGATACGATCGGACGTCTGCAAACCATTATGGACCCGATCCTGATCGTTATTTTAGGCGTTATCATCGGTACTTTGGCTATAGCGCTGTTACTGCCGATGTTCGAAATAGTTACTAAAGTTGGCAGTTTATAAATAAAATACTGCTTTTATAATAAAAATACTTGATAAAAGGCTAAAAAAGAGTTATTATTAAAATATAAATAAAGTAGCGGCTATGTTATGTGGATGGTCATAGTAACGCTGCATAAAAGAAGGGATGAATTCCAATGAAAAATTTTATTAAAAACAGAAAAGGTTTTACCCTGGTAGAACTGGTAGTAGTAATTGCTATTCTGGGT
>ERZ791885.1177-NODE-1177-length-18503-cov-3.490622_pt1 | contig 18503 bp, 26 predicted proteins | sample MGYA00510159_ERZ791885 | MGnify/ENA primary metagenome ERZ791885 (study PRJEB30046, sample SAMN00792054) | human gut metagenome | study: EMG produced TPA metagenomics assembly of the A metagenome-wide association study of gut microbiota in type 2... | reverse complement strand
CTCGAGCAAAAGACGGAAAGCGCCAAAAATGGCAAGGACTCGATGTCCTTGGTATTTTTACAATCCCTCCGAGTGCAGCAAGTTGCACCCACCTCCATTTGCAAGGGAGGCAAAAAGGTTTTTTAAAATTTATTCGGTGCGGTTTAGCCACTTTATCGAAAGTCTATAGGGCGACACAACGGTCGCCCTTACGTTATTAATGATGGAAAAGGCGGATACCTGTCATTGCCATTGCCATACCGAAACCGTCGCAACATTCGATAACAGCGCCGTCACGAACAGAGCCACCCGGCTGAGCAATATACTTAACACCGGAACGAGCCGCACGTTCAATATTATCCTCAAATGGGAAGAAAGCGTCAGAGCCGAGAGCAACATTTGTCATCTTCTCGTGCCAAGCTTTCTTTTCCTGGGCAGTGAAAGGCTCAGGGCAAGTGGTAAAATATCTCTGCCATACTCCGTCTTTGAGTAAATCCTCATATTCATCTGAAATATAAAGGTCAATAGCATTATCAGCCTCGCACTTGCGAAGACCGTCAATAAACGGAAGATTGAGCACCTTTTCATTATGGCGAAGCCAAAGATTATCAGCTTTGTTGCCTGCAAGGCGGGTGCAATGGATACGGCTTTGTTGGCCTGCGCCTACACCGATAGTCTGTCCGCCCGAAGCGTAGCAAACCGAATTTGACTGAGTATATTTAAGAGTGATAAGTGAAATAAGAAGGTCAATCTTTGCAATTTCCGGAATATCCTTGACCTTAGTAGGCATATCGTCAAAAAGTGACATAGTAAGCTTAGCGTCATTTCTCTTTTGCTCAAACTTAATACCGAACACCTGCTTTGTTTCCATTTCCTCAGGCTGATAGTCAGGGTCCATCTTAATGATAAGATAATTACCTCTTCTCTTAGCCTTAAGAATTTCAAGTGCATCATCGGTGTATGACGGAGCAATAATACCGTCGCTGACCTCTTTAACAAGGAATTTTGCAACGCTTGCGTCACATTCATCGCTCAAAGCGGCAAAATCGCCAAATGAGGAAACTCTGTCACAGCCTCTTGCACGAACATAAGCCTGTGCAATCGGAGAAAGTTCTAAATCATCAGGCACCATACAAACCTTGCGCTCAACATCGCTGAGCGGTTGAGCAACTGCCGCACCGGCAGGAGAAACGTGCTTAAATGAAGCGGCACTCGGCAGACCTGTAGCCTCCTTAAGTTCCTTAACAAGCTGCCAAGAATTGAATGCGTCAAGAAGATTGATATAACCTGCCGCACCGTTCAAAATTTCAAAAGGAAGTTCTTTACCGTCCATATGAATCCTTGCAGGGTTTTGGTTTGGGTTGCAACCGTATTTAAGCTTATACTCTGTCATCTTTACATCACCTTTCAGTAATTTATAATTTAGATATAATATTTTATACCATTACATTGAAAAATGCAATAGAGAATGATACAATAATTCAAGGTGATACAAAATGGACGGCATATTAGCAGTAAATCATTTCTTAAAAGGCGAAAAATATGACACACTTCACAAGCATCTTACAGCTTCGGCAAAAAAGTGCGGCATTAATCTAAATATTAAAACGAACTTGGAGCTTGCAACGCAAAAGGCGCAGGCTGACTTTGTGCTGTTTTGGGACAAGGACATTAACCTTGCAAGAAGAATTGAAAAAAACGGTGTTCCCGTTTTCAATTCTGCCGAAGCAATTGAAAAATGCGACGATAAAGGCAGAACATATATTGAACTTGACGGCATTGTGCCTCAGCCTAAAACTCTTATCGCCCCAAAATGCTATTTCAAATCAGATATGAGCGAATTTGTTGAAAAAGCAATTGATATTCTCACTTTGCCGCTTATTTTCAAAGAATCATTCGGCTCATTCGGCGCACAGGTATTTTTATGCAATACTAAGGAAGAGATTTACTCCCACATAAGCGAAAAGCCGTTTATTCTTCAAAAATTTATCATCGACAGCAAGGGTCACGACAAAAGAATTGAAATAATAGGCGGAAAATTTATTTGTGCGGCTGAAAGAGAAAACAAAAACGACTTTCGTTCAAATGTTACTAACGGCGGCACTATGACGCCCTGTAAGCCGACTGAAAAGGAAATTGAAACAGCAATAAAAGCGTGCGAAACCCTCGGTTTAACCTTTGGCGGAGTGGACATTCTTGATGACGGCAGTGTTTGCGAAGTAAATTCAAATGCACATATAATTAACATAATGAACTCAACAAAAATTGACATTGCGCCGTATATTTTTGAAACAATTAAGGAAAAAATCAAATGAGCGGAGTATTGATTTACAGCGAAAAGGAAGCAAAGCGCAACACCTTTGCGATAAATAAATTTAAAGAAGAACTTGGCGTAACGCTTGCAATTGACGATTATGACGGAACGGCTGATTTTATAATTAACAGGACGAATAACTATAAAATTGCAGAAAAATTTGAGAAAAAAGGGATACGTGTTTTTAACCCCTCCTCTCTCTCAAAGCTTGCAAACAACAAGCAACTTTGCTACGAATTTATGGAGAAAAACGGCATTGAAATTTTGCCGATAAACTACAAGGAAGTGCCTGCGGTTAAAAAGCCGATTGACGGCCACGGCGGTCAAGGGGTTGTGATGATAAATGAAAAAGAAAACTTTGAAAGCGGATTTGTTTATCAAAAGCCTTGCGCCACTCTCGGCAAGGACTTGCGTGTTTGGGCTATAGGAAATGACATAATCACGTCAATTTTGAGGGAAAGCGATACCGATTTTCGCTCAAATTTCTGCCTCGGCGGCAGGGCAACACCTTATAAAATGAACGAAGAAGAAAAAAGCCTTGTAAAAAGAATTTTAAGCCTTGTTGAAAGCGATTATATCGGAATTGATTTTCTTTTTGACGGAGGCCATTTAATATTTAATGAAATTGAGGACACCGTCGGCGCAAGAATGGTATATGATAAAACGGATATCGACATAATAAAGCTTTATTGCAATTATATAAAAAAGAATATTTAGTATAAAAATATAAAAAAAGAGCCTTCCCAAAGGGAGAGGCTTCGTAAAGAAGTCTCTCCCTTTGGCTTTGTAATCGGTTGGAATGATGAATTGTAGGTATAATTTATTGTTTTGGAGGATTACACAATGAAAAAATATATTTTTGATGAAAGCAACAGACTTTGGTATGAATTGCAAGGTGATTATTATATTCCTTGTTTAACCATTTCTGAAAGTGAGAACTATTCTATCGGCATTTGGGGACAAAGGCACGAAAGGTGGCTTAAGAAAAATCGTAAAGTCAGATATTACAATCTTATCACAAGCGGTAAACTAAATTCTTATCTTCACGATATTGATTTATTCGCTAGCGAAACAGAAAGTAGGCTTATCGATGAATTTTCGAAGAAACAAGGCATAACGGAAGAATTGAAAGCTAATGATATGATGGCATGGGTCGGTGCTATGAACAATATTAAAAATCAAGTCGTGGAGATAATATATAATAAAATAATTTTTAACTGATAACTATTGAGGCGGGATTTTTCCTGCCTCATTTATATTTGTATTTAGCATAAATATTGATAAATGAATTAAAATATTGCATTTATGCCATATTATTATGTTTTTTGGCAAAAGCCCTTGACAAAATGTTTGTGATATTCTTTAATTAGATTAGTTGTTTTTTCAAAAAATAATCATTGTTAAATTGCATTTATAATAATATCAATTATTGAAATCAAGGAGAATATTTTGATTAAATTTAAGCCAAAAAACAGCAGTGAAAAATCCATTGATAAAATAATGGAAGATTGCGAGCAATACAGAAAAGATTTAATTCGTTATTGTCATCAATTTTTTGAGTATGAATATGAGTATGCAGAGGATTGTGTTCAGGAGGCTTATGTTGCATTGCTGGAAAACCTTAATAACGGTATTGAAATAAAAAATTATAAATCTTGGTTATACGCTGTTGTTCTCAATTACAAAAACAAAGTAATTAAAGATAAAATCAAACGCAACGAATTTATTTTTACTGATAATGAAGAAAAAGATGTAGTGATTGAAAATTCGAAACCGTATAATCCTGATTATATAGACCAAATGACGACCGATAAAATGATTGAAGAACAAGCGTTACATATTATTTCGCAACTTAATCCTGACGAAAAAGAATTTGCACATTGAGTTTATGCTGTATTTGTCCTTATGCTTAAAGATTACTTGATACTTTATCGACGGCTTCACTTCCTTTCTGTGAGCGAGAGAAAATCCCGCATTAACTCGTTTTCCATTTCCAGTCGCTTTATCTTTGAATCTTTACGAGCTATGATATATTTTAACTCGTTAATTTTAATATCTTCTGTGATTTCATAATCTTTTGGCGGTCTGCCTTTTGCTTTTAGTGCAACGCCTGCCTTTAGCTTTCGTTGCTTTTCGTTATATCGTGTAATGAAATTGTGTACTTGCTTTTTAGTGAATCCAAGTTTTGTTCCTATCTCTTTCCGAGTTAATCCTTGTGATTTTAATTCTAATATTTCTTTTTCATACTTGCTTATATGTTGATAACTTCTTGGCATAAAAATTCCCTCCTGATGTATTTATTCTACATCAAGAGGGTTCTTTTTTCTATTGTCCATTTTTTACGGACTTGTTCAATAAACGCTCACTCTTTCTTAATTAATAAACTACTATATTATAATCTTTTGCAATCATTTCATAGTAAGCTTGTTCAATGTCATCCCAAGCTTTTGTGCCGTTTTTTAATTTTTCTTTTTCAATATCGCTGACAATTATTAAAACAGTACCTATCGGCATTTCATAATCTTTGGAAATATCATATATTTCACATATCCTTTTCATCTATATTCTCCTTGATTTTTGATTTGTGAATTTTCAAAAATCAAAGATTATGGATATTTAGCTATGTATCATAACCACATACAACTAAAAATGAATAAAAAAATACGCCTTGTGAAAATTCATCAGGCGTATAGCTTATTTATATGTGATTTTAATATTGTCTATATCTTGCCATAAAAGCTTTTGACCACAGCAGGAGCAGTAATTTGTATATTCTCGCTCTATCGCTTTATGACATCTCGGACAAACTGGAAACATCAAATTAGCTTTTGATATGTAAATAGCTTGTTCAATTTTCATAGGCGTTCTGTATTTACATTTTCTCCTTTTGCAACGAGTAAGAGCAAGCCCTCTATATCTGAGAGCTTGCTCTTTTTTCGTTGTACACCTTTTTAATTTTACCTGTGCCAATTAGTACACCTTCAAGTATTAAACTTGCACAACACGGTGCAAATACAACATTAAATTTAAAAATAAATGATACGATTATCGCAACAATAATCAGCGATAATATTATCCAAGATATTTTGCGAAAATATTTATATTCCTTATCATTTAAAGGCTTTTCCGGTGTATCAAGCGGACAAAGAATGAATATTAAAGTAGCAAATACTAAAGATATACTAAGTAATGCAATTCTAATATCATACATTTTTGACAGCTTGATAAGCACTATACAGCATAAAATTGATAAAGTTGATAATATTTCGCATCTTGTTTCAGTCTTGGCATGATAGCCACCAGCAAATTGCCTAATTAAAAAAAATGCAAAGAAAAAAACAACGCTTTGTAAAAACGCACTAAATATTGCACCTATTATTGATGTAATAATCAAAAAAAATATATTTGAATAAAAAACAAAAAATCCATACTGATAAATTGAAATTTTGTCATAAAATATATTGTCGTTTTCCACAAATTTTTCTGCTGTTTTCCGTGCCAACTTTCCAATCATTATTTAATTTTACTGAGTGCCTTCAGTTCAGCTGGCATTTGAGGCTGAAAAATAGCAAGACTTGTTGTACTATTAACATTTGTTTTAAGTGTGCTGGAAACCATTTTATCCACCATTTTAATAAATATTTTTCTCATTATTACTACCTCCTTTGTATCAATTAGTATTTATTTTGATATTTAATTTATATCAAACCCTTAAATAAAAATCAACAAATTATGATAAATGATTACAAATAATCAACTAATTGCAAAATTATGAAGTACCACGAAACTATTTCTGTATTCTTTAATATTTTACAATTATTTCAAAACTATTTCGCTATTAGTTTGTTCTATTTATAAAATATAAGTGTTAGCATATATTTTATAAGGAAGGAAAGCAATATGGAACAACAATTAAAGCAAATTGGAAAAAGGATTGCAATTTGTCGAAAGAATTTAGATTTAAGTCAAAAAGATTTTGCTTCAAAATTAAATATTTCAAATAATCATCTTTCAAATATTGAAAATGGTAAATCTGCGCCAAGTTTCATGTTGTTTATGGATATTTGTTCTGTATTAAACGTAAATATCGAATATATTGCAACTGGAAGAGTATATCCTGATTTAGATAAAGAAATAATCGAAAAAATAAAAAGGTGTTCAGATGAAGATAAAATTAAAATATCAGGTATTGTTGATGTTTTCCTAAAATAATGTCACTTGCAATTAAATACCCATTATCGTATAATCAATTTATGGTTATACGATTTTTTATTTAGGAATGATAATATGAAAATAGCAATATGTGATGATATAACAGAATACAGACTTTCAATAAAGGCATTTGCAAATGAATATTTTAAAATTCATAATATAGAGTATATAATTGATGATTTTAAAAATGGAACGGACTTATTAAATTCGCAAGTTAATTATGATATTCTTTTTCTCGATATAGAATTAGGTGATTCAAACGGAATCGAAATTGCTAAAAATATGCAATCAAAAGATAAGCATACAGTAATTTTAATTGTAACTTCTTATCGTCAATATTTAGATGACGCTATGGACATTAATGTCACACGCTATATTGATAAGCCAGTAACACAAGGACGCATATTTTCTGCCCTCGATAAAGCATTATCGATAATTAATGAAAGCATTATTACATTCACAACAAAAGATAATCAAATTATACGTCTTAGGTGTTCGGATATAGTCTATGCTGAAGCAAAATTCAAGAGTGTATATGTCTATACTAAAAACTCACATTACAGAATCAAGGAACCAATCAAAAAACTGCGTACTATTTTAAATTCCACTTGTTTTGCAGCTCCACACAACAGTTATATTGTTAATCTTAATTATATAACTAACTTTAAGCGCAACGAAATAATATTAGCGTTTCCGTATAGTGATATTAAAATTCCAATAGCCACAAGAAAGCAAGCTGATTTTAAAAAACATTTTTTAAATTTTATTAATGAGGATATTAAAAATGACTAAAATAATTATTGATATATTCATGTATCTGTTTGAGTTTATGTTGTTTTGGAATTATTCAAACACACTATTTGAACCAAAAAAGAATACAAAAATTAGGCTTTTTTTAATGCTTTTAAATACACTGGTTTTATGTACTATATATCAGTTCAATATTACATATTTAAATGTTATTTTAATGTTCATTACTTATTCCTTGCTTCTTTTTTCTTTATATAATGTTTCATTTAAAACAGCTATATTTCATTCTTTAATTTTTATGGTAGTTATGCTGGCATCCGAGATATTTATAATGGTGATATGTTCAATATTGTTCAATGATTTTAATGCTTTGGAGAACAACATATCAGTTTATCTTTTTTCTGCAATTACAAGTAAATTAATTTATTTTGCAATAATAATGGCAATATTAAAAGCCTTTGCTCAAAAAGAAAGCGCAGAACAAGCCAACAAATTTTTTTGGTTGCTTTTTGTAATGCCTTTAACTAGTATAATGGTATTGCTTTGTTTCAGGTATATAACCTATCAAATGAAACTTACACATTTTTTTAGTTTTTTGTGGGCGATTTCTTGTTTAGGTCTTTTATTTGCTAATATACTTGTGTTTGCAATATATGAATATTCTCTAAAAAGTACAAAAGAACTTTACGAACTAAAAACAATTAGCTATCAAGAGGAACAAGATAAAAAATATTACGAAATATTAGAACAAACAAATAAAGAAATGCATTTATTTTCGCATGATATAAAAAATCATTTGATACAAATTAGGAATCTTGAAGATATTAATGCCATTCAAGATTATGTTGATAAATTATACCCGAATATTGAACACTTTTCTCGTATAGGTATAAGTAAAAACAAAATGTTAGATTTAATAATCAGTAAGTATTCAAGACTTTGCGAGAGTAAAAATATTCAATTTGATATTGATGTGAAAACGGCAAATCTTTCTTATATTGATGATGTTGATTTGTCTACTTTGATGAATAACATATTGGATAATGCAATAGAAGCGGCAGAAAAATCCAACAGCAAATTTGTTCAGTTATATTTATTTTCTAAAAACGCTATGTATGATGGATTACTTATAAAAAACAGTTGCGATTTTGCTCCCATAAATAAAGACGGAATTTTAAATACAACTAAAAATAATAAATCATTTCATGGCTTTGGTACAAAAAGTATCAAAAATATAATAAAGAAATATGATGCAATTTATGATTGGAAATATGATGAAAAATCAAAAATATTTGAAACAAATATAGTATTTTCAAAAAAATAAGACACTCCGTTAAAATGTCTCGGTTAATTCCGGGGCATTTTTTATTTTTGCTTATTTTCTGCATTTATCTTCTATTTTTCTGCATTTATCAAAATGTATTGAAAAAACAAGATTTTTTATATATAAAATAGATGTATTAAATTTGACGAATAGAGGTGAATTCTGATGTTTTAGTTAGACTGTTATTAAACTGAAAGCAAATCACAATGCAAACCAATATTACAGAGCACTTGCTCAAAAGAAAGGACAAACATTATGAAACATGCAAAAATCTTTTTGACTTTTTTGATAATTCTTAGTTGCTTTACAGCAGGCTTTTCAATGACTGCCCTTGCAGGAAACGACAATGTTGCATTTTCATTTACTATGAAAGCAAACTCAGCAAGGAACTATACCGGAAATAGGTATAGAGAAACCACAAGAACAAACAATCCGTGGAAAGTGAATATGACCGGCAGCACCGAGGGAAATAATACACAAGCATATTACTTTTTGGCAAGCAACGGTGCGCGGAGGATACAATATTCAGACCAACATCTTGTTAAAGCTGGAAGCGGAAACCATTATTATAAAGCTTATGCCGAAGCGTCAAAGCAAGGAGTGTCATTAGGCTGCAAAAACAATAATAATGTAAACAAAAGCTATACAGTAGCAGGTTATTGGGATGAAGAAACCGGCGGAACAATATAACAATATAAAATTTACCTTGCAAAAATATCCCCTGCATACGATTTTTGTTGTGTGCAGGGGCACATAAATTTTTATGAAGGGAGGACGTAATGATTTGAAAGTTTCATATTATTTAAAAAGAATTATTAATGATAAAATCAAGCTTGGATTTATATTTCTGCTGTTTTTATTGCCGATAATGGATTTAATATCTACACTGGTTAGTATTCACCACGGAGCGACGCCTATGGCGCCGTGGTCATCAACATTTCTTTCTTTAACATCGACCTCATTTATATTTCATTCGCTCTTTTTCAACTTTCTTCCGTTATATCTGCTCATTATCAGTTGTGATGATTGTTTTGAGGATTGCACAACAAAATACCGTAATATCCTTATTTCAAAATGGGGCAAAAAGGATTATGTAATAACAAATATTACAAAATCATTTTGCATTTCCTTTTTCCTGATACTTTTTACATTGCTTTTAAATATGCTTATGTCAGAAATAATTTTTAATACGGCGACCTACAGCATATTCAGCGAAAATTTAGTTGATGAGGATAAGACGAGCCTTTTTTATATTGAGGCAACACATCCAACCGTAACAAATATAATTTACATATTTACCACGTCCTTATTGTCCGGAGCAATAGGCGCTGCCGGAGCGGCACTTGCAATGGCAATTAAAATCAGAAAAATCGTTTATCCTTTACTCTTTCTTTTATGGTTTTTGCCGGCGCACACCGACAAATCCATTATGCTCGCATTACAACCGTTTTGCGAATATGGCTTAGATACGAAAATACCCGTATTTGTCATAACTCTCGGAATTTTTGTAGTATTGACAATCGGTGCGGCGATAAAAGAGGTGCATTATGCAAAAATTTAAGCATACCGCTTCAAAGTTTGCTGTGGTATCGGCATTGGCTTTGTTTATTATGATTTTTTTGTGGTTTTTTTTCAATTGGAGTTATGTAAACTTTAAGGGAGATATATTATTCAACTATTCAAACAAAGATAAGCTGACCGAATTTTTTACAGATAATTTTTATGGAACAAGGGCTTGCTGCGTAGTATTCCCTTTGCCGTTTGCCTTTGCAATTAATTATCTGCTTTACGATGAAAAAGTATTTTATATTTGCAGAATGAAAAACCGAATGCAATATATAACGCACTGTATTTTAAATATAATTGCTTTTTCATTTATTTGCGCCTTTTTTCACGAGGCAGTCAGCATAATATGTTCTTACCGGCTTTTTGGCGGCGAATTGATAAACGAACTTCATATAATAAAATATTGCTCATTAAATTTTATTACAATTTTTTTATATTTTGTCAGAGTCGGCGGGGTATTTCTTTTGATAAGATTGTTTACCAATAAAAAAATTGCGCCGTATATTTTATTTGCCGTTTACGTTTTAGAATTTTATTTGTCTAATTTTTTTGGTTGGCTGCCGGTTAATGACGCAAATATTATCGAAAATCTGATTTTTGAAAATAATATGTCAGCCGTTATTTTCGCCATAATCAGAGAGATAAGTTTTGCGATAATAATTATAATTTTTTCGTATTTTAAATTTCAAAAAAAGGACATCTTGAACAATGAAAAGAAATAAAGCAGTCGGTTTATTTTTAATGATTATAATCATATTCCAAGCACTTTATTTTTTAAATGACGAGAGCTTGCATTTATATTCCTTTGCTGTCGGTATCAATAGGGAAAGCAAAGACGCTATGGACATAATTACAATGGCTGTTTTTCTCGTTCCGGTGTTTTTTATGCACTTTTATTTCAGCGAGACTCTGTATAATTTAACTCACGGCTACGGAAAGCTTTACATTATAAGGCAATATTCAAAAACGAAATTAATCATTAAGCAAATCGTCAAAATTTTTCTGTCGGTATTGGTTATTACCGCATTTCAAATTATCACGTCATTTATATTCAGCGCAAGCTTGAAATCTGTTCAAGCAGGCAATATGATACGCTGTGTTTCGATATACATAATATGTATTTTCACTATGCAAATGCTCCAGATGATGCTTGAATACTTTTTAAAACCGGAGCAGGCGGCAATTATATGCTGTGCTTATGCTTTAGTTTCATATAGCGTAGGATATTTTCTTGCAGACAGTATTATTATACGAGTATTATTCTTTCCTTGTCTGATGTTTGGCGCAGTGAACGGTGCATTAACAAGCGAAACATATTATATAAAATCATTTGCTGTTTTATTATTAATATGTTTATGCCTTATCGTCGGTAATATATATAAATTCAAAAAAACAGATATATTTTAGGAGGAAAAACAATGATTACTTTAAAAAATGTGAGCAAAACATTGGGAAAACATCTTGTGCTTGATAATATTAATTATACATTTGAAAACGGTATGGTATATGGCCTTTGCGGTCACAACGGCTCAGGAAAGACGATGCTTTTGAGAGCTATTGCCGGCCTTATTGTTCCCGACGACGGTGAGATTATAATTGACGGCGAGAAACTTCACCGTGACATTTCATTTCCGCCGAATGCGGGTATCGTCATAGAAAGTATGGAGCTTCTGCCTAAATACAATGCTTTTGACAATTTACGTTTGCTTGCAGACATTAAGAAAATTGCGAGTGACGAAGATATAAGAAACAGCTTAGAGCGTGTCGGTCTTAATTCGGATTTGAAAGTAAAAAAGTTTTCTCTCGGCATGAAACAAAGGTTGAACGTTGCGCAGGCAATTTTTGAAAAACAGAATATAATTTTGCTCGACGAGCCGACAAATGCGCTTGATAATGACGGCGTTCAGCTTATTTACAGTATCATTAAAGAGGAAAAACAGCGTGGTGCTACAGTTATTGTTGCCACGCATCACAAAGAGGACTTGGATGAACTCTGCGACACAATTTTAACAGTATCGGAGGGGAGATTAATTGAATAGTAAATTATTAAAAAAGAAATCGGCACTCATTTTTTCAGCCGTTTTTGCTATATTGATTGTTGGCTGTGTTTTTTTGAATGCCTTTTTGGTCAAACCCGCAGTCGCAAAAAGCGGCAATAATGTTGATTCATCAGCCACAGACGAGGTCACTGAGGATGAACCCGAAATCGAGAGAAAAAAGACAGACGACGGTTTTATATATTACATTTTAACAGATGATAATAAAAACGTTTATGTAACAATTAACTCCTATGACGGCGATGAGAAAAATGTGCTTATTCCAAGCAGTATTGAAAATTATCCTGTAAAAGAAATTGGCAGCAACTGTTTTTCAAATATCAATAAAGTAGAGTCAATTACAGTACCCGACTCTGTTGTAGCAATAGGCGATTTTGCATTTTTCGGCTGCCCAAATCTTACAAAAGTTGTTATTCCGAGCAGTGTTAAAAAAATCGGCGCTGCCATAAATTCCGGCTCACATTTCACGATATACGGCGAGTCCGGTTCTTATGCCGAGGAGTATACGCTCCACCCCGAAAAGCACACCTGCACAGAGCCAATTCCTTTTGAGCCTATAAATTCTAAAGATTAAAAAGCAAATAAACATATATATTTGGTTAGAATTATGTTAATTTAAAATAAATTATATAGATATTCGTATGGGAAAACGGACATATATGACATTTTGTTTGTAAAACTAAACGAAGAACACTTTTATATTCTTCGTCATCAAATGGTGCAGTACCCTACTGTAAATGATAATAAGAATTACAAGCTGCTTTTAAAACTAAACAATGATAAATATAAAGATATTCTGAACAACTTATTACAAACAGCAACAGAGTATAATATAAAACTCGAGTAGAAGGAAGAATTTGCAATGAAAGAAAATGAAAAAACAAATACTCAAAACAATAATATAAATAGTGGTGATAAACTTGGATATTTACAGTTAATCCAAGAACCTATATGCAGAATGTCAACAATTTCTGCAATATTCAAAGGCTTCGCAGCTGCTATTGTTGGTGGGATAGCTATGATATCTTTTAAATATATCAACCTTATTGTTTTAGGATTATCATTTTTGCCTGTATTTGCGTTCGCAATGTTGGATATATACTATCTTAAACTTGAAAAAAAGTTTAGATATTTATATATAAAAGTTAAAGATGGTATCCAGCCTATCAATTATTCTTTAAATATAAATTTTGAAAAAGATGAGATTAAAAAAGCTAAGGCGACCAATTGGGATTGTATTAAATCTCCATCAATTTATTTGTTTTATCCAATTATGATAGTAGTGTTGGTTGTTGTTTTTATTTTAAAATGTGTTAAAATTATATAAGCTCAAAAGAAAATAATTGTGCTAAGAAGAACTTCTGTGCCTTGTAAATATAGAAATTATAGTTTCAAAAAATCAACTATGATATTATAATATTTTACGTTTCTAAAATATGAAAGGAAAATTATGTACACTAAATTCAATTATTCCCCATCTGGATATTTCTATAATCATGAAATAAATAGACATTTATCAAACGGTAACAAGATTTTTTCTGCTCATGAAAAAGAAGTTCAAAAATGTCTGTCTCAGTATATTACAGAAGACGGAATAATAAACGGAACTGATTTAAAAGAGCATTGGTTTTCCATTACAAAGAAAGATATATTTATATCACATTCACATTGTGATATTAATAAAGTTAAAGCATTTGCTGGATGGTTGCATGATTGTTTTGGATTGGAAGCATTTATTGATTCGTGTTCTTGGGGATATTGTGATGATTTGTTAAACAAAATTGATAAAAAGTATTGTTACGATTCAAAGAAAAAGACATATGATTATCATTTGAGAAATTATACAACCAGTCATGTTCATATGATGCTTTCAACAGCACTAGCAGAAATGATGGATAACACAGAATGTATAATTTTTTTCAATACTCCTAATGCAATAAATTTAGAAGACGAGCTTAATAAGATTAACGGAAAAAATAAAGAAATAACGACATCTCCATGGATATATCATGAATTATCAATGACGACAATGTTGCAACGAAAACAGCCAAAAAGAAGTGAAATGATAATGGAGTATTCATCACGACAATCTTCTTGTGATTTGAAAGTAAAGTATGATGTAACTAAAGCTTTAAATGAAATGATAAGTTTGGAAGACAATCACATGAAAAAATGGTATGAGCTATGGAATAAACAATCAAAAGAATTGGATTATAATGGAGAAGCATTAGATACTCTTTATGAAATTGTATTTCCGCAATCGAGGTGAAATAATGGGTAGAAAAATATTTATTTCATATAAATACAAAGATTATGATGTAAAAGAATTATCAATTGATACTAGACCAACATGGCCATGCGATTATGTTAACTACATAAAAGATGTTGTTTTGGAAAGTGATGATATATATAAAGGTGAGAAAAGTGATGAAGATATTTCTCATTGGAGCGATACTGCAATCTGGAATCATTTAAAGGATAAGATATATGATAGTTCAATTACAATTGTATTAATTTCTCCAAATATGAAAGAACCTGAAAAATGGCAACGTTCTCAATGGATCCCATGGGAAATAAGTTATTCTGTTAGAGAAACAATTAGAAATGATCGTAAAAGTCATAGAAATGCAGTATTAGCAGTAATTTTACCAAATAAAAATGGAACATATAGTTATTATGATCAAAACAATCTTTTTCCAATATTAAAAGAAAATATTGACACGGGATATATTTATGTTACTAGGTGGGATAGTTTTATCAAATATCCTCAAGGATATATTTCTATTGCTTTTGATTATATGAATAATACACCTGATTACAAAATATCAAAATCGTTATAATATTATAAACATCAGTTTAATTGTTGTTCTGCTTAATAATAAAATATGTAGCAATTTATTGAATATTTATTATCGGAATACGATTAATGATAAGAAGATTAGACAAAAAGATTGTTGGTTAAGTATCGAGTTGCCAAAATAGAAGTTACAGAAACGGTGCAAGATTATTCAATGAGTATTCCTGATTCATATAAGGGATTATGTAGTTACCTAAAGGCATTTTTATCCGTTTCAACAGGTCTATTTTATGGGGCAATAATTATTGCACTTTTTATATTTTATTTTTTTATCAAATAAGGAGAATGTTATGGCAAGAAAAGTTTTTGTATCATATAAATATGCTGATTCATCGGTAGCGTCAATTTCTAATGGGTACTCTTGGTACAATAAAAGTACCGTTAGAGATTATGTCGATTTAATTGAAAATAGAATGGGCAATACGAATTGTGCTTACTATAAAGGCGAAAGAAATAATCAAGATTTATCATATCTAACAGAAGATATGATTTGGGAAAAATTAAAAGACAAAATCTATGATAGTTCTGTTACTATAGTTTTAATTTCGCCGAATATGAGAGAAACATATAGATACGATGAAGATCAATGGATTCCTTGGGAGATATCATATTCTTTACGAAATCAAAGCCGTAATGGAAGAACAAGTTATAGTAATGCGTTGTTGTTTGTAATATTGCCTAATAGTTATGGCTCTTATGACTATTATCAGCCATCGTCACTATTTAAAATTATGAGAGATAATATTTCAAATAATTATGCCGAAGTTATTCAATGGAACACATTTAACAGCGATATGGAATATTACATAGAGAGAGCAGTAACAAAAAAGAACTCTGTTAGCGATTATAATATTGTTAAAACAATATAAGGATGATTTTATGTTATTCAAGAAAAAGCCGATTTCAGCAGAATATACGGTATATGGTTGTTCATTACAAATAGTAGCAAATAAAGGAGAAATACCTAAAGCAAAAATGCCATGCACAATAGAATCTGATGATACAATATTAATCGGTGACATAAGGCATTATAAAGACTGAGATTTTTGCAAGGGGTATGGCACTTTGATGATGCAAAAGCTTATATCTTATGCAAAAGGAAACGGATACAAAATTATTTACGGTCATTTATCAACGGTTGATTTAGACCACAAGGATAGATTGCATCATTTTTATGAAAAATTTGGGTTTGAGATTACAGAAACTGAAGAACAAAACAGCAATTTTTATGGCAAAACAACTTTATTTTTATAGTAATAAAGGGCATTCAAAAACATGAAAATAAAATATTCACTGATGCTATTTTCTATAAAAACCCAGAAAAATTATTATTTGATTATTACAGCATTGGCAATATAAAATTTTATAAGTTGCTTAAGCCTCCTTTATGTAAGGTTCGCAATTTCTCATACGAATTTGCTGTTCAAAGCAAAAATAAATTTCTGAGAGACTTTTGAGAGACGCAAAGTCTAAAAAATGGCTTAAATAGGCGGTTTTGAAAAAAGATTGCGAGCCTCTGACTCCGTCATTTAAGGTTCGAATCCTTATACCTCTGCCAATACCTCGGAACATTCGTATTCCGAGGCTTTTTTATGCCCGAACACTGCTTTTTACGGCGGTATTCTAGCATTTTTCCTTTGCTTCAAAATATTGTGAGAGCTTTTGAGAGATTCTAAGAGACATCAAATTTTAAAATTCCAAAGTCATTTTAGTGCGATTTAGGGCATTTATGACTGAGACTTTTGAGAGACATCGCTCAAATCAAAATCGTAACACGAATTAAAATAAGCAAAAAATTTGAGAGACATTTCAAAAAATAAAGAGGGATTAAAGTTAATAAAACTTTAATCCCTCACTTTAAGTTTGCCCATTCTTATTGTTATTATATAAATTATCATACTAGGGGTAGCCCGATTTTTTAGAAAGGGCTTTCTATTGTTTGCGTACAGTCTAATGCTCTCGGTGGGTACATCAAATGCACTCTAATATGTAATTAATTACTCTTGGATATTATTTTGATTTGTGGTATTATGATACTATATATAATTCTTAAAAAGGATATTTTGCTTATTATGCACATGAAAATTAATATTAGATTTGTTACTGAAAACTACAATTCAAATATAACTAATTTTTATAGAAAAGAATTTAAGATAATTAAAAACGGCATTGAATATTCGTATGATCAAAAAACTACAATAAGAGATTTATTTATAAGTTTAACAACAAAATTTATTAGACCTTATATTAAAATCGGAAAATGTAATCCATTTAAGTTGTTTTCTAATTTTTCATTGTTTGATAATCATAGAATCAAATATAATGGAGAATGGGTTGTTATGTTTAATCTTGACGCAAATCTTTCAAAGATAATAGATTTGTGTCAGGGAGAAATCATAATTGCCCTAAATCCTTTAATAGATAAAGGTGCTACTGTTCTCAAAGAAAACGGGGTTAGGTTTTATATGCATTCTCACGAGGCGGGAAGGCATCAACAGCCTCATATTCATGTAAATTGTGGAGATGGTTTTGAAGCCTCCATTAACTTGTTGGACGGAAAAATACTTGCAGGCAAGTTAAAGGCTTCAAAAAAGAAATATATAATGGATGTCATCAGTAGAGAAAGAAACTCGTTTATCATAAATTGGAATACCATAACTGATGGTCAAAAAATAGAAATTAAAAATGAAGATCTTATAAAAATTGCAGGTGGATAATGAATAATTTTTATGAAAAGGACAAAGTGTTTAGTGAGATTAAACGAATAACAGAGCAAGTGCCGAATGCTAAAAATATAATAGTCGATGTCGATGATAATGAGTTAGACAAAATAGCAATAGACTTATTAAACTTTTTAATTGATAATGGTATGACTTTTGAACGAGCAGGAGGATATTGGAAAAATCAATATTATTTGTATGTTAAATACAACAATGAATTCGTTTGCTATATTCTGTTTAACGGCACAGGTGATGAAGAAAAATTTTCGCCGTTAACCATTTGGACAGATGATAGTGGCACTGCTTGGTATAGTGAATGTTATTTAGAAGATAGCATTAAAAATATTGCTGCCCGACATGTAGATGTTTGTGAAAACTGCGGTGCTTGCAAGGGCGGAACAAGAAAGCAAATATTCGGTAAGGAATATGATAATGTTTGTCGCACAACATTTAGATTTATCAATCCTAATTGTGATGAACTGAAATGTTTGAAAGAGCTATTACTATTGAGAAAAAAAGATATTGAAGAGATTAAAAATGATAAGTAAAAAAACGTATATGGCGAATCCTTGTGGCACTTTTTCTTTGACTTAAAATATTGTGAGAGTCTTTGAGAGATTCTAAGAGACAGCAAATTTCAAAATTCCAAAGTCATTTTATTGCGATTTGGGGCATTTATGACTGAGACTTTTGAGAGACATCGCTCAAATCAAAATCGTAACAC
>ERZ791885.1144-NODE-1144-length-18992-cov-2.786608_pt1 | contig 18992 bp, 16 predicted proteins | sample MGYA00510159_ERZ791885 | MGnify/ENA primary metagenome ERZ791885 (study PRJEB30046, sample SAMN00792054) | human gut metagenome | study: EMG produced TPA metagenomics assembly of the A metagenome-wide association study of gut microbiota in type 2... | reverse complement strand
GAACTTGAAACAGACGAGCGACTTCGCATCGTTCACGATTTTTACAGAGTCGGAGAGGAAACTTCATATCACTTTGATATTAAAGAAACCCGCAAAAAGGGACACGATTTCAAGGATTATGTTTGCCCCGATACAATGGAGTTTGAAAAGGACTATTTCAAGATGGGCGACCGTTACGGACGAGTGCTTTTTCTTCGTGAGTACGCTTCCTATATCAAGGACAGTATGGTAACTGACCTTACCGATTTGAACCGTAACCTTATGATGTCCATTGATATTGTACCTGTGCCGACAGATGAAGCGGTAAGAGAAGCGGAAAGCCGACTTCTCGGTGTTGAAACCAATATTACCAACTGGCAGAGAAAGCAAAATCAAAACAACAACTTTTCCGCCACCGTTCCGTATGATATGGAACAGCAGAAAAAGGAAATGAAAGAGTTCCTTGATGACCTCACCACTCGTGATCAGCGAATGATGTTCGCTGTACTCACGCTGGTTCATACTGCGGACAGTAAAAAGCAGCTTGATGATGACACCGAAGCGTTGCTTACGGTAGCAAGACAGAACTTGTGTCAGTTCGCCGTTTTGAAATATCAGCAGCCGGACGGACTGAATACCGCAATGCCGTTTGGTACACGCAAGATTGACGCATTCAGAACGCTTACAACCGAAAGCCTCGCAGTCTTTATTCCATTCAAGGTTCAGGATATTTACCACGAAAACGGTATTTACTACGGTCAGAATGTAATCAGCAAAAATATGATAATTGCCGACCGCAGGCAGCTACTCAACGGTAATTCCTTTATCCTCGGCGTATCCGGTGGCGGTAAGTCATTTGCGGCAAAGGGAGAGATTGAAAACATTATTCTTTCTTCCGACGCCGATGTAATAATTATCGACCCGGAGCGAGAATATTCACAGCTCGTAAAGGCTCTCGGCGGTGAAATTATCAATATTTCCGCTACTTCTCCGAGCCACATTAACGCTATGGATATGAACAAGGAATACGGCGACGGTGCAAATCCGGTTATCTTGAAATCTGAGTTCATTATGTCCCTTTGTGAACAGCTTATCGGCGGTACAAATCTCGGTGCAAAGCAGAAGTCAATCATTGACCGTTGTACCGCAAGTGTGTACCGAGATTATCAGCAGAGAGGTTATACCGGTACTGTTCCTACCTTGCAGGACTTCCGAGCAGAACTTCTCAAACAGGACGAGCCGGAAGCAAAAGAGATTGCTCTTGCTATTGAGTTGTTTACCAACGGCTCACTCAACACTTTTGCAAAGCCGACCAATGTGGATACGCACAATCGCCTTATCTGCTATGATATTCTTGACCTCGGCAAGCAGCTTATGCCTATCGGTATGCTTGTCGTCCTCGACAGCATTTTGAACCGCATTACGCAGAACAGAGCAAAAGGTAAACAGACCTTTATCTTCATTGATGAGATTTATCTTCTGTTCCAACACGAGTATTCCGCTAACTTCCTTTTCACTTTGTGGAAGCGAGTAAGAAAGTACGGTGCTTACGCAACGGGTATTACGCAGAATGTTGACGACCTTTTACAGAGTCATACCGCAAGAACAATGCTTGCAAACAGCGAGTTCTTGATTATGCTCAATCAGGCTTCTACCGACCGTTTGGAACTTGCAAAGTTGCTTAATATCTCCGACCGTCAGCTTTCGTATATCACTAATGTTGACGCAGGACACGGACTTATTAAGGTGGGCAGTTCACTTGTACCGTTTGCAAACAAGTTCCCGAAAAATACGAAACTCTATAAGTTAATGACAACCAAACCGGGCGAGGGCGCATAACCATTGCCCCATTCTTTACTCAGAAAGGAAACGCTTATGAAAAATAAAATATATATTGCTTTAATCTGTGCTTTCAGCATTTTGCTTGCCGTCAGTTCCGGCTTTCTTATCAAGCACTATATCGACTCTGAAAAGCAGTCTGAACTCTATGACAATCTGATTGAAACCGTTGAGAAAACAGATACCGAAAAAGATACAATGACGTATTCGCAAGACAAGTCTTTCTTGTCGAACTATCAGGACTTGTACCTGCAAAACAATGATATGGTTGGATGGATAAAGATTGAGGACACCAAAATCAATTATCCTGTTATGCAGTCAAAGGATAATCCGAATTTCTATTTGAAACACGGCTTCGACAAGGCGTATACCGACTACGGTTGCCCTTATATTCAGGAAAACTGCGATGTGGATATTCCGTCGGACAACCTCATTATCTACGGTCATAATATGAAGGACAGTTCAATGTTTTCAGGGCTTATGAAGTACACGGATAAAGACTTTTATGAAAGTCACAAGACTATTCGTTTTGATACTTTGACTGAAAAATGTAACTATGAGATTATCGCTGCATTTAAGACGGTGGTATATACCGACAGTTCCGAAAGTTTCAAATACTATCAGTTCGTCAATGCAGATTCGGTGGATGAATTTAATGCGTATATTAACAAGTGCAAAGAACTTGCCTTGTATGATACGGGAGTAACCGCAGAATACGGCGACAAATTGATTACGCTTTCCACCTGTGAGTATTCCCGTAACAACGGAAGAATGGTTGTTGTTGCAAAGAAAATAGCCGAATAAGGAGGAATGAACCTTGTATGATTAGTTTCATAAATTTAGCGGTATTGTTTGCGGCTAAGGTTGCGGACAATGCCCTAAGTACAACAAAAACAATATTGGTACAGAGAAGTCGGTGGATACTTGCAGGCATTGCGGTTATCATATCCGACTTCATTTATTTTTGGATAACAAAAAGAGTTGTCTCTGCAAACAACGAGATTGCAATGTTTGTTGTTGCCGTTGCGGGCGGTGTCGGTTGTTCTCTCGCTTGCTTTATCAACGAGAAAATGTCAAAGGATAGAACCTATGTGAATGTGATTATGTCCGATGACCTTGAAGAAATGAAGCGTTTGCGAGATTTTCTTGCAAAGCACCACATTACGAATGTTGCAAGCGACAGCTACACCCTTGACTGGAACGCAAAGACAATCTCTATAACCGCTTATCCCGAAACAAAAGCAGAAAGCCGATTGATTAACGAGTTTATTGCCGATAGCTCGACAAAATTCAAAAGAGTTATCCAACCGGCTTAGAAAGGAGGTTCAGCGTGGCTGATATAAAGACAAGAGATACCGTCAAAGGCACGATAAAGACCTTGGATAAAGCAACTGTTGCCGGTCAGAAAATGAAAGAGGCATATATCGCCACAAAAGAGAAAGCGGAACGCTCTGTCAATGCCAATGAAAACACGGCAGAAGAATATGCTGCCGACAAAGTGCAATCCGGTATTGATGAAATCTCCCACAATGCTGTTTATGCCTTTGATAAAGCCGGTCGAAAAGGAGTCAGAGAAAGCAAACGGAATATTCAATCCGCCAAAGACGGCTTTCAGCGTTTTAAGCAGCAGCGAGCCGAACAGTCATTGAGAAAACAGACTGCACAGAATACTAATTCTGCGATTAAGACTGTTGATACGACTGAAAAGACGATTAAGCAATCGGCAACTTCTTCGGGCAAGAAAACAATTAAATTTGCCGGGAAAGAAGCCGCAAAAACAACGCAGAAATCCGTTAAGACCGCCGAGCAGACTGCAAAAGCGGCGATAAAAACAAGCCAACAGACAGCGAAAGCCGCACAGAAAACAGCACAAGCCACGGTTAAGACTTCGCAGAAAGCGGCACAGGCGGCTAAGGCAACCGCCAAAGCAACGGCAACTGCTGTAAAAGCAGCAGCCAAAGCTACCGTTGCCGCAGTAAAGGCGATTATAGCGGCAGTAAAAAGTCTTGTTGCTGCCATAGCAGCCGGAGGTTGGGTTGCCGTTGTTGTGATTATAGTCTTGTGTCTCGTGGGGTTAATTGCCGGTTCTGTTTACGGTATTTTCTTTTCGGGAGAAGATTCCGGTACGGGAATGTCAATGCAGACTGTTGTTCAGGAAATCAATCAAGAATACGATGACCGATTAGAACAAGAAAAGAATTCTGTAAGTTATGATGTTCTTGAGATGAGCGGAAGCAGAGCTGTATGGAAAGATGTTCTTGCGGTTTATTCCGTTAAAGTGAATACAAATGCCGATAATCCGATGGAAGTTGCTACGGTTGACGATACCAAGAAGCAACTGCTGTCGGATATTTTTTGGGAGATGAACAGTATTTCTTCCCGAACCGAAACAAAGTCTCATACCGAACTCGAAGAAAGCGACGACGGACACGGAAATATCGTTGAAACTGAGAAAACCGTAACCGAGACATTCCTATATATTACTGTATCCCATAAAACCGTAGATGAAATGGCGACTGCCTACGGCTTTAATCAAGAACAGAAAGATTATCTTGCCGAGCTTTTGAAAGATGAAAACAATCAGCTTTGGTCACAAGTTCTTTACGGTATCGGTTACAGCGATGACCAAATCGTATCGGTTGCCTTGTCGCAAGTCGGAAATGTCGGAGGTCAGCCTTACTGGTCTTGGTATGGATTTGACTCTCGTGTGGAATGGTGTGCTTGCTTTGTTTCTTGGTGTGCCAACGAGTGCGGATATATCGACGCCGGTATTATCCCGAAATATGCCGGTTGTGTAAACGGCGCTCAATGGTTCAAAGACCGAGGACAATGGGCTGACCGTAATTATGAGCCTGCACCCGGAACAATTATTTTCTTTGACTGGGAGGGTGACGGAGAAACCGACCACACAGGCATTGTTCAAAAATGCGAGAACGGAATTGTTTATACCGTTGAGGGTAATTCCGGTGATGCTTGCAGACAAAGACAATACGCAGTCGGTAGCAGCAGTATCTACGGATACGGTATCCCGGCGTATTAAAAAAGATGGCTGCTCATTTGAGTAGCCATCGAGTACATATTAACTTTCAAAATCATAATTTCCGAAATTGATGATGTTCAAGCCTTTCTTCTTTGCTCTTTCATAAGTCTTTGCAGCTCCGCCCCATCCGTGATTAACAAAGCATATAGCGTAGCTTGCGTTATCCACCATAAACTTATTCCTTGCAGGAATGGCGGCTTTGAAGTGATATTTTTCAAAGCCATCGGGATATATTATCGAATCGAACAACTCTTGATTATATACATTGAAAGACAGGTAAGGGATAACGAGATAGTTATTTATGTAAGGATATTGCTTTTTGACTTCATAAACACAACGACCACATAAACGGTCAAACCCGCCTTGTCCGCCACTCAAAAACTCTGTAACGCCTTTATCTATAAGTGAAACAATGGCTTCTTTAATCTGTTCACTTGTTACTCCGTAGCATTCATTATGCCCTATAAATATAGCCGTATTTTCTTTACTCATACTATACATCACCCCGTGTTCAATACAGTATAGCATAAAAAAATTAAAAAATCATCACTATTGGTTGTTATTACTTCCGAATAGTGTGTGTATGTTTGGACTAACGCAATCTATACTATTAGTGATAGAAGCACACCAAGGGGGGTGATGAGATGAAACTCGCTACAATCGGCAAGAACATCAGAAAATATCGACTGATGAAAAAATTACGCCAAGAAGATTTAGCGGAGAAAGCAGGGTTGACTACTAACTATATTGGTATGGTAGAAAGAGGCGAGAAAATCCCGTCCCTTGAAACTTTCATAAATATACTCAACGCATTGGGCGTATCTTCTGATATGATTTTGAGTGAAGTTTTGGACACCGGATACACCGTTAAAAACTCAATGCTGAATGAGAAACTTGAAAAACTCACTCCTGAAGATAGAGATAGAATCTATGAGGTATTAGACACGCTCATAAAACAATCAAAGCAAATACTTCCGTAAATTACAAGGCTCGCCGTTATCGGCGGGCTTTTTTGTTTTTGCTTACGCTGATGAAGGGTGATAAGGTTGTCAAGCCGAGCAAGATAACTCCCAATTTGTATTTGCTCGTCCTTGCTTGGCAACAACAACTCAATGTCCATTAGCGTTTCAGCATTGAGTTTAGCACGACCTCCGCCTACCAAAAGTGATTCAATATCTGCCTGACTTATTGCATAGGCAAGGAATTGATTATCTGCACAAGCACACTTTCCTTGAAGAACGTGGGCGTGATTATTTACCCAAATACGCCCTTTTACGCACTTTACGGGATAATTTTTGAGGTCGTTCGCTCCGTCCTCTGCGACAAGAATAAACTCGCCATCGTGAGTATATCCTTCAACATAATCTTGTATTCCGTTCGCTCCATAATAAGGAGTTGTGCCTGCAATTCGTAAACTTGCGGCAACGGGAATACGCAAATTATCGTATCTATCAGTTATTTCTCTAACCTTACGCTGTTCCCAAGTAATAGACCGTTGACTTTGGACAGCGTAAAATTCGGATTTTACATTTACGCTGATGAAGGGTGATAAGGCAGTCAATAATCGAAAATGCTTCTGCAATTGCTTTCTGTTCCTCATAATTTGGGAAAGAAACATAACCTTTCAAAGCATTTTCAGCAGATACTTTCATATCGTTTTTTGCACCTTTATTAACGAGTGGGTGCATATAATTGTTCATTCGTGCGTGTTGCTCAAAGTAGGTTTGCACAAAGTCAGAATTCGTGCCTTTCTTCGGATGATAAACGGCATACAAGGTTGAAACAATGCCCGTTTTACCTTTGTTTGTCTTGATTATTCCATAGGGATTTGCGTTCAATGGCGACTTGGTATAAACAATGTCATCAGTATGAACTACTCCATAGTTAGATACCGAAGCACCTGCAAAAGAACGACCTTGAAATTCTATCTGATTTACAATTCCATAGTCACCAGAAACAGATAAAACATCTTGCTTTCCATATACATCGTTGGTGTTCTTTTCGTTTGATACTTCAAGGTAATTGCTTAACTTACGCTGTTCCCAAGAAAGTCCGAAAAGATGCTATTTCAAATTAGGTTTCAACAAGGCTCAAAAGTTTGAAAAAGCAAACTTAAATTTGATTTGTTGACCTTATATTGAAAAATTCGGATTTATATGATATAATAAAATCACTTACACTTTGACAGAAAAAGAGGTGCAACAAAATGGCTGTTAGTTATAAAAAATTATGGCATATTCTTGTTGACAGGGATATGAAGAAAAAAGATTTAGAAGCCTTAGCAGGATTAAGCCATTATACAATGAGCAAAATGAGCAGAGATGAAAATGTAACTACCGAGGTGCTTGGCAAAGTATGTGCTGCTCTTGATTGTAAGGTTGAAGATATTATAGACTTTATTCCGGATGATAATGTCTGAGTCCGTTTTATGGGGCAGCCATCAGATTATACTTTATTGTAGGGCAAATATCAGATAAGATTAAAATAACTAAAAAACAATACGGAGGTTTGCTATGAATAAGCAACAATTAGCCGCAAAAATTTGGGAGTCTGCAAATAAAATGCGTTCCAAAATAGAAGCAAATGAATATAAAGACTATATTTTAGGCTTTATTTTCTATAAATTCCTTTCTGAAAAAGAAGTTAAATATCTGAAAGCAAACGATTGGACTGACGAGTATCTTCCTGAATTGACAGAAGAAGATACAGACACGGTTGTAAGTATTCAGAAAAACTTGGGATACTTTATTTCTTATGATAACTTATTTTCAACTTGGCTTGCAAAAGGCAGTGATTTCAGCGTGCAAGATGTTCGTGATGCTCTTTCTGCATTTAGCCGTTTGATAAATCCGACCCACAAGAAAGTGTTTGAGGGTGTATTCGATACTCTGCAAACTGGTCTTTCTAAATTGGGAGATAGTGCAGCTTCGCAGTCAAAGTCTATCAGTGAGCTTATTCAGCTTATAAAAGATATTCCTATGGACGGCAAGCAGGGCTATGATGTACTTGGTTTTATTTATGAATATTTGATTGAGAAGTTTGCAGCAAATGCAGGCAAAAAAGCAGGCGAGTTTTATACTCCGCACGAAGTATCTTTGCTTATGTCCGAGATAGTTGCAAATCACTTAAAAGACAGGGATAAAATCGAAATATTTGACCCTACAAGTGGTTCGGGTTCATTACTTATCAATATCGGTAAAAGCGCATCAAAGCACATTGAAGGCGAAAACAAGGTGAAATATTATGCTCAGGAACTGAAGCAGAATACGTACAACCTTACTCGAATGAATTTGGTTATGCGTGGTATTGAAGCAGATAATATAGTTACAAGAAACGGAGACACCTTGGAAGATGACTGGCCGTATTTCGATGAAAACGACCCGATAGGAACATACAATCCGCTTTATGTTGACGCAGTAGTTTCCAACCCCCCGTATTCGCAGGCTTGGAATCCGGCAGATAAAGATACCGACCCTCGCTATGCCGGTTACGGACTTGCACCGAAAGGCAAGGCTGATTATGCCTTCTTGCTTCACGACCTTTATCACATTAAGCCTGACGGCATTATGACTATTGTACTTCCTCACGGTGTTTTGTTCCGTGGCGGCGAAGAAGGCGAAATTCGTAAAAATTTAATTGAAAAGAATAAGATTGATACAATTATAGGCTTGCCTGCAAACATCTTTTATGGCACAGGTATTCCGACAATCATTATGGTTTTGAAGCAAAAAAGAACGAACACAGATATTCTTATTGTGGATGCCTCAAAAGGATTTATTAAAGAGGGAAAAAACAATAAGTTGAGAGCTTCCGACATTAAACGAATTGTCGATGTCGTAACACGGAGAGAAAGTATGGACAAGTTCTCACGAGTTGTCAGCCGTGATGAAATCAGAGAAAATGATTATAACCTTAATATTCCGAGATATGTGGACTCCTCCGAAGCGGCAGAGTCTTGGGATATATTTGCGTCTATGTTCGGCGGACTCCCAATATCTGAAATTGACGAACTCAAAGAATATTGGGCAGCTTTCCCGGCACTTCGTTCCGATTTGTTTGAAAACACCTCTGCCGAGTATTGTAAATTAGTCGCAGATGAAGTAAAAAAAGCGATTAAAGAGCATAACGATGTAAAGAATTTTGAAAATAAGTTCAAAACTGCATTTGCCGATTTTGACTCGTATTTATATGACGAGTTGATTGAAAAAATGGAAAGCCTTAGCATATCTAAGACTGAGGAATTTTTATCAAAAAATATTTTTTCTCGAATGACTGATATTCCTTTGGTTGACAGGTATGAAGCATATCAACTTCTTGATGATGACTGGTCTAAAATTGCTGTTGATTTGGAAATTATCCAAACAGAAGGTTTCAAAGCAACTAAAATCGTTGACCCTAATATGGTGGTCAAGAAAAAAGGCAATACCGAGCAAGAAGTACAAGAAGGTTGGAAAGGTCATATTATACCATTTGACCTTATTCAAAACACATTACTCGCTTCTGATAAACAATCTTTGGCAGAGAAAGAAAACAGACTATCTGAAATTGCTTCTGAATATGAAGAAATTTTCGACACTCTTTCTGAGGAAGAAAAAGAAGAAGATTTCGTAAACGAGGACAGTTGGGTATTTGCAGAAGTCAAAAAGTCTGTTAAATCCGATAGCTTTGAGGCTGAAACAAAAGATAAACTCAAAGCTGTTTTGGAACTTAACACAGAGGAAAAGGGTTTGAAGGCTTCAATTAAGCGTGATAGTGCATTGCTTGAAGAAAAGACAAAAGACACTATTGAAGGTTTGTCGGATGAAGAAGTTATTGAACTTCTCAAAGACAAGTGGATAAAACCGCTTATTGATAATCTTATGCAGTTGCCTAACACTATCGTAAGCAAATTGGTTGCCAAAATTGAAGCACTTGCAAAGAAATATGAAACTACCTTTGCAGAGGTTGAAAATCAAATTGAAGAAACCGAACAATCACTTTCATCAATGATAAATGACCTTGAAGGCAGTGAATTTGATATGCTTGGATTGGCAGAACTGAAAAAATTGCTTGGAGGTAGTGCAAAATGACGAAAAAAACAGACACTCCGGCAATCAGATTTAAGGGGTTTAGTGACACTTGGGAACAGCGTAAGCTGGGTGAGTTAGGAACAATTACGACTGGCAACACCCCATCAACATCTATTCCTGACTACTATTCAGATGACGGAATCGTATGGGTTACTCCGACTGATATATGTGAGAACATCACATTTGAAAGTGCAAGGAAATTGAGCGACTTAGGTCAACAAGTCGGTCGTGTTGTTCCGAAAAACACTATACTCGTAACCTGCATTGCGAGTATCGGAAAGAACACAATGCTTGGAAATACGGGCAGTTTCAATCAGCAGATTAACGGATTAACCCCGAATGAAAACAAGTATGATCCTTATTTTCTTTTAACAGAAAGTGCGTTGTGGTCTGCAAAAATGAAAGGCTCCGCAGCTTCCGGAACAATGCAAATTGTAAATCGAACAGAGTTTTCTGAATTGAAGACTTGGCTTCCAAGTCTGATTGAACAGCAAGCCATCGGTGCATTTTTCAAACAGCTCGACAACCTTATCACCCTTCATCAGCGTAAGTATGAAAAGTTGCACAATATCAAAAAATCTATGCTTGAAAAAATGTTCCCGAAAAATGGCTCAAATGTACCCGAAATTCGTTTTAAGGGATTTACTGAAGCTTGGGAACAGCGTAAGTTGGGAGAAGTGATGAATGTTACTTCTGTAAAGCGAATTCATCAATCGGACTGGACAGACTATGGAATACGCTTTTTGCGAGCAAGAGATATTGTATCCGCTTATAAAAATGAAGAGCCTGACGACTACCTATACATATCCAAAGAGAAGTACGATGAGTACAGTTCAATATCGGGAAAAGTTAGCATTGGAGATATGCTCGTAACAGGTGTCGGTACAATCGGAGTGCCGTATTTAGTGGAAAATTCCGAACCTTTATACTTCAAAGATGGAAACATAATATGGTTTCAAAATGAAGATAAGGTCTTTGGAAAATTCTTGTTTTACTCTTTTGCTGGTAAGTCAATTCAAGATTTTATAACAGAGTCGGCAGGTATTGGGACGGTAGGTACATATACTATTGAAAGTGGCAAAAAGACGCCTATATCACTGCCCAACAAGGAAGAACAAGAGCGTATCGGTTTATTCTTTGCAAACCTTGACCACCTTATCACCCTTCATCAGCGTGAGTTAGAAAAGCTTCAAAATATCAAGAAATCTATGCTCGAAAAGATGTTTGTTTAGGAGGAAAAGAGAAAATGAAAAAAATAACTTTATATCACGGTACTCCTGACAAAATTGTAGTGCCTACATTCGGCAAAGGCGAGGAAAAACACGACTACGGACGAGGATTTTATCTTACTGAAAGCATAGACCTTGCAAAAGAATGGGCAGTATGCCGTCCAAATGAGTTAAATGGATATGTTCATCAATATGAACTTGATACAGAAGGACTTGAAATTTTGGATTTTCAAGAAAAAGGTGTCCTTGCGTGGCTTGCAGAACTTATGAAACACAGAGACGCAGCCGACTCAAAGCGTTACCGTATGCTTGCAAAGAAATTTATTGCAAAATACGGTGTAGATACCGACAAGTACGATGTTATCAAAGGTTGGAGAGCAAACGCCTCATATTTCTATATCGCAAAGGAATTTGTAAGAGACAATATCGATATGGATATTCTTGAGGAATTACTTTCTCTCGGCGGTTTAGGTATTCAGTATTGTATAAAGTCTGAACTTGCTTATTCCAAACTGTACGAAGTGGCAGACGGCTTACAAACTGTTGAATACACAGAGTTTAACGAAAAGTACAATCAGCGAGACATTACCGCAAGGCAGAAAATGCGTGAACTTGTTGATTCCGACGCCAATCGAGTAACAAAAGTATTTAGCACACTTTTTGAGGAGTGATGATTATGAGAGCCTATTCACAGGATTATTTGAATGATGTGGTAGAAAATCAGGGTAAGCTCTTTGACTTTGTTGCTCAAACTTATCCCGATAAAGATACCGAGGATTTTATCAAGACTTATATGACAAGCAAAACACGAAAAAGTATTGACGAGGCAAAGGCCTATGTCAATACAATGGACGCCAAAGAATTGTGGAAATACTTTACCGAAACAGAAAAGTATTCCTTGAAGTCCGGCAAGGCTCTTGACGGCTTTATGCCTGACTGGATTGGCGAGTTTTATGCTTACTATCAATGGTATTACAACATTCCGAGTACCGAGGTGCTGAAAAAGATACCGCTTGATTTCATAAAAAAAGCATACTACGGTTTGCACGACTTGGAACTTGATTTGGCAGTGCAAAAAGTCGGTGAAGTGTAATGAATATTGTTTGCTTTCACAATCCCGATGAAGATAACGGCTATTTGAGCAATTGGTATCCGTCATCTTTTACGGTGGACGGTGTAGCGTTTTCTTCGATGGAACAATTTATGATGTATCGCAAAGCAATCTGCTTTGGAGATGAAGCGGTAGCAGCTCAAATCTTATCAACAAGTGATGTTGCCAAAATCAAATCACTTGGCAGGCAGGTATCAAACTACGATGAGAGTATGTGGAACGGCATTCGTCAAATTGTGGTTTACGAGGGGCTTTTGGCAAAGTTCTCACAAAACGAGGAGCTAAAAGCAAAACTTAAAGTAACAGGAAATGCTGTTTTGGCAGAGTGTGCCGTAAAAGACCGTATTTGGGGCATCGGTTTGTCAATGAAAGACCCTGATAGACTAAATAAAGCTAAATGGAATGGTCAAAATCTGCTTGGATATGCCCTTATGATGGTGCGTGAACGCTTGCAATAGGATTATTCTTGGGAACAGCGTAAGTTGGGAGAAGTAGGAGAAACTTATACAGGATTGTCAGGAAAATCAAAAGATGACTTCGGACACGGCAGTGGAAAATTCATTACTTATATGAATGTTTTTTCTAATCCTGTAGCTTCACCAAATATGACAGAAGCAATTGAAATTGATGATAGTCAAAACAAGGTTCGATTTGGTGATGTGCTTTTCACCACTTCTTCTGAAACACCTGACGAAGTGGGAATGTCATCCGTATGGCTTGAAAATGCCGAAAATACTTACTTAAACAGCTTTTGTTTTGGGTACAGACCTACGGCTGAATTTAATCCGTACTACCTCGCTTATATGTTGCGTTCTTCATCTATGCGAAAGAAGATAACATTTTTAGCACAAGGTATTTCAAGATACAACATTTCTAAAAATAAAATGATGGATATTGAAATGCCGATACCTTCAATAGATGAACAAAAGCAAATTGGTGAGTATTTTGCCAACCTCGACAACCTTATCACCCTTCATCAGCGTGAGTTATATAAATATTTAAGATACCGAATTTTGAAAGTTAGGAGGAAATCGTAATGATTTTTAATAAAGAGTCAGATTTTGAAGAGGCTTTAATTAAAATTCTGTCCGAAAAAGGATGGGAAAAAGAAGTTCTTAAAAACTACTCTGAACAAGATTTGCTGCGAAATTGGGCTAATATTCTTTTTGAAAATAACAGAGATATTGACAGACTGAATGATTATCCTCTGACTGATAGCGAAATGCAGCAAATCTTAGAGCAAATAGAAGCTCTCAGAACACCGTTAAAATTAAATGGCTTTATTAACGGCAAAAGTGTGTCTATTGTCAGAGATAATCCTGATGATAAACTACATCTTGGAAAGGAAGTAAGTCTCAAAATTTATGACCGCAGAGAAATTGCCGCCGGTCAAAGCAGATACCAGATTGTTCAGCAACCCAAGTTTCCTACAAAGTCAAAACTGTTAAATGACCGTCGAGGAGATTTGATGTTGCTTATTAACGGTATGCCTGTTATTCACATAGAACTCAAAAAAAGCGGCATTCCGGTGAGTCAGGCTTATAACCAAATTGAAAAATATTCTCACGAGGGTATATTCAGCGGATTATTTTCTTTGGTTCAAATTTTTGTCGCAATGGAACCAAACGAGGCTGTTTACTTTGCAAATCCGGGACCTGACGGTAAATTTAACCCGGATTATTATTTCCATTGGGCAGATTTTAATAATGAGCCTATTAACGAGTGGGATAAAGTGGCTTCTACTCTTTTGTCTATACCTATGGCACATCAGCTTATCGGATTTTATACAGTCGCCGACGATTCTGACGGTGTACTTAAAGTAATGCGTAGCTATCAGTATTTTGCGGCAAGTGCAATTTCCGATAAAGTTGCAAAAGCAAAATGGGAGGGCAATAATCAGCTTGGCGGATATGTTTGGCATACAACCGGTTCCGGTAAAACAATGACAAGTTTTAAGTCCGCTCAGTTGATTGCAAGCTCGAAGGATGCCGATAAGGTTATATTCCTTATGGACAGAATTGAACTTGGCACTCAGTCACTTAAAGAGTATCGTGGCTTTGCAGACGAAAATGAGTCTGTACAAGCAACTGAAAACACCAATGTGCTTATAACTAAACTTAAAAGCAGCAATCCGGCAGACACACTTATCGTTACTTCCATTCAAAAAATGAGTAATATTAAAGATGAAGCCGGTGGATTGAACGCTCGTGATATTGAACTTATCAGCGATAAACGCATTGTTTTTATTGTGGATGAAGCTCATCGCTCAACTTTCGGCGATATGTTGCTTACAATAAAAAATACTTTCCCGAAAGCAATGTTCTTTGGCTTTACAGGTACACCAATTCAAGATGAAAACCAAAAGAAAAAGAATACTACAAGCACAGTATTCGGCAATGAGTTGCACCGATACAGCATTGCAGACGGAATTAGAGACAAGAATGTTCTTGGCTTTGACCCTTATAAAGTGTTAACTTTCAAAGATAAAGATGTACGAAAAGTTGTTGCTTTGGAAAAAGCCAAAGCTCAAACTGAGAAAGAAGCAATTTCCAACCCGGTTAAAAGTAAAATATTCTACAAATATATGGACGCAAATCAAGTCGGAATGGTTGGACATTTTGACGCAAAAGGCGATTATATAAAAGGTATTGAAGATTATATTCCTAATGTTCAATATACGACCGAAGAACACACTACAATGGTTGTAAAGGATATTCTTGAAAACTGGGTAACATTAAGCCACAACAGCAAATTCCACGCTATATTTGCAACAAGCAGTATTCCGGAAGCTATCAATTATTATCGTTTGTTCAAAGCTATGAAGCCGCACCTCAAGGTTACGGCATTGTTTGACCCAAGTATTGACAATAACGGCGGAGTTCAGTTCAAAGAGGACGGACTTGTGGAAATTATCTCTGATTATAACGAACAGTATGGTCAAGAATTTTCTATTCCCACATTTGCAAAAATGAAAAAGGATATTGCCGCCCGACTTGCCCATAAGAAACCTTATGAGCGAATAGCAAATGAACCTGCAAAGCAAATCGATTTGCTTATTGTTGTTGACCAAATGCTTACGGGTTTTGACTCAAAGTGGATTAACACTTTATATATGGACAAGGTGCTTCAATATGAGAATATAATTCAGGCATTTTCTCGAACGAACCGCCTGTTCGGACCCGATAAGCCGTTTGGAACCATTCGCTATTATCGCAAACCTCATACAATGGAGCGTAACATCAATGCTGCTGTGAAATTGTACTCAGGTGACCGACCGCTTGGATTATTTGTTCAGCACCTTATAGACAACTTAAAGCAGATGAATGAGCTTTTTGAAAGCATTACTGATTTGTTTGCTGACTCCGGAATTGAAAATTTTGAAAAATTGCCGGATGATACATCGGCTTGCAGAAAGTTTGCAAAGGATTTCAATGAATTTAACAGCTATTTGGAAGCAGCTAAAATCCAAGGCTTCAAATGGAATGTCCTTTCGTATGTGGACGAAGAAACCGGCGAGGTTATCGATGTTACCATAGATGAGAATACATATTTGATTTTGGTTTTAAGGTATAAAGAATTAACCGGAGGCGGCGGTGGCACCGGAGGCGATGATGTTCCTTATGACCTTGCGGGATATATAACGGAGATTGATACCGGCTTAATCGACGCTGACTATATGAACTCAAAATTTGATAAGTATATTAAGTTGTTGAGTGTTGAAGGAACAACTAAAGAAGCTATTGAACAAGCTGAAACGGAGTTGCATAAAACATTTGCTACACTTTCTCAAGAAGAACAGAAGTACGCAAACATCTTTTTGCACGATATTCAAAGAGGTGATGTTAAAGTTGCCGAAGGTAAATCGTTAAGAGATTATATTAACGAGTATTTGTCAAAAGCGAGAAACGACCAAATTCACAGAATTTCCGTTGCCATTGGTGTTGATGAGAATATGCTTAGAAATGTTATGGGATTGAAACTTAACGAAAACAACCTCAACGAATTTGGCAGATATGATGAGTTGAAAAAAACAGTCGATAAGGCAAAGGCAAAGGAATATTTTGAAAAAGTCGAAGGAACTAAAATAATCCCGCCCAAGGTTAATGTTAAAGTTGACAAATTACTTCGAGATTTTATTATCAATGGTGGTTATGAAATCCAAATGCCAACAGAAGATGAATAATTAAACATTATTTTAGGAGTCAAGGGCTTTCCCTTGGCTCCTATTTTATATTACTTGGGAACAGCGTAAGTTGACTGAGTTTGTCGAGTTCTTTTCAGGATTAACTTATACGCCTAATGATGTTCAAGAAAATGGAACTCTTGTGCTTCGTTCATCTAATGTAAGCAACGGTGAAGTTGTCGATGCAGATAATGTCTATGTAAATCCGCAAGTTGTTAATTCTGAGAATGTTAAAGTCGGCGATATAGTTGTTGTTGTTCGTAATGGCTCTCGTTCACTCATCGGAAAACACGCACAAATTAAGGCTTTTATGCCCAACACGGTAATCGGAGCGTTTATGACTGGTATTCGTTCGGAATGTCCAGAGTTTACAAATGCTTTACTTAATACTTCAAGATTTGAAGAAGAAATCGCAATGAATATGGGAGCAACAATCAACCAAATCACGGGATATATGTTTTCCAAAATGGAATTCAAAGTGCCGTGTTTGGACGAACAAAAGAAAATAGGCGAATATTTTGAAAAGCTTGATAACCTTATCACCCTTCATCAGCGTAAGCCTAATATTTATACAGGAGGATATTATGCTGAATAATATAAACAAAACAGACTTATTTTACGATTATTATGCTCAATGGATTACGGTCTATAAGGAAGGGGCGATAAGAAAGGTTACAATGGATAAATATCTGCTTACTCAGTCTTGGATTAAACAATTGGCACCGGATTTGAAAGTATGTGAACTTTCAAGGATAACATACCAAAAGCTCTTGAACGATTACGCCAAGTTGCACGAGAGACAGACCACAATGGACTTTCATCATCAACTCAAAGGTGCAATTTTAGATGCGGTAGATGAGGGACTTATTGAACGAGACCCTACGAGAAAAGCAATTATAAAAGGGAAAAAGCCTCGACACAAAAAAATCAAGTATCTCAATCAATTTGAGTTACATAAACTTTTGTCTGACTTGAATCTTGGTCAAGAGATAAATTGGGACTGGTTTATCCTGTTGGTCGCAAAAACAGGAATGAGATTTTCCGAGGCATTGGCTATAACACCTAAAGACTTTGATTTTTCTAAACAGTCTTTATCAATCAATAAGACTTGGGATTATAAAAGCGGAGGCGGTTTTATGCCTACCAAAAACCAATCTTCTGTTAGAAAAATACAGATTGATTGGCAACTCATTATTCAATTTTCCACTTTGGTTAAAGACTTGCCGGAAGATGAACCGATATTTGTTTCTGGTAAAGTGTATAACTCTACTGTCAACGATATTCTTACAAGACATTGTCAGAAAGCAAATATATCGGTTATATCTGTTCACGGACTAAGACATACACACGCTTCACTATTGCTGTTCGCAGGAGTGTCAATAGCAAGTGTTGCACAAAGATTAGGACATTCAAGTATGACAACAACGCAAAAAACTTATCTTCACATCATTCAAGAACTTGAAAATAAAGATGTCGATTTGGTAATGCGTTCATTGTCAAGCTTGAATTGATAACAACTCGGCTTACGCTGATGAAGGGTGATAAGGCGGTCAAGCCCCTCAAAATATTCTGAAATTTTGGCTTGCTCTTTCTCATTTCTTGAAACGAATATTTCTATTTCACTCAAAGCAGGGTATTTCAAATTCCAGTTGTCTGATGTTATTCCTTGTGAGTTGATTTGAAAAGTATGTATCATTTCAGGCAGTTTGAATTGATAAGCCAAACATTTTGAATTTATCCCCGAATTTGGCGAAAGTACTGTATATGCGGGGCTTACAATACCCTCATAAGGAGAATATCCACTTGCACCTTGCCACATTCTCATCGAGTTATAGGCAATATCCCCGATACATACTTTCTTGTATTTTGACTTATCATCATTTGAGTTATCGTGCCTTCCAAGTTCAGAAAACTTCTTAATACCATCATTGATAGTAACAGAAATCAATTCTCCGTCGGGCATACTTTCAACTCGTTCGGTAAAGCAATCTCCCAACTTACGCTGTTCCCAAGAATAATGAAAAATAAAGTTAGTAAAAGACCGTCAGATCTCATTCGAGAATTGACGGTCTTATATTTTATGATTGTATTTGAGAAAATCGTTTCGATGGTCTTGCTTCCGAAGTTGGTAGCCTTGCGCTATGAGCGTATCCACCTTCAAAGCAATTAGGTTGATGTCAGAACTCATTGCTCGTGCAATTTGCTGAATGTCGTAGCCGTTTTCAATGTACTCCAAAATGGTGTCATCAGGGAGCGAAGCCTGAGAAGCAAAGATATTTGCTTCATACTCCATACGGTTTTCTCGCATATCAAATATATTAAATTCTTTGAAACCACCTGCCGCAACAGCTTCTTGTCTATGAAGAATATCGTGACCGATTTCGTGCCACAGCACTATCTGCTCCACAACCGGGTGCATACCGCTTTTAAGAAAGATAAAACGGTTCTTTAATATAACCTTATATGCCCCACGCTGTTTGTCGAAGTTCCGATAAATGATATTGATACCAAGCTCTTTTGCCACCCGGTAAGGGTTGCGAGT
>ERZ791885.1123-NODE-1123-length-19290-cov-2.195529_pt1 | contig 19290 bp, 19 predicted proteins | sample MGYA00510159_ERZ791885 | MGnify/ENA primary metagenome ERZ791885 (study PRJEB30046, sample SAMN00792054) | human gut metagenome | study: EMG produced TPA metagenomics assembly of the A metagenome-wide association study of gut microbiota in type 2... | reverse complement strand
TCTGTGTGTTCCGCAAGAGTAGGGAGTGCAGTCCGAAAATCCGTGGTTTTCGAGCGGACGGCATTCCCGCAGGGGTGTGCACCGATTTTTCGACGCGCGTATTAAGCCTTGATTCTTTTATCACAGCGGGTCGCAAGGCGTGTGCCGATGCTTTGGAAGAGCTGAACCAGCACTATAAGGAACACAACGGCAAAGATCATTACAAGATATTTATATCTGTAATAGCCGTAGTTAATGGCTATTTTGCCGAGTCCGCCGCCGCCGATAATACCGCTCATTGCGGAGTATCCGAGAACGGTTGTTATTGCAAGCGTGGCGTCGGATATAAGCGAGGGTACGCTTTCGGGAATCATAACCTTTACGATTATCTGAAACGGCGAAGCGCCCATGCTCTGCGCGGTTTCAATGATATTCGGGTTAATCTCCCTCATGCTGCTTTCAACAAGGCGCGCGATAAACGGAAAAGCCGCAATAACAAGCGGTACTACCGTAGCGGGCGTGCCGACTACCGTACCGACTATAAGGCGGGTAAGCGGGAAAACCATTATCATAAGTATGAGGAACGGTACCGAGCGCAAAAGGTTGATTAAAACATTTAAAAAATGCAAAATGCCTTTAGGCACGCGCAGAATTTTTCCGTTCTCCCCCGCCACAAGCAGTATGCCGAGCGGCAAGCCGATAACCGCCGCAAAAAACGTAGAAAGCACCGTTACATAGACGGTTTCCCAAATGGCAAGCGGGAACTGATTTTTAAGTATATCCATAGCCGTTGTAAATTCTTCGGACGCAAAAAAGCTGCTCATTACTGCTTTACCTCCTCTACAAATATATCGGGTATGCTGCCGAGGTAATCAAGCGCCCTCTGCGTTTGCTCCCCGCCGCCCGAAATACCGAGCAGCATATTTCCGTATGCTTTGTCGCCGATACTTCTGGTAGACGCAGAGAGAATACTCGCGGCAATATTTTCCTCTATAGCCATTTTCGCTATAAGCGGCGTTTCGGTGGCGTTTGCGCCGTTAAACACAACGCGTATCACAGTGCCGTCCTCCCCGCTCATAACCGGATTTTGGTAACCCTCAGGGTAAACCAGGCGCTTCGCCGCCTCGGATTTTGGCGATGAGAAAACATCGCTGACCGCGCCTTCCTCGGCAACCTCTCCGCCGTCAAGTATGGCAACGCGTGTGCATATCTGCTCAACGACGCTCATTTGGTGGGTTATTATAATAACGGTAATGCCTAATCTATCATGTATATCGCGGATAAGCGAAAGTATAGATTGCGTGGTTTGCGGATCAAGTGCGCTTGTAGCCTCGTCGCAAAGCAAAATTTCAGGGTGCGTTGCAAGCGCGCGGGCAATGGCTACGCGCTGCTGCTGACCGCCCGACAGCTGTGCGGGATAGCTTTTGAGCTTATCCCCCAGCCCTACAAGCTCCAAAAGCTCGGCGGCTCGCTTTTCCGCGTCGGCCTTCTTTACGCCCGCCAATTCAAGCGGAAAGCAAACATTTTTAAGGCAATTCCGCTGCATAAGCAGGTTAAAGCCCTGAAATATCATTGTAATATCTCTGCGCTTTTCCCTGAGCTTCCTTTGCGATAATTCGGTCATACTTTTGCCGTCAATCAGAACTTCGCCCGAGGTCGGGCGCTCAAGCATATTAATGCAGCGCACAAGCGTACTTTTCCCGGCACCGCTCATTCCTATAATGCCGTAAATCTCGCCGTCGGGTATTGTAAGCGTTATATCCTTCAGCGCGTCAACCGTACCGCCCGATACACCGAAGGTTTTGGAAAGGTGTTTAATTTCAATCATTGTTTTCTCCGTTTACATGGCAGTAACGCCGACCGCGTTTGCGGACAGCGTTACAGTAAATTTTATCAGTTATTTTTCAATGGCGTCGAGGCTTGACTGCTTACCGCCGTAAAGACCCATAGGCTCAACATGGATAGCCGCAACCGATACCACCTTTGTGCCGTTTTCCTTATTGAAGTTTTCAAGGTAAGGCAGGTGCTGGAAATAGTTTGCGTCGATCTCGCCGCTGTCAACAACATTGTTCGGCTGAACATAATCGGTAAATTCCTTAACGTCAAGCGTTATATTCTTTTTCTCAAGAATCTTTTTTGCAACCGCAAGTATTTCGGCGTGGGGTGTGGGAGAAGCCGCAACCGTAATTTTAGTGCCGGAAAGCTTACTGTAATCCACCGATGAATCGTAGCCGTCGCCGGGATTTTCAACAACGCTTACAACCGAGCCGTTGTACTTATCGGCAATGAAATCGGCAACCTCTTTGCTTTCAAGCGCGGCTTTAAGAGCCTTTATCGCGTCGGTCTTTTCCTTGCCCTCTTTAACCGCCAAAATGTTGCTGTAAGCGGAGGATGAGCCCTCAATTGCGAGCGAATCCTTTACGGGGTTGAGTTTTGCCTCAATTGCGTAGTTGGAGTTTATAACCGCGTAATCAACATCCTTAAGCGCGTTGGGAAGCTGCGCTGCCTCAATTTCCTGGAACTTGATGTTGTGGGGGTTTTCGGCAATATCGTTTACCGTGGCGGTGATTGTTGCACCGTCCTTAAGCTTAATATAACCCTTTGATTCAAGTAAGAGAAGTGCGCGAGCCTCGTTTGTCGCGTCGTTCGGCACCGCAATGGTAACAGAGCCGCCGTTCTTGCTTCCGCAGCCCGCAAAGGCTGTAACCAATAGTGCTGCCGTTAATAATACCGCAAATATTTTTTTCATTTTAAATCTACCTTTCAAATTCTTTTTATATGAAGTATTGCGTATGAATTGCAAGTTTCACATTCGGAAATCCGTACATCGGGTTGCCGCGGCGCTTTTTGCCCGCGATATTAACCCATATCCGCATTTTGTTTTTATCACGGTTTTCAGCTCCTTTTTGTTTCGTTGATGTTAGTATACACCGGAAATCCCGTTTTGTCCAATACCCTATAAAAATAGTGAGTTATAAATTTAATCTATAACTCACTTGAAATTTATAACATTAAGTATTGCCTTATATTCTTGATATATATATTTCCTATTTTACCCAGAAGCTGATTCTTTCTTGTTATATAGCCTATCTCCATCGACTGATTGTTCTCCTCGGTATTTGAAAACGGCACAGCGCGGTATTCATCGCCGTTAAGCTCCTCGCAGATTATTCCCGAGCAGAGCGTAAAGCCGTTAAGCCCCACCATAAGATTAAGCATTGTCGCGCGGTCGTTTGCCTTTATGGTCTGCGGAAATTCGTTTCCCACAAAAATTTCCTCGGCAAGATATAAAGAGCTGTCCGCTCCCTGCTCAAAGGAAAGGCAGGGATAATCGTTAAGCTCCGCCGCGGTTATACAGGACTTATTCGCAAGCGGGTGATTTTTCCAAAGGTAAACGAAAACGCCGCAGTCTATGAGACGGTGAAATTCAAGCTCGCCCGTCTTCAGTATTTTATTTATAAAGTTGCGGTTGAAATCACTCAGGTAAATTATTCCTATTTCGCTGCGGAGCGTTTTAACGTCCTCAATTACTTCCTTGGTTTTCGTCTCTCGGATTGCAAATTCATACTTTGCGGTATCAAAATTCTTTACCGTTTCGACAAACGCCTTAACCGCAAAGGAATAGTGCTGGGTAGACACTCCGAATTTCTTTTTAAGCGTGCCGCTCGGGCCGTATTTCTCGGCAAGCGCCTCATACTGATGATACAGCTGCCCGGCGTAGGTCAAAAACTCCTGCCCGTCAGCTGTGAGGGATACTCCCCTTCCGCTTCGGTGAAATATTATTATTCCGAGTTCCCTTTCCAGTTCTTTAACGGTAGCCGTGAGTGACGGCTGCGTGATATACAGCTTTTCCGCCGCCTTATTCATCGAACCGGTTTCCGCTATTACCGTTACATAATGAATCTGCTGTAATGTCATTATAATCACCGCAGAATATTATACAATACCGCAGCCGAATTTACAAGAAATAAATATGTGCGCGTCGAAAATCGACACGCACTTGGACGGGAATGCCGTTCGCTCGAAAATCACGGATTTTCGGACTGCACTCTATCCCCGCCAATACCACCCCAGTATCCTTGAAAAACCGCTGAATAAGCGGTTTTTCGCTTACAAGGTGTTTTTCCGCCGCACAGGCATGGGAAAAACGAAAAAATGCGGCGTTACAGCCGCAAATACAAATTTAAGGGTTTATCAACAGACTGGAGCGCACCGAAAAACTCGGTACACTCGGTCGATGTTTGAAATATTATTTATTAAGCTTATCGGGGTGGCGGGCTGCCACAACCGCGAAAGCGTCGTTCGCAATATCCGCCGCAAGTGTTATATCCTCATCGGTAACGGCGGCGTTCATAAAGTGGTTATGGTGCGAGGCTAAGAAAAGCCCGCGAGATACGCACTCGGCTATCCACTCCTGGTGGAGCATAAGGCTGTTATCGTTGGCAATCCTAAGGTAGAACAGCGCCGGCTCACCCGATACTACAAGGTCAAAGCCGTTTTCCTCTGCCGCCTTTTTAAAGGCGTTTGTCAGCTTTAAGCCTTTTTCCCTAAAGAGCGTGGGCGTATCAAGGCGTTTCATTTTATTTATGCAGGCAATTGACGCGGCGAACGGAACTGCGCTCATCCAGTAGGAGCCTGTAAACGAAAGCGACGAGGCGGCGGTCTTTAAAAACTCTCTGCCGCAGGCGGCTGACATATTGTATCCGTTTGCAAGCGCCTTGCAGAAGCAGATTATATCCGCTTTTATTCCGTAATAGTGGTCGCTGCCCTTAATATCGAGCCTGAAGCCCGTGCGCACGTCATCGAAAATAAGCACTATTCCGTGCTCGTCGCAAAACTTTCTTACCGCCTGCCACTTTTCGTTTGTGGAGCAAACATTATCGTAAAAATTACCGTGGTCATACGGCTGGGCTATAAGCGCGGCTATATCACCCTTTGTTTCCTCCCATGCCTTTTCGAGCGCAGCCATATCAAACCAGGGCACAATAATGTTGTTTGCCACATCCTCGGGCAGTATGCCGGGGTAATCGGCTTTCATAGCCCATGGGTCGTTGCCGTGGTAGTAGCCCTTGAAAAACACTACCTTTTTTCTGCGGGTGTGGGCGCGCGCACACATTACGGAGAATGTGGTGGCATCTGTTCCGTTCTTCATAAAATAAGCCCAGTCGGCGCTTTCCACCGTATCGACCAGTAATTCCGCACACTCCACCATTTTATAAGAAGGTGCGGTGGTGCAGTTGCCGCTTTTAAGCTGCTCCAAAGCCGCCGCGTCAACCTCGGGGTCATTATAACCCAGCACATTCGGTCCGTAGGCGCACATAAAATCAAGGTAGCGGTTGCCGTCCATATCCCAAAAGTAAGTACCCTCTGCTTTTGAGCTTATAAGCGGCCATTTTTCAAGCGGCAAAAAGAGCCCCTCGGAGGGCCCTAAATGCCCATATATTCCCGACGGTATAACATTAAGCGCGCGTTCAAACCATTCGCGGCTTTTGGTGTGTGAATATTCAGGATATTTGCTCATATGTATAACTCCCTTATTCTAAGTAAAGTGAAACGCGGTCAAGTATGCGGTTTATGTTATCCACCATTGAAAGCACTCCCGCCAGGCGTATGTTGCCCTTGCACATTTCGTTTATTGTGGAAACCGTGCCCGAGAAAAGTCCGTTTGCAAGGTCAATGCTTGCAAATTCCATTACTGCGCGCGGATCATCGCAAGGCTTTTTAACCGTTGTGAAATGATGATCCTTTACGCTTATGGTAACGGCGGCTTTGTCCTTTATCCCTAACTGCACATCACCGTCGGGCGTGTTTGCGGCGGATATTTTCGCTATGCTCTCATTATTTGCAAGGGCGGATATCGCACCCGCTATTACATACATTGTAAGCATGGTGTTTTCTTCAAAAAACGCGCGGTCAGCCATAGCGTCCTTGCTCGGTCTTAAAATCTCCGTAAGCCTGTTTGTAAGGGCGGTAAAGGGTCCTGTTAAGAATTTCAGCAGGGTTACTACGCCCTTTACGGGCACGCCGGGTTTTGAGTCGTTTATAAGCGCGTTGAATTTTTCGGGTGATGAAAAATTCATTTTGCAGTTACACCCCGCGCTCCCCTCGGTTATTTTGCAGCCGTTTTTATCAAAATGAAAGGTGCAGCACGGCCCCTCCTTCACATCAAAACAAAGGGATACGGGCTTGCTTATACCCTTTATTATCTCCTTCGCCTTGTCATCGAGCACGCAAAGATTTTCAAGCGCACCCAAAACGCCGTACATATTGGCATATGCCAACGCCTTTTGTTCAAGCATTTTTTATTCCTCCTGATTCTGTTCATCGAGCGATAAACCAAAGCTCGGTATGAACTCCTTTAAAAATATATCAGCCTCGGGGCATTTAAGGTCAACTATTGCCGCTCTGAGCGTTTTTTCGGCTACCGCAAATTCGCGGTTGCCCATATTAAGCTCTTCTATGCACTTTATAAGCGCCGATAACTTGTCCGCCGCTTTCACAAGGCGGGCGGTGTTTTTATCAGGCGAATATAGCGCGGCAAAATCCTCTTTAAAATCCTCGGGCAGCATATCGGTAAGCCTTTTTTCGGCTGCTTTTTCAATATCCTTATACACATCTTTTATTTCGCTGTTGTAATATTTAACGGGGGTGGGCATATCGCCGGTTATAATTTCGGGCGTATCGTGGTACATAGCGGCGACCGCTGCGAAATTCGCGTTGTAGCTTTTGCCCAGTCTCTTGTTGCCTATAAGCGCCAGCGCATGGGCTATCTGTGCGGTCTCAAGCGAGTGCTCGCTTAAATTTTCGCGCCTTGTGTTGCGCATAAGCCCCCAACGGTATATATTTTTCATTCGGGACATCATGGCGTAAAAATGATTTTGCAAAATTTTCACTTCCTTTATTGAATATTATATCATTAACTGTTATAATATCAATAAGATATTTTAAAAAAGGATGTATCAAATGAATTTTTCTTATTCAAAGCAGACTCTTTTGCGCCCGCAAAAGGAAAAATATCTTTCTACGTTTTTTATAGCGCTTTTCGTTGCGGCGGCGCTTTTTGTACCTTATATGGTCATGAGCGAGGGATATTTCACCTTTTACGGTGATTTCAACGTACAGCAGATCCCGTTTTATATGCAGTGCCACAAGGCGGTGAAATCGGGCAATATTTTCTGGAACTGGACTACCGACCTCGGCGCCAATTTCATAGGCTCATACAGCTTTTACCTGCTCGGCAGCCCCTTTTTCTGGCTTACAATACCTTTCCCAAACTGGGTAGTGCCCTACCTTATGGGACCACTTCTCATACTTAAATTTGCCTGTGCCGCGTTTACCTCGTATTTCTACATTCGCCGTTTCACAAGAACCCCGCAGGCGGCGCGCCTCGGCGGTCTGCTTTATGCCTTTTCGGGCTTTTCAATTTACAATATCTTTTTTAACCACTTTCATGAGGCGATTATCGCTTTTCCCATTTTGCTTTTGGCACTTGAGCAGCTGATAACCGAAAACCGCCGTATCGTTTTCGCCTTAAGCGTTGCGCTTTGCGCCGTTACAAATTACTTTTTCTTCTTCGGAATGGTTGTTTTCACGGTAATTTATTTCTTCGTGCGGCTTTTCTCGGGCGATATAAAGGTAAAATTTTCCCGCTTTATTGTGCTTATCTTCGAAGCGGTTCTCGGCGTTTGCCTTTCCGCTTTCCTGTTACTGCCGAGTATTCTTGCAATAATAGATAACACCCGCGTTTCAAGTATTCTCCTCGGATGGAACGCCATTATGTACGGTAAGGAGCAGATATACGGCAATATAATCGAATGCTTCTTCTTCCCGCCCGATATTCCCGCGCGTCCCGTGTTCTTCCCGGGTGCTAACGTCAAGTGGTCTTCCCTCGGGGGCTGGCTGCCGCTTTTCAGTATGACAGGCGTTTTCGTCTGGTTTTCGCAAAGGAAAAACCACTGGCTTAAAAGGGTTATAGGCATCTGCATTTTTATGGCTATGGTGCCGTTTCTCAACAGCGCGTTTTACGCCTTTAACACCTCGTATTACGCGCGGTGGTTTTATATGCCCATACTTATGATGTGCCTCGCAACCGTGTCCTTGACAGAGGATGATTCGGTCAACTGGCGTTCGGGCTACAAGTGGGTTTTGGGTATCACACTCGCAATTTCACTTGTTATAGGCTTTTTCCCGCAGGAGGATACCGAGCACAAGGGCAAGTATATTTTCGGGCTTTACTCGCAGAGCGAGGACGGCATGTACGTCTTCCGCTTTTGGATAACCTGCGCCGTTGCGATTTTAAGTCTTATAATACTGGGTATGCTGCTTAAGGTGCTTAAAACCGACCGCCGGGCGTTTTACAGGGGCGCCACCGCCTGCGTTTGCATTATAGCCATAGTTTACGGCAATATATTTATCGCCTGCGGGCGCTCACACTCGTATGAGATCAAAGAGGTTATGATTGATAAGCTGATTGAGGGCAAGGTAGACCTTGAAAAGAGCGATGATTACCGCATAGACGTATATGACGGAGTGGACAATACCTCGATGTATTTAGGCTACCCCGGCATTAATGCGTTCCATTCGGTAGTGCCCGCCTCAATTTTTGAGTTTTACGATTATATAGGCGTTGAGCGCAGCGTGGGCAGCCGCCCCGATACCGACCAGGCGGCAATTCGCCCCCTGCTTTCTGTAAAATACCTTTTAAACCGTAAGGACAGCGACTCAAAGAGCTTTCTTGATGAAAACGACGAGCCTAAAATGCCGAATTACGAATACCTTAAGACCGACGGCGGCTATTACGTTTACGAAAACAAGAATTATATTCCGTTCGGATTTTCGTACAATTACTATATGAGCTATGCGTTCTGTGATGAATATTCAAAATCAAGCCGTGCGGCGATGATGCTCAAAGCCATACTTTTAACCGATGAGCAAATAGAAAAGTATAAGGATATTCTCGATAATATAGAAAATCTTGAAATGCCTCCGTTCGGCGGCGACGAGACCGGCACTACCCTGTCTCAAACCGACAGCGCCATGGAGTACGACTGCGCGCAGCTGCGCGAGACTGCGGCATACAGCTTTAAACGCGACAACACGGGTTTCACGGCGGACATAACAAGGGATAAAGAAAATCTCGTTTTCTTTTCTGTACCTTATGATAAGGGCTGGAGTGCCACCGTAAACGGCGAGCCTGCCGAAATCGAAAAGGTAAACGCAGGATTCATGGCGGTAAAGGTGGGTGCGGGCAGCAGCCGTATCCGCTTTGAGTATAAGACACCGGGGCTTGTTTCGGGGCTTGAAATAACCGGCGCCGCAGCAATACTTCTGCTGATATACCTGCTCTTCTTCAAGCTTTATTCCAAAAAGCACCCCGCCGATAACACCTACCCCGAGGGCGACCGTCTCATTGAAAAATGGCGTATTCAGGACAGAGAGGAAGCAGAGAAAATACTCGCCTCCACCTTCCCTGAGGATATAAAACCGAGCATACTTGATGACGACGGAATTGAGGATATCGATATTCCGCACGCGGATGTGGGGTTCAGCGGCGGCTTCACGATAGATACCGAGCTCTTCGAAAACAACGACGACGATAAGGAGGAATAGTCAATGCCGAGTTCATGCAAGGCACTTAAGCTGTGCCTGATACTGACCGATATATTCATAGGTCTTCTCATAATCATAACTGTGTTTCTGCCGTACGGGATTTCATGGTATGTCGAAACCATGCACCGCTCGCAGTCTCTGCCTGCCACCGTAATGGTGACCTGCTACCCCTGCGCGCCCTTTGTGGGTATTGCGCTTTTCATGCTCCGCCGAATTCTGAAACGTGCTTCTAACGGTGCTTTCTTTACCGATATCGGCTTAAATGACATCAGGGTAATTTCCGTTTGCTGCGCCGTTATAGCGGTCATAACACTTATCGCGGGCAGATATTACCTTCCGTTTTATATCGTCGGCGGCACATTTGCCTTTTTGGCACTGCTTTCCTTTTCGGCATATACGGTTTTATCCGCGGCAAAGCAGAGCAGCGAATCAGATAAAAGTTGATTTTATAAAGCCGATATGCTATAATACTTCTGTATTTATATAGCTGACGGAGGTGCCAGATGGACGATAAGGATTTATTCAGCTACGATAATTCGGGAAATCTTGAAGAAACAGGCGAAGAAAGCTTCGATCTGAACAGCTTTTCCTCTCATATTGAAAAAGAGCCGGTAAAGGGCAAAAAAGGCAGAAAAAAGAAAAAGTCGCACAAGGAACGCATTTTAAAAACCGTGCTTACCCTTTTTCTTGTCGGCGTTATAACCGTAAGTATAGTTATATCCGCCTTTTTACTTTACGCCTTTACAATGGTTGACGGCAAAATGGACGAGGATCTTGACGATTTAAAGCTCAACTTCACAACCACCATATACACCGATGACGGCAAGGGCAACTACACCGAATACCAGCGCCTGCACGGTATGTTCAACCGCATATGGGTATCGTACGACGATAAAGCGGCAAAGTCGAATGAAGAGGGCTACGAGGGCATACCTCAAAATTTGGTAAACGCCTATGTTGCCATTGAGGATAAGCGCTTTTTCGAGCATCAGGGCGTTGACTGGAAACGCACCTTTGCGGCGTTTGCAAATATGTTTTTGCACTTCTATTCCTCAAATCAGGGCGGCTCTACCATTACGCAGCAGCTGGTTAAGAACCTCACGGGGGATACATCGCAGCGCCCGAGCCGTAAGATACGCGAAATTATGCGCGCAAGATACCTTGAGACGCACTATGTAAAGGAAACTATTATAGAATGCTATTTAAACACAATAGCCATGGGTCACGGAACCTACGGCGTTGAGGTTGCGGCTAACTATTATTTCGGAAAAAGCGTTAAGGACTTGACCCTGTCGGAGTGCGCCTGCCTTGCCGCCATCACCAAAAGCCCGACCTATTACGCACCGGACGATTACCCGGAGGCGAATCAAAAGCGCCGCGTGACCGTTTTGTACGAAATGTATGACCAGGGCTATATCAGCAAGGAGGAATACGAAAAAGCAAAGGCCGAAGAGGTTAAAATTGTAGCCTCTAAGGACGCGCTTAAAGAAACCGACAATAACTCCTACTTTGTTGACGCACTTATAGACCAGGTAGTCAAGGCGCTTATGGACAAGTTCGGCTACGAAAAGACCCACGCCAATAAGATATTCTACTCGAGCGGCTATAAAATTTATGCCACGGTTGACGCGAATATTCAAAAAACCATGGAGTCCGTATTCTCCGATCAGAAGACCTACGGCTTAAAGGGCAAAAACGGCGCTACGCTCCAAGGCTCAATGACGGTCATAGACTATAACGGCCATGTTAAAGGGCTTGTGGGCGGAATAGGCGAAAAAATCGGTCAGCGCGGCTTTAACCGTGCAACAAGCGCGGTTCGTCAGCCCGGCTCCACAATGAAGCCCATAGCGGCATATGCCCCGGCAATTGAAAAGGATATTATAAATTATTCGAGTATTGTGAACGATACAAAGACCAATTACAACGGCTGGACTCCCGTTAACTGGTACAGCTCATACTGGGGTAACATTACCGTTCAGTACGCGCTCGAGCGCTCGGTAAATACCATTCCGGTCTATCTGGTAAATAAGCTCGGCACACAGGTTTCGTTCGATTTTCTCACCAAGACCCTCGGCATCACCACCCTCACAAACGAGGATGTTAATCTGGCACCGCTCGGAATGGGCGGTACAAACGGCGGAATTACCTCGTTGGAGTCTGCCGCGGCTTACGCCATATTCGGCAACCTCGGACAATACCACGCCCCCACCCTGTTCACCAAGGTGACCGATCAGCATGACGAGATCGTATTTGAATATGACAGCTCACCCACAATGGCTATAAGCGAGGACACCGCCACCGTTATGAACAAGCTTCTGCAAACGGTAGTTTACGGCTCCCGAGGCACAGGCGCTGCGGCAAGAAACACCGTTAAGGATATGAAAATATTCGCCAAGACCGGTACCTCGAACAATTCAAACGACCTTTGGTTTGTCGGCGGTACTCCTTACTATGTAGGCTCATGCTGGTGCGGCTATGACGAGCAGCAGAATATTTCCAATGCCGGAATCGCGCGGGTCATGTGGAGTGCGGTAATGTCTAAAATACACAATGGACTTGAGCCTAAGGAATTTGAAGTGAGCAGCTACGCAACCGAGCGCTATTACTGCACAAGCACAGGTCTGCTCGCTACCTCCGCCTGCCCCTCAAAAAGCATAGGCTGGTATAAAAAGAGCAACACCCCGGGAAGCTGCACCGCTCACGCGGGAGCAGCGCTTAAAACACCGGCGGAAATCAAAAAAGCGGAGGAGGAAAAGAAGGCTGCGGAGAGCTCAAAAGCCGAAAGCACCTCTTCATCCTCTTCAACATCATCCGCCTCATCAACATCATCCAAAACCGAAAGTAACAGATAAATTTATGCTTGATTTTAAAAAATTTGAAATAAGCGATGCACCGCGTCTTTTAAAGTACACCTCCGACTCCGCCGAGCTTTCCTGCGAGGGCGCTTTTGTAAACCTGCTTGTCTGGCAGGATATTTATAAAAATATGTGGGCGGAAAAGGACGGACACCTTTTTGTAAAATCCGAAAAGAGCGGCAAAAATGTTTTCCGCCTGCCCTTCGGCAACGACCTTAAAGCGGGCATTGAAATGATACAGGAATATTCCGATACGGAGTATCCCGAATTTTGGGTGCAGGACGGCGCGCGACTTTCCGAATTCAAAGAGCTTTTCGGAGAGCACTATGCCTTTTCAGAAGAGCGTGACGCCTTTGATTATGTATATAACCGTGCCGATTTAGCCTCCCTTTCGGGCAAAAAATACCACGGCAAGCGCAACCATATAAGCGCGTTTTCAAAGCAATATGACTGGCGCTATGCAGCGCTCACCGCCGGCAATGTAAATGATATCAGGCAATGTGCAAATGAATGGTATGCCGAAAACGAGGCCAGGGCAGATAAATATCTGCTTTGCGAAAAGCGCGGCGTTGAAATCATGCTGCAAAATGCCGCGGCACTCAAAATTCGCGGCGGTATTATATATATCGGAGAAAAGGCTGTCGCCTTTACGCTCGGCTCTGCGGTAAACCGTGATGTCTTTGACATTCATATTGAAAAATCCCTTGCGGAATATTCCGAGGGCTACACGGTGATAAACCGCGAATTTGCCGCGAACGAGCTTGCCGATTATAAGTATATAAACCGTGAGGACGATATGGGACTTGACGGATTACGGCAAGCCAAGCTTTCATACCACCCGGCGGTTATGGTAAAAAAATACTCCGCCGTAAAAAAGGTGACGGAATGAGCATAAACGAATGCAGGGAAATTTACCGCGAGGCATTCGGCAGCGACGGTGAATTTGAAAACAGACTTTTTACATGCTGCTTTAAATATTGCAGAACGCTCAGCATCGGCGGAAAAACCGCATCGATGCTTTTTGCACTCCCCTGCAATATTCATAGCGACGCCGCGTCTGTTTCCGCTTATTATATTTTCGCCGCAGCCACAAAAAAGGAATTTCGCGGAAATGGATATATGAGTCGGCTGATACGTTCGCTTGAAGCCGACAGGCTTCTCTTTTTAAAGCCCGCTTCCCCCTCGCTTTTCGGTTTTTATGAGCGGCTGGGCTTTCAGCCGTTTTCCGTCTCCTCAAATGAAAACAGCCCTTGCTTTGCAGAGCCTGCCGAAGGCTTTGCGGCGCTTGCCGACAAAGAGGAAAAAGCGCCGATTTCATGCACGGCGCTTTTCAAATACGATCGCAATATTCTGATTGACGGTCTTTTCTTCCCGTATTTTATGGAATAATTTCACTGCTGACGGATTTTTTCCCGGCAGCGTTGACGGCAATAATTGCTTCAATATTATCGATTATAAACCGCTGCGCTTCAATATTATAAACAACAACGGTATACTCCCCTCTCTGTCCCATTCTTTTTTCCGTCAGAATACCAAGCTCCGTACCCTGCGCGGTCGGCAGCTTGGTATTTTTGCCGTCTGCGGTCGTTATTACCTCAAGCGCCCCTATTTCGATAAGCCATGTTGTGACGGAGGTAAGCTTCAGCTGACAGCAGCGCTCCGAATCCGCCAATGAATTTATGCGTTTAACAATTTCGCTGACGGTTATCGGCGCTTTGGAAAATCGGAACCCGTTTACGGCTTCGGAGGATAAAAAAAACGGACTTTTGGCGACTTTTTTCTTACTTATCGAACCGCCGTTATCAATCACCCGTTTCAAAATATCCGAAACATAAAAGAGACATCGCGAGATGCGAACATTATTAATGACATCGGAATCCGCAACACATGTTCCGTCAATCGGATTGATTCCGTTTGCCAGCTGATCAATATACGCCTTAGCTCTTTGCATTATTTCAAGCTCCGTCATTTCATAATCCCCTTTAATACCTTATTATGGGATTATGATAGCATATTTTTCATAATCTTTCAATAGCCGAATGTCTCATCAAAGCGTTTCTTAAAATCCTCGAAAATCTCGACCGCCTTAAAGCGCATAATATATTTCTGCGGATGCTCCGCAATTTCGGCGGATGTCCTGCTTGTGCTGTCTGAAAGCTCTGCTTCGGGTGCAGCTGCAGGTATGCACACCGCAGGAAAAACAACGCACCACCAGTTTTTGCCCTCCGCCTTGCCGAGCCTTATTATAAGCGATCGGTAATTCCCCGCAGGCAGCGTGAAGCTTTCATATTCGCGCGTTTCAAAATAGCTGTTTCCGATTTCCGCCGCTGCCCCGTAGCCGAAGCCGTTAGCCTTAAGGGTTTCTTCGGCGCATTCGGCTATATTGCAAAGATTTTCCGCAGCCCTTTTCTCCGCTTCATTAAGACCCGCCGCACCCGAGAAAATGTCTGCCGTTTCCTCAAGAATTCTGTCGCGCACCAAAAGCTTCACCGCTTGATCTGCCTCGGAATTTGAATTTGCGATTATATGTAACCGCAAAACGTTTTGTCTTAAATCCTCGCAGGCAGCGTCAAAACGGGCAAATGACATGACTGCCGTAAAAATCAGTCCCATAAGCACCGCCAGCTCCGCCGTGTTGCGCTTTGATAATTGTTTTCTCATTTCACCAACATCCTTTCAGCTTGAATATTGGTTATTTTTTCAAGGTTTATTCAATAAAATGTTGCTAATTTCGCCGCCGTATGCTATAATACTGAAGAATAAAAAAATTTGGAGGGTTATGCATTGAATTCCGATATAGTAATTACAAGCGACAGCACTACCGATTTAAGCCCCGAGCTTAAAGAAAGATACGGTATTGAAATATGCCCTCTCGGCGTAACGCTCGGCGGCAAGACCTATATAGACGGGGTCGATATTAACCCCGATGATATTTACGCTCATCATGATAAAACCGGCGAGCTGCCGAAGACCTCTGCTACCAATGTGGGCGAGTGTCTCGATTTCTTCAGGAAATTTACCGAAAGCGGTAAAACCGTAATTCACTTTACCATAAGCTCGGAAATGTCCTCTACCTATGCCAACGCCTGCCTTGCAGCAGAGGAGCTTGAAAATGTTTATGTAATCAATACCGAAAACCTTTCCACCGGCGGCGGGCTATTGGTTGTTGCCGCAGCACAAATGCGCGAAGACGGGCTTTCAGCCGAAGAAATAGTTGAAAAAACAAAAGCGCTTGTGCCCTGTGTTGACGCGTCGTTTGTAATTGACAGCCTCGAATATCTTTACAAGGGCGGGCGCTGCTCGGCTCTTGCGATGTTCGGCGCAAATCTTTTAAAGCTTAAGCCCTGCATTCAGGTTAAAAACGGCAAAATGGATGTTGCGAAAAAATACCGCGGCAAATACGATGAGGTATTAAAGCAGTATATCCGCGAAAAGGTTACCGATTATTCGGATATAGTGCTTGACCGCGTGTTTATAACCCACGCGGGCTGCGACAGCAAGCTGGTTGATGAAATCGTGGCGCTTGTAAAGGAGCTTGCGCCCTTTAAGGAAGTGTATATGACCCGCGCGGGCTGCACCGTTTCCTCTCATTGCGGAGCGAATACACTCGGCGTTCTCTTTATAAGAAAATCACCTCTTTAAGCATTTTGCATAGTATATAGCAGGGGTTGCCATGGGATATCCCGAATATCGGCGGCGGCTCGGAGCTGTCTGCAAATAACCGATAAGACCCCTTTATATAAATTGCCCGTGCGGTGTAATATCCGCATGGGCTCTTTTTATATTTACAGTTAAATCCGACTATATTCGGGGCAGCTGTGCAATTAAAGCCCCGGCATGAAAAATGACAAGCAACAAGGCAAAAATTCACAATCACCGCAATATGTACAGAAGGTATAATATTAGAAAAGGAAGGCTTGAAATATTCGGGGTAAGCCAAAAAGCACAAGCATTTTTACAGGGATCGGCTGCTCTGTAGCATAGTTCCGTTTTGGATGAACATCGATTTCTCAGAATATGCTCAGATGCATAACGAATACGGAGTATCCTTAAGCGCTTTGTCCAAATGGGTAAAGCGCTTGAGGAAGTAAAAAATGAGTCCTGTCACACTACCGAAAGCTTTAATCAACCCGCTCCGAATATTGTTTGGGTATGTGATTTTACCTATGACCGACAGTCGCAACCATAAATCCTCGGCTGAGTTCTGTCACATTAACCAAAAGGAAGCGTTGTTTATGCCTTGTCTGATTCTTTTGCTGTCTGCTTTATTGACATCGGTCCAAAGTATTGTATTGTCCGGGAAAATCCGTTGACAGAGGGGCTTGCATCGACTATAATACTTATCGGTACTAAACCGTTGCCGCTTCACATCATAATAAAAAGCATGAGCATTTTCCGAACGCGCATATATATCTTTTCAGCGTCCGCCGCAGGCAGCGGATTTTTGCCCGTTCCAAGCTCAATTGTGAAGCCCGGGCGGCGAAATTCGGTTATAAACCAATCCTTAAAGCCGCCGCCGTCTGCAATGCCGACAGGCACATCAAGCGCATAGCCCGATGAGGTAGACATTATTTCCGCCATTTTTTTGGCTCTGGGCGGTTCCGAATTACCGTAGCTCCAATATATCACCTCGCCCTGCGAATGAAGCGCCGCCGCCTGCCTGATATTTGCGGTGCGGCAAAGCTCTGTCAGCGCAAGAGTCTCGGGCTCGCTTTCGGGTCTGTAGCCACCGAAGCGCGTGGGTGACGGCCCGAATATTCCGGCTTTTATCTCCTTATTTCTTAATTTTTCCCAATCGGCATCGAAATTATGGTTGATATCCACCCCGCGCAAATTTGCGTTCCAGTGCTTAAAGTCGCCGAGGCAAAGCCGCCTTACGGTGTCTCCGAGCTCTCCGCAGGCATTTATGCCGCTTATACTTATTTCACAACCGTCGGGATTTACGCAGGGAACGAAAATAACTCCCCTGCCGTTCAATGCGCGCGCAGCGTTTAAGCCTGCTATGTAACCGCCGTTTTTAACGGCGTCTGCCAATTCTTCGATAAACATAAGCAGCACTGCAGAGGTTATATGCTCGCTGCCGTGGAACGCGGCGGCAATAAGGCTGTATTCCGCAGCCGAGCCGATCTTAAGCGCGGTAATATCCCTCCCACCGCAGCTGCGCCCGACAGTCGTGCGTTTTATAAGCTCATATTCGGCGCAAAGGTTGTCTATCGCCCTTCGCCGCGCGGAATAATCGTAAACAACGGGTTTTATAAGCCTGTTCATCATACCACTCTCCCGTAAATTATATTAAAAGAGGTTGATTTTAATGAATCTTGAAGAAAAACAGCTTACAAGCGAATACATTTATAACGGCAAAATTATAAAGCTCCGCCGCGATACGGCTCTGCTGCCGAACGGCAAGACCTCCACCCGCGAGGTTATTGAGCATAACGGCGGCGTTTGCGTTGCGGCGCTGACCGACAGCGACGAGGTGCTTTTCGTAAAGCAGTTCCGCTATCCTTATATGGAAATCGTGACAGAAATTCCTGCAGGAAAGCGCGACAGCGCAGACGAAGACCCACTTGCCTGCGGCAAGCGTGAGCTAAAGGAGGAAACGGGAGCCGAAGCGGAAAGCTTTATACCGCTGGGTAAGCTTTACCCTTCCCCCGGCTATTGCGGAGAAGTTATTTGGATGTTTGCCGCAACGGGGCTAAGCTACGGCGAGCAGCACCCCGACGACGATGAATTTTTAAGCGTAGAAAAAATACCGCTTGAAAAAGCGGTACAAATGATACTTTCCGGCGAGATAACCGACGCAAAAACACAGGCTGCGGTTTTAAAGCTGAAGCTTTTAAAGGACAGAGGGGAAATCGATTAGATATTAGATGTTAGATGTTAGACATTAGACATTAGATATGCAAAGCCATAGCTTCTGCGCAAACCTCTGCCTCACCTGTGTAATGGGTGCGGGTGTTCGGTGGACACCTCTGCAAAGCAGAAGCACCGACCGAGGCGTCAGCCATATGGCTGACGGAGGGGTTGTTACAGAGTAAGTTCAATCAAAAAACCTGAAATTTTCAAATAAGCTTTAGCCTCTAACAATCCCTCAGTCTCCTTCGGAGCCAGCTCCCTTTACACAAGGGAGCCGTTGGCCTGCGCAAACCTCTGCCTCCACTGTGCATTAAGCGTAAAAATCGCTTTCCCCGTGTAAGGGGTGCGGGTGTCCGGTGGACACCTCTGCGAGGCAGAAGCGCCGACCGAGGTGACAGCCGAGACGGTGGGGTGGGAATCCGCCGCCTCGGAGGGGTTGTTACAAGCCGGATATTAAATGTCAGAAAATACCACTCAGTCGTGCATACGCACGCTGGCTCCCATCTATTTGCTAATGCAAAAGAAGGGAGCCTTATTTGTTATTCACCCGAAAAGATCGATTATCCGTTTTGCGGCTTCCTTTGTCTCCTCGGTATCGCCGAAGGAGGAAAGGCGGAAATAGCCCTCGCCGCATTTTCCGAATCCAACTCCCGGCGTGCCGATTATCTGCTTTTCATTTAAAAGCAGGTCAAAGCACTCCCAGCTTGTCATATTGTTCGGGCATTTAAACCATATATAAGGCGCGTTTTCGCCGCCGCAATACCATATTCCGCAATTATCAAACGCTTTCATAAGTGTTTTTGCGTTGCCGCGGTATACGGCGAGGTTTTCTTTTACCTGCCGCTGCCCCTCTTCGGAAAATACCGCCGCCGCGCCGCGCTGAACAATATAAGATACGCCGTTGGTTTTGGTGGTGCGGTTTCTCACCCACATATCGTTAAGGCACATACCCTTTCTTTTAAGCGTTTTCGGAATAATTGTATATCCGCAG
>ERZ791885.1061-NODE-1061-length-20217-cov-6.735195_pt1 | contig 20217 bp, 24 predicted proteins | sample MGYA00510159_ERZ791885 | MGnify/ENA primary metagenome ERZ791885 (study PRJEB30046, sample SAMN00792054) | human gut metagenome | study: EMG produced TPA metagenomics assembly of the A metagenome-wide association study of gut microbiota in type 2... | reverse complement strand
GGCTGAAATGGGACGCCATCGACTTTGAGCGGGACACCATCACCATTAAGCACATCGTAACCAACGCAAAGATAGACGGCAAAAGTGAAATCGTCTGCGCAGACCGCGCCAAGACGAAATCCAGCCTGCGCTCCCTGCCGCTGGTCAGCAATATCCGGGAAAAGCTGCTGGCGCTGAGGGAGCAGCAAAAGGAAAATCGGCGGGTATGCGGAAATTGCTACAGCAAAAAGTATGACGGTTATGTTTTTGTGGATGCCATGGGCAATATCTTCAACCCCAGAAGCGTTACCGCCAATTTCAGCAAGCTGCTGGAGCAGAACGGTCTGCGGCACATTCGCTTTCACGACCTTAGACACCCGTATGTCAAGCACACGACAAAAAAATATAATTCTGAAAAGCAGAAAACCCAAGCTACCAAGATGGATTTGATAGCCTGGGTTTTCCGTTTTTATACCTTCAATTATTCAAAGAGGTCATGGACTTTGTAAACAATCTCAATGCGGTTGTCGGGGAATACATACACCTTTTCAATCAGCAGATCGGTCAGTTCGAAGGTCAGCACATCCGCTTCTGCAATCGAGTGAACGATTTCTTGTCGGCTGCTTTGGCGGGCCTGTTCTTCTCGCTTCAGCCTTGCCTGGGCGGTGACAGCAGCATAGGCATTTTTGACTTTCAGTATTTCTGCGTCATAAACTGCTTTCTCCGATTTATATGTGTCCAGCTCGATCTGCCCCAAGAGATACCGTTCAAAGAGAGCTTGCTTCTGGTCCTTCAGAACTTCCAGCTGCTTCTCATACTCAGAGCATTTGACAGCGGTGGCCTCCAGGTGAATGGTGCCGTCCTCATGTACGGGCAGCAGGATTTCCAGCTGCTTTTTCAAAGTGAGGAGGACGGCTTCTTCCAGCCCAGCAACATCTGCCCGGACATCGCGGCAGCGACTGTTCACATCAGCGGTAGAATGGCGGCACATATAAAACGGTCTCTTTTGGGCGATGCGGGAGAGTGCATGATCGCAGCAGCCACAATAGACCTTGCCTTTCAGTGGGTACTCTCTGGTTTTCCTGGTCGGCAAGGAGAATCGGCGCTGCACAGCCTGCACCTTTTCAAATAGTTCTTTATCAACGATTGCCGGATGATGGTCTGGGATAATGAACCACTTGTCCCGATCCTTCCTGCGACTCCGTGTGCCGCCTACTTCAATGACTGCACGACGCCCGATGACATAGGAGCCGATATAGCGTTCATCCTCCAGGATACGGAGAACCGTAGAACTGCTCCAGCGTCCACGGGAGCGTGAGACATCGTGGTACTGCTGCCCATGAGTTGCTTTGTATTCTCCGGGGGTCGGTATGCCTCGCTTAAAGAGTTCCCTGGTAACGGCTGCCGCTCCAATTCCGGTTGCGGCAAGTTGGAAAATGAGCTGTACCACAGCAGCGGTTTCCGGGTTCGGTTCCATTCTGCCATCGGCGCTTTTGCGATACCCGTAAGGGCAAACTTTGCTCTGGTATTCGCCGCGCTGCATTTTGGCGTACTTGGCGCTTTTGGTCTTGATGGACATATCGCGGCTGTAATACTCGCTGATCAGATACTTGAAAGCCACATCCATACCGCCGGTATCGCCCTTGTGCTGATCGCTGTCAAAATCATCGTTGATGGAAATGAACCGGGTGTGAAACAGCGGGAACACACGCTCAATGAAATAGCCGGTCTCAATGCTGTTTCGTCCAAACCGGGAAAAGTCTTTTACGATGATACAGTCGATCTTATTGGCCCGTACCATCTCAATCAGCTCCTGGACTTTGGGGCGCTCAAAGTTTGTCCCGCTATACCCGTTGTCGATAAATTCAAGGACTTCCGCATTGGTGGACTCCGGCATGGAAGAAATAAATTCGTTCAGCGCAAGGTGCTGGTTTTCAATGCTCATACTGTCGTATTTATAATCCTCCAGGGAAAGGCGGATATAAAGGGCAATCACATATTTCTGCACTGGCTCAGCACCTCCTCACAATGCTCAAATTCGCTCTGGAAGCGGAAACGAACCGTAATCCGCTTTTCTCTTGAGACCTCTACACGGTCAATCAGACGGTCAATCAGGGCTGCCGTCAGCTGGCGATCTTCCTTGATATACTGTGCATCCTGGGACAGCATTTTGTACTGTTCCAGCTGCTTGGCGATGATTGCAAGCCCTGCTTTCAGCTGCTCGATTTCTTTGCTGATGGCCTCGATTTTGGCTTCGTATTTTTCTTTGAAGGTAAAATACTCGTCTTTTGACAGATGGTTCTGGATCAGGCCCTCATACAATCCGCGCTGATAGGTTCGCAGCTGCTGGATTTCCTGCTTTCGGCTGGCGATTTTAGCCTGTATGTTTTTCTGTTCCTCAGCTTCTTTGGTGAGGTTTTCCAGACCAAGAGAGTATTGCCCCAGCGTGGCATCAAGCTGTTCCTGTATCATATCGGCCAGGGCGTCCAGCAGCTCTTTTTCAAAGATAAACGCACCAGGACAAACACCCTTTTTGATACGGTTATTGCTGATACAGTGATAGACATATACCTCCTGTGATTTTCTGCGGACGCATTTTTGCCGATGAAGGCTATGACCACAGTGGGCGCAGAAGATTTTGCCTCTCAAAAGATTGGGAGACCAAGAATGTATCTCCCTGTCTTTGGCCTGCTGTGCGGCCTGGTCCAATGCTTTCTGAACAGCGGCAAACAGCTCCCGGCTGATGATGGCTTCATGGGTGCCGCGCACTGTTGTCCATTCATCTGCGCTGGCTCTGACCTGCTTATGGTCAATGATTTTGGAAACCCCTTGCACCAAATCGCCGGTATAAACCTCTGCGCGGAGAATCTTGGAAACGGTGCGGGTTTGCCAATGCCCGTTTCCCACCAGATTCTCATGGGTGATCTCTCCTAAGGTTCTCTTGTAGTGGCTGGGAGAGAGATACCCGGCCTCGTTCAAGCGTACCGCGATAGTATTTAATCCTGCGCCCTCGGCGGCCCATTGAAACATGGTCTTGACTACCTCGGCAGCTACCGGGTCAACGATCAGCTGGTGGCAGTCATCAGGAGCTTTCAAATATCCATAGGGTGTACGCGCACCAACATACTTGCCGTCTTTCATGGCCTGCCGCTGCTGGGCTTTGATTTTTCTGGCAATATCCATCGCATAGGCTTCGTTAATCATGTTCCGCAGCGGAATGATGATACCATCGTGGGCGTTATCCGGGGAAGAAGAATCGTAGCGGTCATTCACGGCAATAAAGCGGACTTTCTGCATGGGAAAGTAACGCTCAATGTAGTAGCCGGTGTCTATGACATTTCGACCCAGGCGGGAGAGGTCTTTTACAATGACGCAGTTGATAAGACCCGCTTCAATATCGGATAGCATCTGCTGGAAGCCGGGACGGTGGAAGTTCGTACCTGTTGCGCCATTGTCAATGTAGGTCTGTACCACAATAATCTCCGGGTTCTGCTCCAGATATCGGGCGATAATCAGCTGCTGGGTTTCAATAGAGGCGGTGTGAGTATGCTTATCCTCAACGGAAAGCCGCACATAAACTCCGGCGCGGCAAGAGGTATCTATCTCCGGTGCAGGAAATACCACAGTTTCTTTTCTGCTTTTTCTTGCCACAAATCATCCCACCTTTCTTTGGCTTGTTTGCTCTGCCAGTTGAATCAGCTGGATCGCTTTCTGGTATTCATCCTGGTATGTAAAGGTGATCTCCAATTCCTTTTTCCCAATCACCTTGATGCTCTGTATCATGTGAACCACAGCTTTGCGGTCCAGGATCTCCATCGTAGAAAACTGTGTGAAGTGGGAAATCCAGCGGTTCCGTTCACTCCGGTTCTCCAGAACATCAGCCAGCTTTTCCTTTAAGACCCGAATGCTCTCTTTTGCATTTTCCGCAATCCTCGTGTATCTGGCCTTATAGTCGGTATATTCCTCTTTGCTGATAGTGCCGGTAATCAGGCTTTCGTAGAGACGGGCCTTAAATTCAAGCGCCTGTTCCACCTGCTGCTCATTGGCGGCGATGTGGGAGGCGTATTCATTGGCAAGCGCCTGATTGATACTGCTCTGGTCGATACCGTCCAGGATAGCTTGCAGACAGCTCACATTGTCAATGTAGCCTTTTAGACTGTCCTTGACGCACTCGACAAGATCGCTTTCCTTGAGCATTACCGGATTGGCGCAGCCATGCTTTTTCCCGGTGGGACAATAATAATAGTGGTATTCCTTGCCTTTGACCCGGTTCGTTTTTCGCGTCATGCGGCTCCCACAGCAGCCGCAGATTAAAACGCCGGAAAACAGATACACCGTATCCTGCTTGGGAGAAGTCCGGGTATCCAGTCTGCGGATACGCTGGACAAGTTCAAAATCCTGCTTGGCAATCAGCGGCTCATGGGCGTCTGGGACGCGAATCCATTCAGAGGATGGGCGTTGCTCCATTTGCTTGATTTTATAGTGTGGGGTGCCTTGCTTCCCCTGTACCAATGTGCCGATGTAGGTTTCATCCTGCAAAATACGAATAATCGTTGTAGCAGACCACTTGCAATCCTCTTTGTCGGCATAGCCGTGTTTGGCATAAGGAAAACCATTGTTTTTCTTATAGGCCAGGGGGGAGAGGATGCCCATTTCGTTCAGCACGGTGGCGATCCGCAGGGCGCTCGTCCCGTCCAGGCGCATACGAAAGATGTCCTGGACAACGCGGGAAGCATACGGGTCAGGCACAAGCAGGTTTTTGTTTTCCTCGGACTTCATATAGCCGTAAACGGGAAAGGCTCCAACAAAATCTCCGTTACGGCGCTTTATATCCAAAGAGGTACGGGTCTTGATGGAAATATCCCGGCAGTAGGCTTCGTTCATAATGTTTTTGACGGATACGGTCAGATCGTCACCGCTGCCTTCATGGGCGGTGTCGATGTTATCCGTGATGGCAATAAAGCGGACCCCATAAGTTGGGAATACCCGGCGCAGATAGCGTCCGGTTTCGATGTACTCTCGTCCCAGGCGGGAGAGGTCCTTTACAATGACGCAGTTGATCTTGCCATCGGTGATGTCCTGCATCATTTCCTTAAACGCCGGACGGTCAAAAATAATACCGCTGTAACCATCGTCGATTTTTTCGGATACGATTTGGATGTCCGGGTTTCGTTCAATGAAGTTCTCAATCAGCTTCCGCTGGTTGGTAACGCTGTCGCTCTCGCTGGAGCGATCATCTGTGTAAGACAGACGAATATAAGCTGTTGCCTGATATTTTGGCATGAAAAAGCACTCCTTTCCTCCCGGAAGCTCCCGCAAGAAAAGAGTGGATTTCAAGGCTTTCAGTTTTCATCCTTTTCCATGCACATCGTAGCACGATTTTGGGAAAAGAGCGAGGATGTCGATTACCTTAAAATCCCTTGCAGGCATTCCTCCAATGTGACCCCGTTGCTGGAAAATGCAGCGTTTACCACAAAATCGCCGCAGCGAAAGCGATAGGGGTTTTTGATCTGGTGAAGAAAGGCCGCGATCCGTTCCTCTTTGGGGAGGTCTTTATCTACCGCGACTTCACGGATGTCAACCAATTCATCGGTTGTTGTTTGTGTTAGCTGGCTCATAAGGGTTCTCCTTTCTTTGAAGTCGGTTTCAAAATCACATGAATGAGCTGGCCACCAGAGCTGCCAGCTCATGGTATCTGACTTTGAAAAGAAAGGACTGCACCCAAATGATGCCTTGTTGTTGCTAACAGCAAATGGATGCAGCCTTTCAGATTATATCCGTTGCTTTCGTCACATTTGCCACGCGCCCCTGACGATAGGGACATTCCTGGTCTCCGCTGGCGCGGCTGTCATAACTCCGCAGCGTCGTTTTACTCGTGCGCCGCAGGGTTCCCCCCAAGTCTTTAGGAGGCCGTGAGGAAGTATCTTTAAGCCCCCATGCAGTCACCGCGACCCGAAGTGCCACCTCCGGGTTTCAGGCTTGCGTTGATCGCTCAGGACAGCCGGTTCATCACCTCCTTGGCTTGTCCTTCCTGGCGGCGCGCCTGATTCGCTCGTACATGGGCTATGTACCAGAAATGCCGTCTATTCGGTTGTCAATGTACCAATGAAGGTGAAAAGTTGTCCTTCTAATGGTAGTGAAGAAAACGGCGATATTTTGGCCAGGTTAATTAAAGTTTTTGAGATTTTTTCCCAGGCGCTTCAAACCGCGCTTTATGCTCTTATACACCCAGCTGAGATCAACACTTTCCGCCTGGGCAATTTCCTTGACAGTCATGCCCAGGTAAAACCGGGCATAAATCCACTTGGCCTGCTTGTCCGGCAGCTCCATCACCGCAGAGTAAAGCTGATCGCGGAGCTGCTGGTCCTCCAGGATTTCTTCCGGGGTCGGCGGGTGCTGCACAATAGCCTTCTCAATGCCATTGTCGCAGTCCAAGGAATAGTGCGCTTTATAGTTATACATCTGCCGCAGGTAGCGTGCTTCAGCTCGTTTGTCGGCCAGAAAAACGGCCTGTACTTCATCGGCCACTTCCAAAAAAGTATCTGTTTTATAAATATCGGGATACAGCTCCCGAAGATTGATTTTTTGCATTATGTACCTCCATTTCGGTTCACGGGTCCAGTTGGCGAGTGAGCCGAAATGGGGCGGAGAACGGCACCGGCACAATTCGGGGCCATTCCACAAAAAACGACAAACAAAAACGCCAGTCTCCCGAAGTGGGAAACTGGCGTTAAGTTCATTCCTTCTGTGACTGCCGATTAGTCGGCAGGATAATGCCGGAGGAGGAGCGGAAAGAGCCGGGGCGCAAGCAAGGCTTTTTTTGATGAACTACATATTACTGCTCTCATGGCGGCTCCCTCCTTGGGCCGCCGGTCCTGGTATCACTCTCCTTCAGACATAAAGAAAGCGGCGGCCTTGATTTTTCAAAGCCGCCGCTGGGTATACGGGCGTGTCAAAAGGGCTGCTGTACGACGGCTTTTTTTCTTTTGCCGTCGTCCGGCAGATGGTATCTTTATTTAGTTGCTGACTAAGACTTTAATTTTACGGATTAAATCAAAATCTGTTTTGCAGCAGAAATCACCATAGTACAGTTTGGTTTTTTGCTCTAATGCTCTGCTGTCATCACCAGACATCAGCAGAAAAGGGGTTTTCAGACCTTTTTGACGGATTTTTTCAAGCAAATCCAGCCCTGTGCCATCTTTCATATTGAAATCGGAACAAATTGCATCTACTGTGATCGTTTTAAGCGTGTTCAATGCGTCCATGACGCCCGTAGCCTTAATCGTATCAAAATCGCCAGATAGCACGGTTGACAGGGTTTGAAGAAATTCCGTGTTGTCATCCACTACCAATATTCGTTTCATATCATTCTACCGCTTATTCCACGGTAATCTGGATCGCGCCCGAATAGTCTGTGCCGATGATTCCGATGTAGTTCGCTCCAGCTTGAAGCTGAACGGCAACGCTTCCGCTGGCAGATTCAGAAAGCACTTGCTCCTCCAAGTCCGGGGAAATGTAAATGAGCTGACAGTCTCCGTTAAGCGAACTGAACTGGTATTGGATCATAATTTCACGGCACTCATTTTCCTTGAGGTCGGTGTCAGCAACCAAAATATCCTGTCCGTTAAATCCAGTTACGGAAGCGTCATAGGTGGCCAGAAAAGCCTCGTTGTCCGCAGTCCGGCTGCCCTCAAAAGACTGATAAGGGGTTATGAGAGCGTTGCTTTTCCCGATCACCACATCGTCGCTTAATTGCTCTGCCCCATCCTTGAGATTTTCACTTAACTTATCGAGGCCGGAACAGGCAGTACAGGCAAGCAAAGAAGCTGCAATCAGACAGCACCCGATAAATTTTCCAATTTTGCACATAACCGTTTCCTCACTGAACGAAAGTAAGGAACATGGCAAGCGCAACAATTCCCACCATCAGCAGCGCCCAAAACGCGCTGATTGCCATAGATACGATATTGATAACGCTGCGGCTTTCCTTGCTCCGCACACATACTACCGAAAGAATCAGGCCCAGCAGGACAAAAACGATATTGGCTCCGGCCCAAGCGGTTCGGACTCCGTCCGACAGCGAAAGGTGCAGAAGCGATGGGGCAAGAGCCGCCAGCGGTAGGATGCTCACAATGAGCGCAGCGATACTAACTGATTGAAGTTTTTTCTTTTCCATAGTTTTACCTCATTTCTTTTTTCCCAAATTGGGTGACAGCCAGCGCGAAAAACAGGCCAAACACTACAATCGCGCACGGCAGGAACGGAAACATCGAAAAAGCGGCGTCGGAAGTTTCTGCTGTAAAGTCATGGAGAGAGCAGGAAACGAGATAACCGCTGTAACAGTACGGGTAGGCGATCCACAGCGGCGTATTCGCAACCAATACACCGGGAATCACAAGCAGCAAATTCAATCCCACAGAAAGAAGCGGCTTTTCAAACAGTACGGTGATGGCCCACATAGCCGCAATGCACGGCAGCATAGTCAGAAACAGCCCCAAGCACCATTTCAGAAGATACAGGATTGGCAAGGTTTCTGTTACTCCCATTGTCTGTGTTGCAATCAACCCGGCGATTACGAACACGACAAGAAATACCACCATTTCCATGAACAGATAAAAGGTAAGCACACAGAATTTGGAAATGGATAATGCGCAGCGGCTGACCGGCAGCGCCAGCATTTTCAGAATACCGTTATTTCCTGTTTCTCGTCCTGCGATCATCACACAGACTACAATCATGCTGAACGGGAGCAGATAGTAGGCGTAAACAAGCGCACTTTGAATGAACATGGCAGGCCACGCATTGGTGTATTCCGGTGTAAAATAGTTGCTCAAACTCGCAACCCCGGAAACTACCACCAATAAAGGTGCAATGAAAATCAGGGGTACGATTTTGGAGCGTTTTACTTTTATAAACTCGATTTTGAGTAAATCCAAAAAGCTCATTTCTTATTATCCCTCCTTACTCGTAGCGTCTGTACTTCGCCAGCCACAAGCCCACAGCAAGGAACAACAGCGTTTCCGCCAAAGCGACAAGGGCAACCGTCGGATCAGGCTGGGCGCTCATGGCTACCGCAGGTTTCAGAATAATCACAAAAGGATGCACCAGCAGAAGTGCCAGTCCCGAATTTGCAAGTGCCATACCACTTAGAAAACCGGCAACGCCAATTCCAAGCGGCACCCACATATTTTCAAAGCGCGAGGAAATCAGCAGCATAAACGACAGTACCGGCATGGATGTGAGAAAAGAGTATCCGGCAAAGCGTACCAGCGTTCCCATTTCAAACGCTCCGTCCGGCAAATCCGTCATTCCGATTTGTGCAAGCGCCAGATTTTGCAGCACGATTGCAACCAAAAACATGACCGTCAGAATCAAAAATTTGCACAGGTACATAGCCGGGACACTCACGGGAAGCATATACATCTTCTTAACGGCGCTTCCCTTAAATTCCATGTTGTAGATCATGCAGGTAGCAACCACGATACCGAACAGATTCAGCACCATAATCATGCCGTAGAGCTGGGTCAACAAGACATCCATCGGGGCCAGCGGCAGATTCAGAAGTGTGTCTTTCCGCACAATGAAATTGACAAATGCGTAGGCGGCTCCCAAGACACCAACGGCCAGCAGCACGGGAATCACGCCGGTTCGCTTTTCTTTCCGAAGTTCGATTGCCAGCGTTTTCATAATTTTGCCCTCTGCTTTCTGTCCATGTTATCTTTCTCAACCATAGAAAGGAACACATCTTCCAGATTGTCCGCAGCGAAGCCGGATTGCAGGGCGTATTGACGCAGATCATTCATGCTTCCCTCAAACAGCAGCCGCCCGTGGTTGAGAATCCCAATGTCATCTGCAATCAATTCGATTTCAGACAGCATATGGGACGAGATCAGCACCGTGCAGTCGTAAAGGCTGGGCAAGGATTTTACCAGATTGCGAATTTCGTGGATACCGGACGGGTCAAGGCCGTTGGTGGGTTCGTCCAGAATGAGGATTGGCGGACGCCCCAGCAGCGCCCCGGCAAGGCCCAAGCGTTGCTTCATTCCCAGCGAATACTTTTTTGCCAGCCGGTCGCCAAACTCGGTCAGCCCTACCAGTTCCAGAGCATCTTCCACATCGGCTTTCGGCAGTCCCAAAATGCGGCGGATAATATCAAGATTTTCCCGCCCGGTCAGGTTTGCGTAGAAAGACGGCGCTTCGATGAAAGAGCCGATCTCTTTGAGAATAGCAATTCGATCATTCGGGAACTGTTTCCCATCAATGGTAAAGCTGCCCTTTGTCGGCGCGGTCAGGCCCAGCAGCATTTTCATGGTTGTAGATTTTCCCGCACCGTTGGGGCCGAGGAAACCATAAATGCTGCCCTTGCGAATATGAAGTGAAACATGATTGACCGAAGTGAAGTTCTTGTACTTCTTGGTCAACTGTTCCGTTGTGATGATATAGTCCATAGAAACATCTCCTTTCGATGTTTTTATGGTACAACTTCAACCTGACATCTACATTCTCCCGTCCTTACTTTTACCTTACTTTTTAAGGGACAAGATCGCAGAATGGACAGCCTATGATATAATAGAAACAAAGAAAATCAGATTGGAGAGGATGCTATGGATAATTCTTTTTTACATAGTAAAAGGCTCCTGTTGGTAGATGACGAACAGGAACTATTGAAGATGGTATCAGATATATTGAAAGATGCGGGATTTGAAACTGTCCTTACCGCTATGACGGTCAAAGAAGCTATTTTGACCGCAAAAGAGGAAACTCCTGATTTAATTGTTTTGGATGTCATGCTGCCGGATGGGGATGGCTTTTCTCTGATGCAACAGCTCCGCACCTTTACCAATGTGCCGATCATTTTCTTAACAGCAAAGGACGAAGCAGCAGACAAATTATCGGGATTGGGGCTTGGTGCAGATGACTACATTTCTAAGCCCTTTATGCCGCAAGAACTGTTACTGCGTATCTATGCGGTACTGCGGCGAACCTACAAAGAGGATTCGCCTCTGCTTGTGTTGGATGGATGTACGATTGATTTCAGCCGGGCCGAAGTCCATAAGGGCAGCGAGATTATCTCCCTGACAGCCAAAGAACACACTTTGCTCGAAACGCTTGCTCGTAATGCCGGAAAGATCGTTACCGTAGATGCGCTTTGTGAAGCCCTCTGGGGGGACAATCCTTTTGGTTATGAAAACAGCCTCAATGCTCATATCCGGCGCGTCCGGGAAAAGATTGAAACCGACCCGTCAAAACCTGTATCTCTGATAACCATTAAAGGGTTAGGCTATAAGCTAATAGCAAGGAAGTGATGCCATGAGATCATTTGCACATTATATATCTAAACATCTTGTGTCTTTCGCTGCCTTTATCCTGATATTGCTTTTTCTTAATGCGGTAGTATTCGGTCTTACTTTTCAAAAGATTGTGACCGAGGATTATGGCGATTCCTCTCCGCAATCCATGTTGGAAACGACTGCTGCCGCCGCTACGCCGGAACAATTATCGGTTGAAGCGGTGCAAAAGCTCCGGCAGAATGATATTTGGGCAATCTACTTAAACGCTGATGGACAGTGCTATTGGTCGGTTGATTTGCCGGAAAATGTGCCGGAAAGTTACAATATTCAAGATGTCGCACTATTTTCAAAAGGGTATATTGAGGATTACCCGGTTTTTGTCTGGAACACCGATGATGGGCTGTTGGTGTTGGGTTATCCAAAAGACAGCTATACAAAACTCACCAACAATTATTATTCCATTGCGGCGCTTCGAAGGCTCCCCGCCTTTGTGCTGGGAATGTTGGGATTGGATGTGTTGTGTCTCTTTTTGGCCTACTATTTTTCCAAACGCAGAATCATTCATAATACAGAACCGATTGTGTCCGCTGTGGAAACCCTGGCAGACGGAAAGCCAGTTTCACTTCATATCAGCGGTGAACTGTCGGAAATTGCAAGCAGTGTAAACAAAGCTTCTTCCATTTTGAATCGGCAAAATGAGGCACGGGCTAACTGGATCAGCGGCGTTTCTCATGACATCCGCACACCTCTCTCCATGATTATGGGGTATGCGGGCCGTATTGCGGAAAGTGAAGCTGCCAGCAAGAGCATCCGGGAACAGGCAGAAATCGTACGGAAGCAAAGTGTAAAAATCAAGGAGCTGGTACAGGATTTGAATTTAGTATCGCAGTTGGAATATGAGATGCAGCCGCTTCATAAAGAGGGGGTTCGCCTATCTAAACTGCTGCGCTCCTATGTAGCAGATCTGTTGAATACGGGAATTTCTGATAGCTACAACATTGAAATTGAGATTGCTCCAGATGCCGAAAATGCTGTGTTCGAATGTGATGCCAGATTGATTTCGCGGGCGGTGAACAACCTTGTCCAGAACAGCATGAAACACAACCCGCAGGGCTGTGAAATCCGCCTTTCTCTTTCAGCATCACAAAATCAGCTTATCTTGGCGGTTGCGGATAACGGAACTGGTCTGTCTGCTGAAAAGCTGCAAGAGTTGGAGGAAAAGCCGCATTATATGGAAAGTACAGATGAGCGGCTTGATTTGAGGCATGGACTTGGGTTGCTGATTGTCCAACAAGTCGCAATAGCTCATAACGGCAGTTTCAAACTTACCAATGTTCCCCCAAAAGGATGTGAAGTTGCTTTAATGTTCCCGTATATTTAGATAAACAGGAAAATTTTTCAGATTTATAAGGAAACGCCAGATGCAGAGGCAATACGCCTTTGTGCCTGGCGTTGTTCTTAATAAATGCACTCAAAATCGGTATAATCGTGCTGGTCAACCGGAATGATAAGGTTATTCCTCAAATCAAACCGGAACGATACAATATTATTGAGGTGAACGATAATGCCGATTGATGATTTGACTGCCTTGGGCGATGCGCTCCGAGCAGCACGAAAAGAAAAAAATCTGACGCAGGAACAGCTGGCTGATGAATCCCATGTTTCTACCAAACAGATTGCCGATATTGAGAAAGCCAGGAGAAATCCTTCCTATTTGATTTTGAAAGCATTGGCAAAGGTAGTTCATCTTTCACTGGACTCGCTTATGTACCCGGATCTCTCGCCGGACGAAGCAGGACAGAATGAGATGAAGCTGCTGTATATGAAGTGTCCGCCGGAGATGCGAGAAACCTTGTTACAACATACGCGGGGATTTACCGAGGAACTAAAGGAACTTTCCAAGAAACTTGAAACAAAGTAGGCCAGTGAGCGAAATCTGAAGGTTTCGTCACTGGCTTATTTTATTCCTGCGGGAAAGAGGCAAGCAATGCTCCTGGATAGCCATTCGGCTCCAGGCGCTGCTTGTTGAGGGTATCCCCCAAGCCCCCATGAACGCAGAATTTCATTCTGCGGCTGCGCGTCCGATGGACGCTTTTGACCACGACCAGTTCACCGCTGGCCATGGTCATTTTCTATTTGTGCGGATTTTGAAATCGCGCAAAATAGAAGCAGAATGCGGCCCGCAAAACGGGACCGCATCCTGCAAATTATTGGCTGATTGATGATATATGGAGCGGTTTATTTCAGTCTATAAAGAGGGAAGTTTGTGCATGGTACTTTTCCGTTAAAGCATTGGAAAGCGTAACAACGCAATTTTATGTAGGAACAGGGCCTAATCCCAAGAAACCGGCTAAAAATAGCGCACAGATGACTAACAGGCAAACACCTAATCCGATTAGCCCAACCACAAGAGCAATATTTCGGTAAGGTTTTTTCTTGCAGCGGAGATATACATATACCAAAATTGCCAGTATGCCGACTATTCCCATCACAACAGGGAAATAGGCAATCGCTGTAAATAGACCGTCCATTGTATTTCAGCCTCCTATCAAAACATTATTGTGGAACCGGGCCGCCAAGGACAAAAGCAAAAGCCAAAAGGATGCACAACATAATTGGAAACAAGAGTGCCAACACGCCCAAAATCAATGTCAATGAATACGACAGTTTTTGTTTATACCTTTTCCAACTAACAACCAGCAGAGTTACACCAACTGCAATAAATATAACCGGGAGACAGACCATTAAAAATCCCATTATATCCAATGCGTCAATCAGAAAAATCGTCATAATAATAGCTGCTACGGAGATAACGAAAATTAAAATGTTTCGTCTCTCGATTTTGCGCTGATAAGTTGCAACATCTATTATGTTAGACAACGCTTCAGAAACATTATGGGTTGGAATATCCGTTTGTTCGATGTGTTCTGAACGCATGAGTTCGAGTATGGACACATCCAATGCTTCGGATAATGGTTCTATGAGCTTGATGTCTGGAAAACCAAGCCCTCGTTCCCACTTAGAAACCGCTTTGTCAGTAACACATAACTTGTCAGCCAACTCTTTTTGGGTCAATCCTTTTTCTTTTCTTTGAGCTGCGATGAAAGCCCCAAATTTCTTGTTGTCCATAGCTTCACTTCCTTTGCTTTGAGGACAGTTTAATTGTAAATCTTGACGGTCATTCTGGAAACCGACTTTTTGTAGAAATCATAAAATACGGCTCTAAACTTTCCGTTTACCCACAAAAGCGCAAAAGAATAACGCCTATTTGCACATAAATGAAGTGGGAATTAAGATATATCTATTGTATCACGCACGGGGAGTTAATTCTATGTTTATGCCTTCTCACATAGCTTTAACGGTTATGGCCCTTGTTCTTTTCTTCCCGTTTTTCTTCCTCCATCCCCATGAGCCGATCCACATTGGCCTTTGCCGCCAGCAGCTCCCGCATTTCCTCACGGGAGCGCCGGTACTCGGCATAGGTCTTTTTCTTTTCCTCCAGGAGCTTGACATACTCGGCTTGCAGCTCCTTGACCTTGGGCAACTTCTTGACCCCCATATCGTCAAAGGCGTTTTTGGCCGCCTGATGGAGCAGAATTTCCTCCTCATGTTCCTCTCGGAATTTCTTTGAGTAACCGGCCTTCCGGTAGGCCACATAGGTGTCGCGGGTCTTGGCATAGTTGATGATATGGGTCCGCAGGACGGCAATCTCCGCCATGCGTTTCTCCGCCGCCTTAATTTTTGCAGATAGCTCATTGTGGTAGGCCGTGGCTGCCGCTGCCTTTTCCTCCAGCACGGCATACTCCAGCAGGTTATGCTCGGTGAGATAATTCACGGTCTGCGCCATCTGTTTCAGATTAAAAACCTTGGCCCACCGAGCATATCCGGCACCTTTTCCGGCCTGGAGCTTTGCCTGGATGTCAACCAGCAGATTGACCTTCGGCGGATCTGCTTGCTTGACCGGCTTCCGACGGGGTGTATGCTCCTTTTGACCAGCGAGGACAGCCAGCAGGTCCTCCAGGGTGTAGCCATCGCCCAGGCTGTCCAGACGGGACACTTTACCCCAGCCGGGGAGCTTCAAACGGTAGGATTTTCCGCGCTTGGACACTTCACAGCCGGATTCCCGGAGCAGCTTCAGCAGCTCGTCCAGGTCAGCAGGCTTTTGTGCCAGGGCGTTGTCAATGGCAGCACGGAGCAATTCCCGGTGGGAGGGCTTTGCCTGATCTCCCAGCCATTGGTCGTAGCTTTTGCCGTGGGGCTTTGGGTTCTCGACAATGGACAGCCCGTTCTCAATACAGATGGTGTCACTCAATCGACGGACGGCTTTTGTGCTGCCCCAAAAGTTGCGAAACTTCCGGTCACAGTCCAGGTTGACCGAACTCCAAATGATATGATTATGGACATGGGCCTTGTCGATATGGGTACAGACGATGAAGGCGTGTTTTCCCTTAGTAAACCGCTTGGCAAATTCCACGCCCAGTCGGTTGGCTTCCTCCGGCGTAATCTCCCCAGGGCAGAATGACTGACGGACATGGTAGGCGATCACATCGTCTGCGCCCCGGACCCGCCCGGTAGCGGCGATATACTGGCGCTTGGCCAGCATGAACTCGGCGTCGGCCACACGGCTGTCACACTCATAGCCGGTGATGAGCCTGCCGTGGTCTGTCTTTTGCGGGTTGGCCACATAGTCGATAATTGCGCTGATGGCACGGCTCTCGGTCCGGCCCTTGCCGATATGCAGCGGCATGATGCGTGTGGTTGCCATGAAGTTTCCCTCCCTTCAAAAAATGGGCAGCCTCAGCTGCCCATCTCGTCACGGTATGAAATAATCTGTTTCTTTTTCTGTTTGGCGCACCGCAGCGTTGTGGCAGCTCCACCCCAATCATGGAGGACATACGCTACTACCACATCAGCGGACTCTACCATCCAGCGGTTCCTATGAGAAATCGCAAATCGGCGCGGCACAGTTTCCAGCGGCGGGTACACGGTGCTATCATAACCAGAAGTGTCTCTCCCGGTGTTAAGATAGGCCAAGACAAGAATCAGCTCAATCTGCGAATACCGCTTTTTCTGCTCTCGCAGAACAGACGCTGCCAAGCTGTCAAAATCTCCATAGCCGCCCAGGTAAAAGGTGGTCGCTCCTTGCTCAATCAGTTTCTGCGTAACATCGTATAACCATTTCTCTATTTTCTCGCTCTGCGGAATTTCTGCATGACCGCAAAAGGTAACAGTCATAAAAACACCCCTGTTCCCATCATAGCGCAAATAACGCCATTAGTACAGGTACAGGGACTAATTTTCACGCACCTGCCCATATAATACTTTTAGTACAGGGACAGGGACGGTGAGTGAGATTGAAGCTAAATCAGGCGGTCAGCAGACGCCTTTCAGAATTGCTGGAGGAGCGTAAAATGACGCAGTATCAGCTGTATATGAAAAGCGGCGTTCCCAAGTCCACCATAGGCAATATCATCAACTGTTCTTACGATTCCGTAAAGCTGCGGATCATCCATGAGATGTGCCAGGGACTGGGAATTGGAATAGACACCTTTTTTGCTTCGCCACTTTTCAAAGAAGATAATCTGGAACCATAAGACCTCCGACGAGCTTCGCCGGAGGTCTTATCATAAGCTGAACACCCTCTCCACAACAGGAGAGGGTGCCTTTTTATCCATAAACCAAATCTTGTATTGCAAACTTCAAATCCTGCACTTTGCCCAGCAGCCAAAAGGCCAGCTTCGGCAGCCCAAAGGGGCTTATGAGAAATGCGATCAGCAACAGAATAAGGCCGTTCTGCGGGGAGTATGTCATCAGGACGGCCACGCCCAGCAGGGCGATCACCGTACTGAGCAGCCCCAGCACCAAGCCAGATACATAGACCAGCCCCACGCAAATCCAGATGGCCAGGGTGAGCAGCAGGATCACCGGCGCAATCACAATCTTCATAATCAGCTTCAATACGGTCATTTCATAGCCTCCTCTCGACGATCTAAATACTTCTGGCATAGACGGCGGACCTGTTCCTCGTCGGCCTCGTTTTCTTCCCGGCGTCCCTTTGTCAGCTGAATGGAGGCAAAGGATTCGTACTCGACCAGCAGATGGTCAAACAGTTCCTCCGGGGTCCGGCACACATCACCCTCGCAATAGGGCGGGTCCGGGGGTGAGCCGTTGAAGGACACACAGACATATCCGTACCGGCTCTTGTAGACTTCCAGCTCCATATCCTGCACCAGATAGTCCTCGAAAATCTCTAAAACCTTTTCAAAGGTCAACATTGGTATCTCAACTCCTTTGTGAGATGTGAGAACACTTTGCTATCTGCCTTTATTATCCGGCAAGCCCCGTCAAAAGGCAAGGATACAGACAAAAAGAAAAGGCGGAGGGAGGCGCGGCGAAAAGAACGCCGTTCCTCCCTCCGCAGATGGGATATATACCCCTGTCACGATAGATTGGAGAGCTGGGTCAGGATTTTCTTCACGCCCGCCCATAGCTGTTCCTGCCGCTGGGCTATATCCTCCAGGTCAGCGTCATAGACACGCCCGGTCTCATGCACCCGGCGGGTGAGCTGGTTCAAATTGTTGCTACTCCGGCGCAGCAAGGACACCAGCTCCTTCAGCTCCGGCAGGTCCAGCTGCACCACATAACCGTCCAGGGCCATCTTCCGCAGATAGGCTTCCCGGTTCTTCGTCCCAAGTTGGGACATTTTCTGCTCGATCAGCGCCAGCTCCTCCGGGGAGACCCGGAAATTCACCTGGACATCCCGCTTGCGCTTCGGGGCGCTCACCGCTCCGGCTCCCGTTTCTTCTGGCCCGGAGCTTTGGGGGCTGCCTGTTTCGGTTCCTGCTTCAAATGCTCCCGGACAGAGGGCCGGGGCTGGCGCAGCTCCTTGGAGCGATCCTCGCTGGCCAGGATGGTGGCATAGGTTCCGGGCATCCCTTTCATGCCGGTAAACGCCAGACTGCGAAACGGCAGGAGATTCATCAGCCGGTCATGGTCTTTGCTCCCGGCACGGTTCAAAAACTCCGGGGAAATGCGGGCCATGTAATGGGTTCCGTGGGGGCTGTTCGGCACATCCGGTGCGCGCAGCTCCCGCAAAATCCGTTCCGCCTCGGCCTGGATGTCCTCTGCCGTCAAGGGCTGGCGGCGCAGATGTTCCTCGCGCACCAGATCAATAAAGCCATTCAGTACGGCGGGGTGGCTGTTTACTGCATAGCCAACCCGGACGGTATCGGAGTTATAGTTGGGGATGGTCTTGGCCCATTCCTTGTTCCGGGGCGAGTAGCACCCATCCCAATCCTGGAGCTGGACGGTGTTGGCCAGGACCAGCATCACCCGGTCCATACCATAGGTCTCGATCACGCCCTTTGCGGCATCGTGACTGAGATACATCCCGTCGAAGTGTTCCCGCACCGCCGCTTCAATGGCTTCCTTGCATTGGAGATTTGCGTTGTTTGAGGCCCGGTACTGCTCCAGCTCCCCATGCTCTTTTGCATAGGCAGCCGAGTGAGGATAGACGGCAGCCTTCCGCAGCTCCTCCTGGGTTCTGCACACATCATCGGCCCTGATTTCGATACAGTCCCGAACCACATCCATGTGGTCGGTCTCCACTTTCTCAAAGTAGTGGTACACATCAGCCAGCGGCGTGGGCGAATCCAGCAGCGCCTGGGCCTGGGCATCGGTCAGCTCCAGTTCCTCCATCGCCATCACGATGTCCTCCCGGACAGTGTACTCATAGGCGTGGTTCAGGACCTCTGCCGAGGGCTGGCTTTTCAGCCAGTCCCGGAATTTGTCCTGCTCGGCGGCCATCTTCTCATAGAGGGCCGTATTCAGATCGTTGGGTTTCATGTTATCGCACCTCCTCATGCTGTTTTGGTTTCTTTTCGGGGCTTCGGGGCGGCACCGGGCGCTTCAAGCTGTCCAGCACCGAGGGCCGTGCGCTCTTGGCGATCACAGGCTCCGGCTGAGAGCGGCCCCTGCCGTCCAGGTTCAGAAGCGTGTCCAGTTCCACAAGACGGGCGGACTTTACCCGCAGATCATCCTCATAGGGGAAAGGCTTACCCACTTCCTTCTTGGCGGCGGCCTGCTGCTGGTACAGATTGTCCAGCTGGGCCTTGGCCGCCTCCAGGCGCTGGGGCATTTGAGAGAGCGCATTGTCAATGCGGGTCAGGTTGCCGCGTGGGTCTGTGCCGAGGCTTGCCCGGTGGGTCATCTGGCCTTTCAGCAGGAGCGTATATTCCTGTTTCCAGGCCGAAAACTCCACGGACATAGTGAAGCCCCGGTAGCTGCCGATCTGCACAGGCTCGGAGCCTTTGACCTCCTTGCAGGCGTCCAGCAGGGCTGCACCGGCGTTTTCTTTGTCGGTCAGCACATCGCCCCGGATCTCCATCCCGGCAAAGCCATCCTCCGGGTGAGGATGGGCGGCCAGGGCCTCCAGGTCTGCCTCAACCCCCTGGATAAAGCCCTTGTGCTTTTCGATTTCCTCCGGGAAGTATTTCAGCAGCTGGTCCTCCAGACGATACTGCTTGCTCTGGTGGTCAGCTTTCATCAGCTTCAGCTTGGAGACCTCCACATCCAGGTCCATGCGCTCCTTGATACGGGGGTCTCCGGCGCACAGGGCCTTGATCTCGGCAAAGGATAATGCCGTTTCGTCCACATCGTCGCAGCTTCTCACCGGCGATTTGGAAGTCATAATCTGGCTGATGAATTTCTGTTTGTTCTCCACCGTCTGCCACAAATAGGCGTCAAAGGTTCCCTCAGTCACATAGCGGTACACATGGACCAGGGGATTTTGGTTGCCCTGGCGCTCGATACGGCCCTTGCGCTGTGCAAGGTCTCCCGGCCGCCACGGGCAGTCCAGGTCATGGAGCGCCACAAGCCGGTCCTGCACATTGGTGCCAGCGCCCATCTTGGCGGTGCTGCCCAGCAAGACGCGCACCTGGCCGGTGCG
>ERZ791885.996-NODE-996-length-21518-cov-2.986582_pt1 | contig 21518 bp, 21 predicted proteins | sample MGYA00510159_ERZ791885 | MGnify/ENA primary metagenome ERZ791885 (study PRJEB30046, sample SAMN00792054) | human gut metagenome | study: EMG produced TPA metagenomics assembly of the A metagenome-wide association study of gut microbiota in type 2... | reverse complement strand
AAACCGTCCGTTGGTACCTCGATAACCAAAAATGGATCGATAACGTTACATCCGGTGAGTATCAGAGGTATTATCAGGATATGTATCAAAAAAGATAAAAGAAACTGTCAACACAATGATTCCATTAGTCAAACCGTTTATCGCATCATCTGAAGTGATGATGCCGGAGATCGAGAAAATCCTGTACAGCGGATATATCGCCGAAGGAGAAAAAGTCTATGAATTCGAACGTTCGTTCGGAGAATATGTCGACAATCCCAACGTTTTATCACTTAATTCGGGTACTGCCGCATTGCATATTGCGCTGATGCTCGCAGGGGTAGGTCCCGACGACGAAGTGATCAGCACCGCACTGACAGCCGAACCGACCAATGTGGCTATCAAACTGGTCGGAGCCAAAGTGGTTTGGGCCGATGTCGACCCTGCAACGGGCCTGATTGCCCCGCAGAGCATCCGTCAGAAAATTTCTCCGAGAACCAAGGCTATCATAGTCGTGCACTATGCGGGAATGGTTTGCGATATGGACCGGATAAATGCAATTGCCGCCGATGCGGGGATTCCGGTTATCGAAGATGCTGCCCACGCAATGGGTAGTGGTTACAATGGCAAACCCGTTGGAAGTAACTCTGAGTACACTTGTTTTTCCCTCCAGGCCATTAAGCATCTGACTACTGTAGACGGAGGTTTCATTTCACTGAAAGATGCAACACAGTTAAGCGACGGACGCAAACTGAGATGGTTTGGTCTGGATAAGAAAATTCCCCGTTTACAGAATGACATCCGTTTCCCGGGATACAAATACCACATGAACAATGTCAATGCGACTATCGGTTTGGTTCAGATGCGGTATATCGACAGAATTGTCAACAGCCACAAAGAAAACGGCCGCTATTACGACCAGCAATTACAAGGCATTCCGGGAGTAACAGTAATACCCTATTATGCGGATACAGAACCTTCCTATTGGCTCTACACCATGAAAGTAGAGAACCGTGCAGGCTTCATCAAAATGATGGAAGAAAACGGTATCATGGCTTCCGAACTGCATCTGCGCAACGACAGGCATTCTGTTTTTGCCGAATCGAAATGTGAATTGCCCGCTTTGGATGATTTTTACAGCCGTTTTGTTCACATTCCCTGTGGTTGGTGGGTGGACGACACAGAACGGAAACGAATCGTAGCACTAATTCGCAAAGGCTGGTAACATCCGGATCATGATTCCATTGTATAAGCCGTTCATGCCGGAACAATTACCGGAAATTGAAACGATTCTTCATTCTGGAGCCTTGGCCTACGGCAAATGGGGCCGAGCGTTCGAAACTTCACTCATAACCTTTACTGGCGCTCCTCATGCTGCCGTCGTCAACTCTTTCAATGCTGCCGTACAAATTGCCTTACTCACGCTCGGCATCGGCCACGGAGACGAAGTAATCACTTCGCCCCAAAGTTGCCTGGCGTCCAATATGCCGATTCTTTCGGTCGGAGCTAAAGTGGTATGGGCTGATATAGACCCGCACACAGGGACGTTGTCTCCAGAAAGCGTACGCAGAAAAATAACACCGGCAACACGGGTCATTTTCCATAACCATCACTGCGGATATCCCGGTTACATCGACGAAATAAATGCCATTGGACGAGAAAAAGGGCTGCCGGTGATCGATGACTGTATAGAAGCATTCGGGGCACAGTATAAAGGACGAACGATGGGTTCGCTGGACACCGATGTCTCGCTATTTTCTTTCCAGACCGTCCGACTTCCCAACACGATCGACGGGGGGGCGGTATGTTTCAGAGATCCTGCATTGCATCAGAAAGCTTGCCGGTTGCGGGATTTAGGCGTCGACCGGAAAACGTTCCGGGACAGTATGGGCGAAATATCACCTCTCTCCGATGTCAAACAGGCCGGCATGGGTGTCACCATGAACGAAGTGTCGAGCTATATCGGATACCTCCAAATGCAGCAAATCGAATCTTTACTGGCAATTCAACAGGCCAATGCGCAGCAATGGATCCATAAACTAGCACTGAAAGAAGAGTATCAGCCACTCGGACGCACAGAGATCAAGCCCAACTACTGGGTGTTCGGATTACGTACAGGAAAGGGAAGAACCGATGCCATTCTGAATTTTCGCGCGCAGGGATACTACGCCTCGAGTGTTCACCTGCCCAATTACATGTACAGTGTATTCGGAAACCGGGGCGACGACCTTGTCGGCGCAAAAGAATTTTACGACCATTATCTGGCACTCCCATCCGGATGGTGGTTGGATAATAAAGAATAAAATCATGAAAATAATTTATTTGGCATACCGGGATTGGGCATTAGCCGCTTATCCCGCCGTGCGAAAACATCCGAAAGTCAGTACATGTGTATTGTGCAAAACACAAGATGAATTGCTCAAGTTAAAACTGCAAGATTACGATCTGATCGTTTCATGCGGCTGGAGTGACGAATTGGGCCCTGAAGTAACCGGGCAGATCGAGGCAATGGGAGTCCACTGCGCCGAATTGGACCGTTATTCTTACGGCACACCGCTCCAGCTCCAGATTATGGACGGCATTACCCGGAGCAAACATCGGACATTCAGTTTCACATACGACCCGAATTCCTCTCGGGCACATACCCATAATCGATTATATTCCCATGAAGTTGACTTGGATCTGTCCGGCAATATGGAAGACATTCTTGAGCAAATGACAGCCACAAGCAAAGTGTTATTCACCCGCTTTCTCGATGATTATCCCAATATCGAATGGAAGCAATGGCCGGCAGAAACGATCGTCCGCCCGAAACGGCAACCGCAAGACAGTATTCTGACTAAAAAAAAGCTGCTTGAAATGGACACTGAACAGCTTTACAATTTCTTTCGTTCTCTGGAAGACCCTTACCCAAACGGATGTATCGAAGACGAGAAAGGGCGGTTATTCATCAAAAAAGTAGAATATAAAAAATTTTAAGGTGAAAGATCTAATCATATTGGGAGCTGGCGGGGCTGGCATGGATATTATTTCTATTGTTGACGCCATCAACAAAACAGGTTCTCAATGGAATCTTCTTGGCTTTTTAGACGATAATACCGAACTGATCGGTAAAATGATTCTCGGGTACCCGGTTCTGGGGTCTATTGATGAAGGGGAAAAATATCCGGAAGCTTATTTTTGTTCATCAATCGCCCATCCATCCAATCGTAAAGTACGTCGTAATGTCTATGACCGGGTCCGGTGCTATTCGACGAAGTTTGCAATTCTCATTCATCCACAAACAGTAGTCTATGCAGGAGTTACGTTCGCCCCTGGTGTGGTTGTCAATGCGGGTTGCGTGTTTGGAACAAATGCAACCGTACGGGAGGATGTTCATTTCGGCTACGGATGCAACATTGCACATGAAAGTACGGTCCAAGAGCATGTAGCATTAGGATCTGGCGTCAATATCTCGAGCGGAGTGACAATCGGATCGGACTGTTACATCGGCGCAGGGGTTTCAACATCTCATGACATCAGCATTTTACCCGATACTCTGATCGGAGTGGGTACAGCTGTAGTACATAACTTAAATCACAACGACACGTGGATCGGTGTGCCTGCCGTTCCCGCACAAGAATTTGCACGAACAAAATACCAACTGAAAAAGCTACTAAACTTAAAAGAAAAACCATGATGGATATGAAGCAATTCGTGGCAAATTTTGCCGCACAATTTGACGAAACGGACGCAACTGAATTTTCTGCCGAAACCCATTTCCGGGAACTCGACGAATGGAGCTCCCTTACCGCTCTCTCAATCATCGCTATGGTGGATGCTGAATACGGAGTACAACTCAAAGGCGAAGAAATCCGCAATGCTCAAACCATTACAGATCTCTATGTAACCGTAAACACAAAACTATAAATGTGCAATCCATTCTCCCTGCAAGATAAAACCATTCTAATCACTGGAGCCTCTTCGGGCATAGGCAAAGCTACTGCGATCGAATGCTCTCGCATGGGAGCTAGACTGGTGATCACCGGACGCAATCCGGAACGGCTCGGAAATACACTTTCAGAAATGGTTGGTACAGATCATATAGCCGTCACTGCAGACATAACCCTCAACGAACAGAGAAAAACTCTGTGCGAACAAGTGCCCCAATTGGATGGAATTGTCCATTGCGCAGGAATTAACCGAAGACTTCCTTGCAAAAACATTCATGATGAAGATATCAGAAATGTAATGGCAATCAATTTTGAAGCTCCGATCCTGCTACAAGCTTTACTACTCTCTACCCGTAAAATAAAGAGAGAGGCATCTGTAGTATTTATTGCATCCAAAGCTGCCGATTTCCCTGCGGTTGGGAATGCCATCTACAGTGCATCAAAGGGAGCACTGATCTCCTATGCAAAGGTGCTCGCACTAGAACTTGCTCCCCGCCAAATACGAGTCAATTGCATTTGCCCTGCAATGGTATGGACAGACATGTCCAATGGTGGAAATACCCTGACTCAAGAAGAATTAGAACGATCCCAACAAAAATATCCGCTGAAACGGTATGGGCATCCTGCTGAAATAGCTTATCTAGCTGTTTATCTGCTTTCCGATGCTTCCGTTTGGATGACAGGAAGCCGTCTCGAAATCACAGGGGGGGCGAAGGAACTTTAGTTTAATTCTCAACTATGAAAAAAGCTTATATTAAGGGAGATGCTTACTATCTCCCTAAGCGAGTTGTAACCAATGAAGACTTGGTACATGACTTTCCTGAATGGAACGTAGAAAAAATCGCTGGTAAAATCGGCGTTTGCAATAGACATATTGCTGCCGAGAATGAAACAGCAGCGGATATGGCCGTTCAGGCTGCGGAAAAGCTTTTCGCCGAACATGCCGACATTCGGAAAGAAGAAGTTGATTTTGTTCTGTTTTGCACGCAAAGTCCAGATTATTTCCTACCCACATCAGCATGTATAATCCAACACCGGCTGCAATTGTCCAACAAGACCGGAGCATTGGATTTCAATCTAGGTTGTTCTGGCTACGTTTACGGGCTGGCGCTTGCCAAAGGCCTGATTGTATCAGGGACTGCACGAAACGTATTACTCCTCACCGCAGAAACATACTCGAAATATATCCATCCCAAAGACAAAGGCAACCGGACGATTTTCGGAGATGCTGCGGCGGCTACGCTGATTGCTGATAACGGTTATGCCGAAATAGGCAATTTTTCATTGGGCACGGATGGCCTCGGTGCCGAAAACCTGATTGTCCGGAGCGGTGCTTCCCGCCAGAAATTGCCACTGAACGATCTATCATTCGATGAAAACAAGAATCCGCATTCATCGGATCATCTGTTCATGGATGGTTCGGCAATCTTCAATTTCACACTGGAAGCCGTACCGACGCTCGTCGCTGATACACTACTGGCCAATTCTCTCTGTCTCGACAATATATCGCTTTTCATTTTTCATCAGGCCAACAAATACATGTTGAATTTCCTGAGAAAAAAGATAGGTATTGACGAAGAGCGGTTCTTCAACTATTTTGAAGAGACCGGGAATACAGTTTCCTCTACCATACCCATTGCCTTGTACAAAGCAAGACAGTCTCAAAAATTGTACGGCCCGGTGTTATTGGCTGGATTCGGAGTAGGATACTCATACGCAGGTGTGATTTTAAATTTCAACGAACATGTTTAAAGATAAAGTGCTATTGATTACAGGAGGCACCGGCTCATTCGGAAGCACCCTGTTGCGCAAATTCGCTAATTCAGATCTGAAAGAAATCCGGGTATTTTCCCGCGATGAAAAAAAACAGGAAGATCTACGCATTGAGTTAAAAAACGATAAAATAAACTTCATCATCGGTGATGTACGGGATTTTCACTCCATTAACACCGCAATGGAAGGAGTCGATTATGTGTTCAATGCCGCTGCGCTCAAACAGGTACCATCCTGTGAGTTCTATCCCATGCAGGCGATCCAGACCAATATTCTCGGATCGGAGAATGTATTGGAGGCCGCCGTACACAACCGGGTCAAACGAGTAGTAGTGCTCTCGACCGACAAAGCGGTATATCCGATCAACACGATGGGAATGACCAAATCATTGATGGAAAAACTATGCATCAATAAAGCCCGCATGCCCCAGGTAAAAGAAAACGGAGGCGTTTTCTGCTGTACCCGTTATGGTAACGTCATGTGTTCGCGAGGTTCGATCATTCCCCTGTTCATCAGTCAGATTAAAAGCGGGCAACCGCTGACTGTCACAGAGCCCAATATGACCCGCTTCATGATGTCACTCGACGATTCGGTACGTTTGGTTATGTATGCCTTCAAACATGCCCATCCGGGAGACATTTTCGTACAAAAAGCCCCGGCTGCTACCGTTGAAACACTGGCGATTGCCCTCAAAGAGCTTTTTAACGCCAACAATGAAATCAAGATCATCGGTGCCCGCCACGGCGAGAAAATGTACGAATCGCTTTGCGGCAAAGAAGAGATGAGCAAGGCGGAAGATTTAGGCGACTTTTACCGAATCCCTGCCGACTTCCGGGACCTGAACTATACAAAATACTTGGCTACCGACCCTCCCCGCCTGCAAGACAAAGAATACAATTCGGACAATACCAGAAGATTGAATGTCGCACAGCTGAAGGAACTCCTTCTTACGTTGCCCTATGTTCAAGAAGAATTGAATAGCATTCATCATTAAACCATCACATTCAAAAACAAAAACGCAGAACATCATTTGAAACTGCGAATTGACACTGACCAAATATTCAGACAATGAATACACTTTTTTTAGGATTAGGATACATTGGATTACCTACAGCAGCAGTTGTGGCAAGTAAAAAATTGCACGTAACAGGAGTGGATATCAATCCATCAGTAGTAGAAACGATCAATCGGGGAGAGATTCATATTATAGAACCCGGCCTGCGTGAAGTGGTCCATCAGGCGGTAACAGACGGCTATCTGCAAGCGACCACGACCCCGGTGGAAAGTGATGTGTATTTGATAGTCGTCCCGACCCCGTTCAAAAGCAATCACGAACCGGACATCTCCTATGTCGAACTGGCAACACGATCCGTGATTCCACTATTAAAAGAGGGCGATTTATTCATTATCGAGTCCACCTCTCCGGTAGGCACTACGGATAAAATGGCCCGTTTAATTTTCGAACAACGACCTCAATTAAAAGGAAAACTTCATATCGCTTATTGCCCCGAACGGGTATTGCCGGGGAACGTACTATATGAATTGGTACATAACGATCGTGTCATCGGCGGAATAGACCCGGAATCGACTGAAAAAGCCGTAGCATTTTACGCTCAGTTTGTCGAGGGAAACCTACATCGGACGAATGCAAAAACTGCCGAGATGTGCAAACTGACTGAAAATTCGTCGCGCGATGTTCAAATTGCCTTTGCCAATGAACTGTCCCTGATCTGTGATCAGGCCGGCATCAACGTATGGGACTTGATTTCACTCGCAAACAAGCACCCGCGAGTCAATATTCTCCAGCCCGGCAGTGGCGTAGGCGGTCATTGCATTGCCGTAGATCCATATTTCATTACTGCCGACTTCCCGATGGAAGCGCAATTAATCGCCAAATCTCGCGAAATAAACAATTACAAAGCGTTCTGGTGCGCGCAAAAGACGAAACGGGCGATTGAAGAGTTCACATTAAAAAAGGGCCGAAAACCGCGGGTTGCTCTTATGGGGCTCGCATTCAAACCGAACATTGACGATCTGCGTGAAAGTCCGGCAAAATACATTGCGACCAAAGTCATGGAAGGAGAAGATGCAGACTTCATGATCGTGGAGCCAAACGTAGAAAACCACAATGTATTCAAATTTATAGATTACCAAATAGCCTACCAACAGGCTGACATTGTTGCTTTCCTAGTGGCACATGATCCGTTTAAAACGTTGGTTTACGACAAAAACAAAGTCATTTTAGACTTTTGCGGTATTTTTAAACAATAAGTTCGCCTGATTAGTCGCGTAATCAACCTCATTTTGATTTACCGATAATTGATTAATCTTTATTTTCTCGCAATCAGTAAATAATGATTGCTTAAAGGCACGTATTTTCTCTTATTCACTTCACCATATTACTACGTAAGCGGTCGATCACAAATCGGAAATAGAGCATCGTCCGTATCAATCATATGGAAGAATCAAAAACTTCATACAAGCATATTTTAAAGTCCACATTCCTATTCGGATTTGTGCAGATATTCAACATCCTCATCAAAATAATTATCAGTAAATCGGTCGCCTTGTTTTTAGGAACCGAAGGCATGGGACTGATAGGCATCTATAACTCGACAGTCAATCTATTTAAGTCATTCGCAGGTTTAGGTATATCCCAGAGTGCGGTAAAAGATATTGCAGAGAACAACGTCGCAGGAGAAACTGAAAAACGCGACACCATCATCACCATCGTAAACAAATTGATCCTGTTCACAGGACTGTTGGGGGGAGTGGTCATAATTATTATGTCACCTTATCTGAGTAAAACCTCATTCGGAACTACAGAATATACTTTACCGTTTATCCTTTTATCAATCGTTGTTTTCCTAACAATTATCAATGAAGGACAGCTTGCGATTCTCAAAGGCCTGAGGATGCTCAGGATATTGGCAAAAGCCTCGCTTTGGGGTGCATTTGCCGGATTATTTGTATCCGTTCCTCTATATTATATATGGGGATTAAAGGGAATTATCCCATCTTTGATTGCCATCGCACTGGTATCGGTAACTTATTCAAGCTATTACGTCAAAAAAGTCGGCAACCAATCCAGAACCATCACAGTAAAGGAGACTTTACGCAAAAGTTTACCCATGATAAAGATGGGATTGGCGCTCATGTATCTCTCCTTGGCAGGCATACTGTCCGAATTCATCGTAAAAATATTCATTAGCCACACAACCGGCATAGATAGTGTCGGGATTTTCCAAGCCGGAAGCACGATTATTATCGCTTATTTCGGCATTATCACCACGGCCCTGACCACAGACTATTATCCCAGGATCTCAGCCGTAAACCAAAATAATTCAGCGCTAACAGACGAAGTAAACCGGCAAACGACCGTCGGTCTGTTATTGATATTCCCGTTGATCATTATTTTTCTTTTCTTAATGCCCGTATTTATTCGGATACTATATTCACCTGAATTTCTCCGGTCTACCGCCTACCTACAATTCGCTGTTTTCGGAATTCTATTGAATATCGGATCTAACTCCATGGGTATGATATTGCTGGCAAAGCAGGCATCCCACACATTCGTATGGACAACGACAATTATTACCTGCCTGACCATCGGATTGAACATTGCATTGTATTACTTCTACGGACTACCGGGATTAGGAATATCTACCATTGTTATCGCGTGCATGCACATGGGACTGATGACGTGGATCATGAAACGCCAATACGGCATCCGGTTCGAAAGGAGGGTTATAAGCATGTATGTCTTGGTCATTCTACTCTGTATTTTAGCATTTTTCACCAAAGACATCCATAATTCGTTATTAAGGTATTCCACAGGTGGAGTATTGGCTGTTCTAAGCATACTTTACACCTTAACGATACTTAAAAAATCTTTGGGGATCAATCTGATTTATGAATTCAAAAAACGATTAAACAAAGCAAAATGAGCTTTATAAAAAGAACATTCCGGCCAATTTATCATTTCTTTCTTTTGTTGCGGATATTAAACGTACACAAAACCATATACATCAACCTCAAATATTTACCTTGGGGACAGGCTCTCAGATTTCCGATATTCGTTTTCGGCCGACTTAAAATTCAAAGATCGGACAACGGGGGCATCGAGATACGTCATGCACGCATATGCAGAGGGATGATTAAAATCGGGAAAAACATCGATGGCCATTATTCTCATAATCTCCCTGTCGAGTTGATTTTGTCCCAGAAATTGATTTTTCAGGGCTACGCATGGATCAGCGGCGGAACAATGATTGAAACTTATCGGAGCACGATTGACATCGGTAATTTTTGCGTGATCGGGAGTGGCACAATGTTAAAAAGCGAATCCGGCATCATCCTAGGTAATCTTACACGTATTGCCTACTGTTCTACCATTATGGACACCAACGTACATTTCATAAAAAACACCAAAACAGGTAAAGTCAATAATTCCAGCGCACCCATTTCTATTGGAATCGGGTGCTGGATCAATGCATTTTCATTCATCAGTAAAGGAGCCATACTACCCAATCACTGCATTACCGCACGAAACAGCATGGTTAACAAAGACTACTCCACCGTGTGCCCACCAGGAACCTTTTTAGCGGGTGAACCGGCCAAGCCGATCGCTTCGAACCTGCAGCGGATATTCAGCAGTCAATCCGAACAGCATATCCGCGAGCAATTCCGGCTAAACGGCAATCCGGAAACAATAACATTATCCGAAGAAATGCTCCTAACCGAAGAGTCCACTGAAGATTTGGAAGCCGTATTCGGATATATCTATTAATCAGTATGGACAACCTCTTCAGATACAAAGTTGCGCGATGCTTTATTATTTTGGCGACCCTAGGAATATTCTCTTGTCAAAAAGAAACCAATACTCCTGAAAGTAAACCCGGGGAAATAGTAATATTCCGGACAACCGGACTCAATCTGTTTGTGGGGGGAGAACTCATTGCCAACATGCCGGATTTCACACGTATTTTCAATCAGCCTAATATTCTCTGCATTACAAAAAAAGGCATGTCTATAGAAGACATCCTCGCAGGAAGAGATAATCTGATCTTCAAGCACAATCCGAGTCGTTTGTTTATGTACGTGGATGATAGAAATGTACGGACAACATCCGTAAGTTCTTTCTCGGAACAAATCAATATTCTGATACAAGACTTCACTCATCGGCTACCGAAAAGCAAGCTGATTTTCATATCAATCAAGCCTTCACTCCCTTACCTGAATTATTATCATAAGCAAGCCGAGTTCAATGCCTTCCTGCGGGGTGTCTCCTTTAGCTGTAAAAACATTGAATACATTGATCTGTGGAACCCTCTGCTGCTCAAACAAGGTGTTATGAATCTTTCTCTGTATAAAGAAGACCAGCAAACACTCAATGAACAGGGATATCATTTACTTATCGAAAAGGTAGGCCCTCATATGAGCAAAAATGAATAAACTAAAAATCGCGGTACTGATTCTTTCTGCACTATTGTGCATCCGATGTGAAAAACAAGATCCCGGGGAAATCATTCTTTTCACCGGGAGTTCGACCATATCGAGATGGACTACATTAACAGAAGATTTCGTGGGCTTCGATGTGATCAATACCGGAGTTGGAGGAACTTCACTGAAATACGTGTTGGATAACATTGAAACCTTGATATTTCGATATACCCCCAGTCAAATAGTGCTTTATACAGGTGATAATGATCCAAAATATTATGATGACGAGGCTTTTAGAAATTACATGGACGAATTCATCACGATCTTGTACAAAAAACTCCCGAACGTGCATTTGATATTCCTATCCCTTAAACCGGGAGTTCTCCGTACAGACATCCACTATCATTATACGGGATATAATACCTATATGCAGGGAATTGCACAATATAACCCCCAAATAGACTACGTAGACATCTGGACTCCGTTGATAAAAGAGGGAGATGGGAATCCGGAATATTTCGAAGACGATAATCTTCATCTCAACCGCAAAGGATATCTATTGGCAAGGGGCCTGTTGATTCCATGTCTGCTTAAAAATATATCCGATACAAATCCTTCATTATGAAAATAGAGATAGGTATCTTCTATCCGATACGATTCAAAAAAAAGGAACTTGACTTAAACCGTCTCAATGCCCAAACCGGCAAAAACTGGCATTATGCGGCCAATGGAAGGTCTGCGCTTTATCACTGTCTGTGTGCACTCGATATTCAAGGAACCATTTTAGTCCCTAATTATATCTGCCATTCGATCAAACCCATATTAAAAAAGAAATCACTTGAAGTCATATATTATGACTTCGATTCACAGGATTGTAATGCCAACATAGATGATATTAAAAGTAAAATATTTCTCCATCCGGAAATAAGCTGCTTGTTGGTAGCCAGTATGTATGGGAATCCCGCCGATATGGTTCAATTAGAGGGATTGTGCAAAGAACACGGGATCAAATTGATCGACGATGCTGCCCAATCGTTTGGAGCAAAAATACAAGACCGGTTCATCGGCACTTTCGGAGATGCAGGTTTTATGGCTTTTTCACCGGGAAAACCTACATCCGCTCATATGGGTGCCCTTTTCTGGACTTCAAACGAACAATATTCTTTCCGTCGGACCAGACACTTTATATTGCATTACTTAGCGTACTCCGATTTTTATTTTAACCGGTATTATCTATACAAATACAAAAAAATTAGGATATTCTCAATCCTGAGCTTATTGAAAATTCATGTGTCCAAACATTTCGACATGACTTTCGATGAAATGTGCAAATTCGAAAGAAAAATACTCGGTGGAGTACTCAATGCCAATTTTCAGCAAACTTACCGAAAAACACTATACGACAAGTTTGAAGAAAAATTGCATGAATCTCAATCATTCCACCCGATTCGCTCCCCTTATAGGGACCGGAATCCACACAAGTTTATTTTATCCTGCCAGAATACTTCAACTGCGAAAGAACTTATTTCATTTCTTAGGAAAAACAACATATATGCTGCATCCGGATATCCGCTAATGGATCGGAACGCACAAACCCCCGTCGCAAACGAAAATTCCGGGAAAATTTTAGAAATACCTTTGGAAAACAATGAGCCGAAAATGAATCACATTATCTCCTTACTGAAACAATACGATGAATATAGCCGCAATAACCATCACTTATAATGATGATTTTAAATTGGATCAATGGAGTGTATTCTACAAAGAATACAAAAAAGAACTGCACACCCATATTATCGTCGATAATGGGTCGGATCAATCCTATGTCAACCGGGTAAAATCCCAATTCAAAGATTCTGTCATTTTACAACGGGAAACCAATGGTGGATTGACCGTAGCCTATAACCAAGGAATACGTTATGCTCTGGCTATCCCGACCATAGATGCAATTATGCTCATCGGGAATGACATTCGGTTGCCTTCGGGAGAATTGACCAAATTATACGATTCCCTTTTTACCAATTCCGAATTGGGAATGATAGCGCCAGCTATCATTCGGAAAGATTCATCAGACATTGAAAGCGTAGGGTGTTTTATCGATCGCAAAATGTATCTGAAAGAATATCATGTCGGGCAAAACATCAACGATATGGATAATCGTATATTTTACTGCACTACCGTAGCAGGAGGAATGAATTTATCCACACGTCAATTTTACGAACAGGTAGGATTGCAGGACGAAACGCTATTCATGTATTCCGACGAAGTGGATATGGGATTGCGGGCCCAACGGCACGGATACAAAATAGCTGTATCGACAGCATGCCGTGCTTGGCACCAACACATAAATCCGTCCAACAAAACCATTAGAAAACCATACACAGCCTTCCTGATCAGTCGCAATAAAGTCTACTTGGCAAGAAAGCATTTCGGGTTTTCCCGTTCTTTATATGTTTTTGTTTATCAATCATTCAAAGCAACCAAAGATTTCGCAAGCAGTATTAAGAATAAAAGCATGTTTTCTTACGCGCTATATTTTGCTTATGGTAATTTATGTGGCTTGTTAGGGATTAAAAAGAATTTCAAATTCATTATCAACAACTAACCATGTACATCACCAGAAATCCGGAAGATTTCGTGACACCCCTACCCGTCATTGCCACAAAGGAATATTTTCAAGCTGTCGGAGCCATCGATTATGGTTACATGATTGATCAGGGGATGGTTCTGCCATTTTACATCAAAAAAAAACTATTCTTTCGAATCATGGTCTTTACCACTGGCATATTGGGTCCCATAGCCGGTCCGGAAAAAGAGAAAAGATTTCTAAACACTGCAGTCAAACATATCCGGAAAAAACTAAATGTAGATTTCATAAATCCGCTGCATGTCACAGCTTTATTCAACACCAAGCCTGATGGCTCCGTATTCTGCCGGTTCGGTTCTTATGTGATAGACCTCAACACAAACGAAGATACCCTTTTCGCTAATCTGCATCCCAAACATAGGAATGTGATAAAAAAAGCGTTAAAAGACGGTGTCGTTATTCGATGTTCTGCTGAGAAACGGAAACATTGCATCAAATTGATACAGGATACGCTTATCCGGCAGGGACAGCCAGAAATTCCCTCCACATGGTTAGATGGACTGGATAAAAATCTAACTGGGAATATAGACTACTGGATTGCCGAATACCAAGAAGAATATGTAGGAGCAGCCATTCTGGTTTGGAGTAAAGCAGGATATTCTTATTACCTCTATGGAGGGTCTGCCCGTACACCCCACAGTGGAGCAATGAATTTATTACACTGGGAAGCCATAAAAAAAATGAAAGCCCGAGGGGTACTGTTTTACGATTTCGTGGGAGCGCGCATCAATCCGGAAACCGGGAGCAAATATGAAGGAATCCAAAGATTTAAAAGTCGTTTCGGGGGACCGTTACAAACAGGATACCTCTGGAAAGTAGTTTTTCATCCTTTTTACTACAGCTTATACACGCTGTTAGTTAAACTCAAGAGTCGGGGGAAACACAGCAACGACATCATCGAACAAGAAAGGGAAAGAGGAAAGCGATGAAGAAACCATGCTTATTGACATTCGACTACGAATTATTCTTCAAAGAAAGCGGAACACCTCAAGCTTGCTTGCTGGCTCCTACCTATGATTTACTGACATTGTTGGATAAAACAGGAGGAAAAGTAACGTTCTTCATCGATGCTTTATACCTGAGACGCCTTCAGGAAGCCCGGGAACATGCCGAAACTTATGCCTGGATTGAATCCCAAATTAAAACAATGGTAGAAAAAGGGCACCGGATAGAATTACATCTCCATCCCCATTGGCTGGATGCAACATGGAATACCTCAAAAGAAAGCTGGGACTTCCCTTCCTATGAACATTATGCGATACAGACATTACCTCAGGACAAAATCAGGGAAATAATTTACGATTGCACCGAATTATTAAACGGCATTGCCCGAACCGTACAATACGACTACCAAGTAAAAGCCTATCGTGCAGGAGGTTGGTGTGTAGACCCGTTTGAAAAAATTGCAACAGCTCTACTGAATGCTGGAATCATGGTCGACTCATCCGTCATTCCGGGATTTATAATGAGCGGCACAACTCATCATGCGGATTATTCCGACATCAATCCTACCGCTTTCTACCGATTCGATCATGATTTAAGAGATGCTGCTCCAAACGGCCAATTTATTGAAATACCAGTAAACTGTTACAAAGAGACTGTCAAGAATAAACTGACCAATGTCTTGTCGAGAAACATACACCGCCTTTCAAGCCGGCCTTACGGCGATGGTTTAGGACTCTCTATAATTGCTCGCAGGACGATCTTAGGAAAATTGTACAGCTTCCTGACCCGACAGGCCAACTTACAGCTCTACTCCCTGGACGGATATGTAAATTTTCAATCGTTACGAAAGAATCTGGACAATAGTCTTTTAGACTTCATCACTATTGTTGCGCATCCGAAATCCCTCACAAAATCCTCTTTGAGAGCAATCGAACTCTTGGGAAAGAAAGGCTATAAGCTCCACTCTTTCGAATATATATACGACAAAAGAGATTAACGCAATTTTTGTGAAAGCCCTGAAACTGACATACAGTCAAATTACTGCTTTTCTTTGTTTCGCAACGGTTCTGGCTCTCGCGGGCTTTGATGCCCGAACATTCCTCGGCAATACGATACCGATCGGCTGGATTACCTCTGGAATTTTGGCACTGATTATTTTCTGTTTTTTATCTCTTTACACTCTTCCGTACAAAGGACAGCGTCCGTTGAACCGTATCCGGACGCTCGACATTCTCGTCGTACTTTTTATCGTATTATACGGGTTAAAACTCATTTACAATATATATGTCGAACAGATAGAACAAACTACTTTCAACAATCGGATCACGTTTGCTGTTTATTTCCTTCTACTTTGTATCCTGCCATATATGATCTGCAGGCGGATCCATTGGGAAGACATCGATATAAAAAAGCTGCTTTGGTTTCTGTTTTTCGTTTTATTAGCAGGACTGGTCATCTCCTATCGGCAAATCAGTCAGATGCTCTTAATGGGAGAAAATGCTTATGAAAGTCGTTTTAATGCCAATGACCTGTTGGATACCATCGGGTATGGTCATATGGCCCTTTCCTTTATCTTGGTTTGTTTCTCTTTAAGTTGCATGTACAAGGAAGCGTGGCGATATGCATTTATCATTCCTATCTTATTCGGCATTTTATCGATGGGATTGGCCAATTCCAGAAGCCCTTTTGTCGCCTTGATGGCCATACTATCAATCTATGCCATTGTAAAACTAAATGTAAAGATACTACTGTCCGTCATCTTAATCTGTGTTTTATTCATCCTGAATATCAACAGCATAAACCTTTTGTTCAAAGAACATTTTCACAGCGCTTTTATCGAAAGGTTCCTGACTATTTTCGAATTCAGCATGCAAAATTCCTCCGGAAGGGATGCCTTCTATAAAGAAGGAATGGATTTGTTTTTACAACACCCCATTTTCGGCCGGGCGATTCTTTTGATGGGTGAACTGAAAGGCGGATATGTCCATAATTTATTTCTGGAAGTTTTGATGTCCACCGGCATGATTGGTTGTCTGTTTTTTTTGACCATTAACATAAAAATTATCCAAAGTGTGTTTTATCTAATCAAACACAACAGTCAATACTTGTTTTTTGCCCTGATATTCATTCAATTTTTCATTATGTTGCAATTTTCCAGGACATTGATTGTCGTACCTCAATACTGGATGGCTCTTTCCTCTGTTTTCACAATCTATATATGGGAGAAAAACAAATTATGAATATTGTCATTATCGCCCCTTACTACTATCCCATTCCTGTCCCCAGAGCATTCAGAGCAACAGAACTAGCACAAGAATTTGTACGACGCGGACACAACGTCACCGTATACAATCTTTGTCGGATATCCGATCAGCCGCATTTTTCCGACAAAGAGGATGACAGTAACCCGAAACTAATCCATCTCAACCTGATCGATTACGGCAAAAGCGATCATGGGACCGGGAAGCGGAAACTATCGGCCTTTTTGCGTTCTCCCGGGTTAAACAAAATCCTGTTTTATTTTACGTCAAACACAGGTTTGAGTATTTACCTGGGATTAAAACGCAAATTGGTATTTACCAGACAATATGACTTGCTTATTTCAGTAGGGTTACCTTTTGCCGTGCATTGGGCCGTTTCTTCCAAATTGAGAAAAGACAAAACCGCCAACATTTGCATAGCGGACTACGGAGACCCTTTTTCCAGATACAATAAAAAAATACACGTAGCCAAATATTTTCAATGGATCGAAAAAAGAGCCATGAAAGCATTCGACTACATTTCGATTCCAACCGAAAGTGCACGCAAATCCTATTTATGGCTGAAACCCGACAAAAACATAAAGATCATCCCTCAGGGTTTTAACTTCGATAACATCAACAGGGCGGAATACCGGCCGAATCAAATTCCGACCTTCGGATATGCTGGGCTGTTCTACCAGGGAATCCGCGAACCTAAAGTGTTGCTAGACTATCTCTCCACAAGAAAAGAGGATTTTCGTTTCGTCATATATACAAACACTGCAGCTCTTGAAAGTATGTCATGCATACTACCCTATGCCGAACTACTGAAAGAAAAGCTGGTTATACACAATAATATCCCTAGGTTGGAACTGATCACAGAATTCAGCAAGATGGATTTTCTGGTAAATATCAACAACGCCACTTCCAATCAGATTCCCAGCAAACTAATCGATTACACCTTAACGGGCAGACCCATATTTTCGTTCTCACAGGATAAATTCGAAATCGAAAAATTTGAATCGTTTTGTCACGGAGATTACTCCTCTTTCCAGACAATTGACATTTCTGCTTACAACATCAAAACAGTGGCCGACCAGTTCGAACATTTGTCCTCTGCCAACCAATAAAAACTATTTTTAAACCTGAAGCGTGCATCGATCCATGATTATGAAACCAGAAAAACAGTCTATCGTTATTTCCGCCGTAAATGTCACAGACGGGGGGCCGTTGACGATTCTGCAGGAATGTTTACGTTCGTTATCAGAAAGTCCGATTGCCCAGAAGTACAAAATCATAGCCCTTGTTCATTCAAAAAACAAATGTTACTACAATCACATAGAGTATATTGAAATCCCCCGATCGAAAAAGCAATGGATTTTCCGGATATATTATGAATATATCTATTTCAAAAAATTATCAAAAAAAATCAAACCATACCTGTGGTTGTCATTACATGATACTACACCCAACGTCACAGCTCGAAAACGAGCGGTATATATGCATAATGCATCCCCTTTTCATGCTTGGAAATGGAGAGACATTTACTTCAACTACAAATACGTGTGTTTTGCATTGTTCTACAAGTACCTCTATAAAATAAACATTAAGAAAAACGACTTCTTAATCGTACAGCAAGATTGGTTAAGAAAAGAATTTTCGCAAATGTTTAATTTCCCGAAAGAGCAGATCATTGTAAACCGACCTCAGAACACGACTGCCAAACATTCTGTCCCCATATTAAAACACAATGAAGCTGAACCGAATCTATTCCGGTTCATTTTTATATCGCTGGTTCGGCCATTCAAAAATTTCGAAGTCATCTGTGAAGCCGTCAGAATACTCAACAAAAAACATCCTGATGGTTTCGAAGTCGTCCTAACCCTGAACGGGACAGAAAACAGATATGCCAAATGGCTATACAACAAGTATAAAGACACAAAAAACATCCGGTTTACCGGCTTAATTCCCCACGAAAAAATAGACGAATATTATCAGATTAGCGATTGCATGATATTCCCTTCCAAACTAGAGACCTGGGGGTTGCCAATTTCCGAATACGCCACTTACAACCGCCCCATTATTGCCGCCGACTTGCCGTATGCTTATGAAACTGCCGCAGGTCACGACCTGACAGCTTTTTTTAATCCAGACAATCCCGAAGAGTTAGCAGAACTCATGTTAAATGCTATGAACGCTCATTTCGAACGGTTCGGTTCTATACCCCAAATCACCAATACCCCACTTTTAATAAACGGTTTCCCAAAATTATTAGAGGTTCTGTTACAGGATTAAAAAGTTCAAAAAACCGTATTCTAAACTTGCTATAAAGCAGATAACAGCAAGTTCATCTTGATTCGCTTTTCTTCTCTTTATCATTGTCTTATCTCCCAAATTGGCATTGACAGCATTCAACGATTTTATATCCCATCACTCAATTCACACATACAGTCCTTTGATAATTAAAAATATGAAAACAATAATGCTCGTTTTCGGCACTCGTCCCGAAGCTATCAAAATGGCACCACTGGTTAAAGAGTTCCAAAAATACCCGCAAGATTTTAAAACGTTGGTTTGTGTGACCGGACAGCATCGGGAAATGTTGGATCAGGTCTTGCACCTTTTCGAGATACAACCGACCTATGATTTGAATATTATGCGACAAGGACAAGACTTATACGATGTAACATCACGGGTACTGACCGGAATGCGAGATGTGCTGAAAAAAGCACAACCCGACCTCGTTTTGGTACATGGTGACACAACAACTTCCACCGCAACGGCCTTAGCGGCATTTTATCAGCAAATCCCGGTAGGGCACATCGAAGCAGGTTTGCGTACACACAACATTTACAGTCCGTGGCCAGAAGAAATGAACCGTCAAATTACAGGACGTATCGCCACGTATCACTTTGCTCCCACCCCGCTTTCCCAAGAAAACCTGCTCAAAGAAAACATTTCTGCAGACAATATTCAGATAACAGGCAATACAGTCATCGATGCTTTGTATACGGTAGTCAGTAAAATGAAAGCGAACACAAAGCTATCCGAAACACTCTCTGAACATCTCAGGAAAGCCGGTTATGATACATCCAGATTAACAAAGGAGCGGACTTTAGTGCTGATTACCGGGCATCGACGTGAAAATTTTGGGGAAGGATTCGTTCACATATGCCAAGCGATTAAAACACTGACGGAAAAATATCCAAATACTGATTTCGTATACCCGATGCATCTGAATCCAAATGTACGACAGCCTATCTCGGAAGTATTTAGCAAAACTCATGGCGAAAATATTTTCTTCATCGAACCTTTGGAATATTTGGATTTCGTTTTTCTGATGGAAAAAAGCACATTAGTTCTTACTGACAGCGGCGGCATTCAGGAAGAAGCTCCCGGATTAGGGAAACCCGTCTTGGTCATGCGCGATACGACAGAACGTCCAGAAGCTTTGGCCGCTGGCACCGTTCGTCTAGTAGGGACAAATTATGATAAAATTGTTGCCGAAGTTTCCCATTTACTAGATGATGCCGACTATTATACAACAATGAGCCGTGCAGCAAATCCTTACGGTGATGGAAAAGCGAGCGAACGTATCAGAAGAATTCTGCATCAAGCTTTAGCTCTCCAATAGCAAAGATTATTGATTTTCCATCTTAAAACTTATCTGTTTACATCCGAATACGACAAAATCATTTTATTGATTTGTGCTCACTCATTTTACACAAATCGGAGGGTTAATGTATTGTACCCAACCGGGTACAAATACCCTCTAAGGTATAATACCAGGGAATAAATGTTTTCAAGAAACATCAATATGATTACAGCTTCAATTGTTACTTATCATCATCCGAACAGCGAGATAGGGAAAGTAGTGGATTGTATCCTGCAGAGCAAAGTTCACAGGCTATACATTATCGACAATTCAGCCAACGATGCCCTTCGCTCTCTGGAAAAAATATCCGCGAAAATCCGCTATATCCATAACGCCAACATCGGTTATGGGGGAGCCCACAACATTGCGATCCGGGAAGCCATCGAAAACGGAGCGAAATATCATGTTGTAATCAACCCTGACATCTATTTCTTTCCAGGGACAATCGAACTTCTGTCCGATTACATGGACCAACACAAAGACGTGGGACAAGTCATGCCTAAAGTACTGTACCCCAATGGAGAGCTACAGCACCTATGCAAATTACTTCCAACCCCAATGGATTTACTTTTTAGAAGATTTTTGCCAGACCAATTCCTGAATCAACGACGTTCCCGATTCGAAATGCGCTTCAGCGGATATAACAAGGAAATGAACGTTCCGTTTCTGTCCGGATGTTTTATGTTCTTGCGGATTGATACCTTAAAGGAAACGGGTTTGTTCGATGAACGATTCTTTATGTACGGGGAAGACATAGATTTATGTCGTCGAATTCACCGAAAATACAAAACCATGTACTATCCCCAAGCTATAATTACCCATGTGCATGAAGCCGCATCATACAAAAACAAGAAAATGCTGAGAATCCATATTTGCAACATAATCAAATATTTTAACAAATGGGG
>ERZ791885.980-NODE-980-length-21892-cov-4.864633_pt1 | contig 21892 bp, 20 predicted proteins | sample MGYA00510159_ERZ791885 | MGnify/ENA primary metagenome ERZ791885 (study PRJEB30046, sample SAMN00792054) | human gut metagenome | study: EMG produced TPA metagenomics assembly of the A metagenome-wide association study of gut microbiota in type 2... | reverse complement strand
TCATCGAAGCCCGGAAAGCGGAGCTTCGGACGCTTCTCAAGACCGTTACTTGAGGATACATTTGCCATAATTATTTGCCCTCCACGTCAAAGGGGAAAACCAGCCCCAACTCATCAAAAAACGGTTTCAGTTCCGCATCAATATCCTTGATTTCAGATTGCAGCTTGCGGATCTCAGCGGCAACTTCATTCAAGTCAATCTCAGGTTCCGGCTCAAAGGTGTCAACATAACGGGGGATATTCAGATTGAAGCCATTCTCTTCAATCTCTTGCATGGTCGCAACATGAGCGTATTTATCGACATCCTGACGGCGCTCGTAGGTTTCAACAATCTTGTCAATGTCGCACTCCCGAAGGATATTCTGGTTCTTTCCGGCTTCAAAGTCGCTGGAAGCGTCGATGAAAAGAATGTTGTCAGAGTTACCGTTTCGCTCTCTCTTGAGAACAAGGACGCAGACGGGGATGCCCGTACCAAAGAACAGATTTGCAGGCAAACCGATTACCGCGTCCAGAACATTTAATTTCTGAATGAGATGCTTGCGGATTACTTCCTCAGCAGCACCACGGAACAGGACGCCATGCGGCAGAAGAACGACGGCTCGTCCGTCCTCATCCATGTGGTAAACCATGTGCTGAACAAAGGCAAAGTCAGCCTTGCTCTTCGGAGCAAGTTTGCCATACTCATTGAAACGCTCGTCCTCCATGAAGTGCATATCGGCAGACCAGTTTGCAGAATAAGGCGGATTGGCAACCTGAACACGGAACTTCATGTCTCCGAAGTAGTCATGCTCTAAGGTATCACCGTTGTAGATGTTAAAGTTGCGATATGGGATTCCGCGCAGAATCATGTTCATTCTGGCGAGGTTATAAGTCGTGGAGGTCAATTCCTGTCCATAGTAGTTTCTCACATTGGCGTAGTTCTTGAGGCGCAGCAGCAGCGAACCAGAGCCACAAGTGGGGTCGGCTGCATCTTTGACATCCGTGAGACCGAGGCAAGCCAGACGGCAAAGCAATTCGGCAGGACCGGAGGGCGTATAGAACTCACCGGCTTTCTTGCCAGCAGTTGCAGCAAACTGACCAATCAGATATTCATAGGCGTTACCAAGAACGTCAATTTTGGTATCATCCACGCCGAAGTTGATTTCGTCCAGCGAAGCGATGATCTTTGCCATAACAGCACTTCTATCTTTGACAGTATGACCGAGCTTCGATGAATCGAGCTGCATATCAGAAAACAGTCCGTCAAAGTCCTCCTGAGAATCGTTTCCGATTGTGGACTCCATCAGCGCGTTGATTGCGCTTTGCAAGAACTCAATGTCGAAGGAACGGTTTTCTACCATCTTGACCATCTTGCGGAACAAATACTGTGGCTCGATGACATAGCCGAGGTCGCGCAGTGCCTCTTCGATAACGGCGGTCTTATACTCTTCGTCTGCCCACGCCTCTTCATAATCGATACCGTCATCCTTGAGAAGATTTGCCATATACTTCTCTGTCCGGTCGGAAAGGTAGTAGTAGAAGATCATGCCCAAGATGTAGTTCTTGAACTCATACGCCTCCATGTTTCCGCGCAAGGCATTTGCCATTGCCCATAGCTTATTGCAAAGCTCTTTCTGGTGAGCCTGAATCGAATTATCCATTTGTCTCTCTCCTTATTGGTATTTCTCTGTGTGCTGCCGGATGAAATCAACGATCCGATTTACAAGGGATCGCTTCTTCAAAAGCGGCAAGGGCTTCTCAATCCTATCCCGGATAGTTCCTGCATCCATTGTGCCAGAAAACTCATATTCCGAAATAATATCCGTCAGCATAGATGCGTCAATGTCCTCAGTCTTCGCAAAGGCAACAATCTCTTCGCGCTTTGCTTCATTTTCAAAGTCGTTATATGCTGCATCAATTTCATCCGCACTTTCCAAACCGACAACAACACGATCTAAGAACGCTTGTAGGATTTCGACTTTCCGGAGCAACTGCGGATTATCGGTTCTACCCAGCTCATCCTTAATGTGTTTAATATCGTAATCCTTCTGCTTGGGATCGTCGAAATGGATGTTGCGGATCAGGTTCATGATGTATGCGACATTGATCCTGTCACTCTCCATCAATTCGATGCAGAAGTCAACGTCGTTCAGAACGGAGACAACCTCGCGGTCTGTTTTTTGCCTTGAGTAGAGCATGAGGTATTTGCTCTTGTAGTCCTGGTATTCCTGCTCGGACATGATAAGAGCATCTTGATCGAAGCTGAACTCAATAAAGGTCTGCAATGATTGGAGATACTTTGTCAGCTCACGGAAGGTCACGACGAACTTCTTTTGATCGTCCTCGTTCTGCATCGTGTCAACGGACTCAGGGAACAGCGCGATTTCCTTGAGCTTCATCACCATTTCGTTGAACTTCTCCACGAAGTATTGATACCCCGGAACAACAATGCCGGAAGTATCTTGACTCTTAGAGAAGAGTGTCAGCGCGTCATCGGTGCGTTTTTTGAGGTTGCGGTAGCAAATGATAATGCCAAAGGGCTTTGTTTCCTTCTCAACGCGGTTTGTCCGGGAATAGGCTTGCAGCAAATCATGATACTTCAAGTCCTTGTCCACATAAAGGACAGAGAGCTGCTTGCTGTCAAATCCGGTCAGGAACATATTCACGACGATAAGAATATCAAGCGACTTTGTTTTCTTTCCCTTTACTCGGTCAGAGATGTCCTTGTGATAAGCCGAGAACGTATCTGTGGAGAAATTGGTCCCGTACATTTCGTTATAGTCCTTGATGATCCGTTCCAACGAATCCCGGCTATGCTCGTCCTTGCCCTCAGCATCCTCATTCTGCCCGTAGGAGAAGATGCCGCTGATATTCAGGTCATGCTTGATCTTCTTGAAAATGTCGTAGTACTTAACAAGGGCATCAATAGAGGACACGGCAAAAATAGCCGTATACTGTCCATTTCGGGTTTTCGCCTTGTGGTTCTGGATGATGTGATTGGCGATCAGAGACATTCGCTCATCGGACATATAGAGTTCGCCTATATCAATCGCGTCCGCGAGTGTCGGGTCATCCCAGTCAAAATCACCCTCCATTGTTTTTATGTATTCGATGTGGAATCCCAGAACATTATTATCAAAGATGGCGTCTTTAATCAGATAATTGTGAAGGCACTCACCAAAGAGCATTTCCGTTGTTTGCGTGATTTTACCCTCAGTTTTACCGTTGACTTCAAAGCGAGGTGTCCCCGTGAAGCCGAAAAACTGTGCCTTTCTGAAATGCCGCACAATATCCTTGTGCATATCCCCGAACTGGCTGCGGTGGCATTCGTCGATGATAAAGACAACCTTCTCGTCTTTGTATGCGTCCATTACTTTCTCGTACTGAGGGCGCTTTACAGCGTTTGCCATCTTCTGCATCGTGGTGACGATAAGCTGCCGGTTCTTATCCTTCATCTGGCGGACAAGGACATCGGTGCGATCTGTCACATCAACAGAGCCAGCCTCAAACTTGTTAAACTCTTCGGTTGTCTGAGAATCCAAGTCTTTTCGGTCAACAAGAAAAATGACTTTCTTGATGTTCGGATTTGCTGCAAGGATTTGCGCCGTCTTAAAGGATGTCAACGTCTTGCCCGCGCCGGTTGTGTGCCAGATATACGCATTCCGGTTTGTAAGCGTTGCCTGACGGATCAGCGCTTCTACGGCATAAACCTGATAGGGACGCATGACCATCAAAATCTTATCGGTATCATTTAGGATGGTGTAGCGTGTCAGCATTTTGATGATGTGATCCCTTGCAAGGAAAGAAATCGAAAAGTCCTTCAAATTGGTGATGCGGACGTTATTAAAATCAGTCCAGAAGAACGCAAGACTATACATCAAGTCTCTGTCGGAATTGGCAAAATACTTTGTGTCAACACCATTGGAGACAATGAAGAGCTGAATGAAATGATACAGCCCGTTGTAGGAGTGCTTCTTATAACGCATGACCTGATTGACTGCCTCGCGGATGTCAATGCCACGGCGCTTTAATTCTACTTGGATCAGGGGCAAGCCGTTTACGAGAATCGTAACGTCGTAACGATTGACGTACTTTCCAACCACGGTTGTTTGATGAGTGACTTGGAAAATGTTCTTCGTGTGGTCCTGATCAAAGAAGGACAGATATACCTTTGTACCATCTTCACGCTCAAGGACAAACTTATCCCTCAAGATTTTTGCGCTCTGGAAAACAGACTTTCCGAGCATGAGGTTGAAGATACGCTCCCACTCTTTATCAGTGATAGGCGTATCCAGCTTTGGCGCATTGAAGGCTTCAAACTGAACCTTGAAGTTCTCCACCAGCGCGTCATAATCAGGAATTGCGACTGTGGTATATTCCTGCTTGTTCAGTTGCTCTATAAACTGCTGCTCAAGAGCCGCTTCGCTTTGGTATGCCATATCTTCATCTCCAATACTTGAGGATTATTTGACTATCTACTATTTATTTACATAGCTGCACACATGCCTTGCAGATAATTTCCGTTATAAGAGCGCGGTGCGATATTGAAAAATCATAATCTGATGCAGTCTTGAAGTAAACGCAAAATCAATCAAGATCCTCCGCAAAAAAGTCGCTGTCAATTCTTTTGATTTCGTATGTAGCTTCCGTAGACACGCCCAAATTATATTCGATCATCAATTTTGCCAGCGCAGTGCCATCAACAAGCACAACCTTTGTGGTGTGTTGCTTCTCTGCATATTGCCGTGCTTCTTTCGTAAACTTAGCCGTCGTAATGAACAATCCTTTGGAAGCACCTTGTCCAGCCAGCGCACCAACGAATTTCTGAATCTCAGGTCTGCCAACGGTTTTGTCACAATCCCAACGCTTCGCCTGAATATAAATCAAGCTGAAGCCAAGTTTGTCTTCACGGATGATGCCATCAATGCCTTCATCACCGGTTTGCCCTATGACCGTGCCTGCATTGTCCACCGAGCCACCATATCCCATTTGCATCAACAGTTTGACGACCAGATGTTCAAAGAAAGCGGGCGGCTGCTTCATTACTTCACTCAAGAGATCATCTGCCAGGGTGGTATTGATCTGCTGAAAGGCTTCATCCAAAACATCCTGCGGTGTTTTACCGGACACCTTTTCCATGGGTGTCGAAAGTGCTATTTCTTCATTATTGTTCGGAGAAATAAACTTTCGAAATGACTCAAAGCGCTGGAGATAAAGGTTATCGATTTGAGGAGGATTCTCATTGAGGACTTGTCTGCCTGCTGGCGTAATCACATAAATACCTCGTGACGGGCTTTGCACAAGGCCTGCCTTTTTCAGATATGTCCTTGTCCAGCCAATACGGTTATCAAAAAGCTGCTGCTTCCCGCTTGGCAGCATCTCAGCCCGCTCCTTTTCGGACACCGAGAAAACCCCTGCAACCGTATCTTTTACCTCTTTTGATCTGTGCAGTTGGCCATCTGCCAAGCAATCAAGGAAGGCACGGTACATCTCATCATATTTGGGAATTGGCATCTGACACTCTCCTTACGCTTTCAGCTTATAGGTTCTGTTTCGATTTCCGCCTTCGGCTACGACAATTTCCTCCGCAGTCAGTTCAGAGAGGAGTTTCTTGGCTCGTGTACTTTTGACTCCAAGGAGCTCTGCAATATCGGCACTTCTGGCCGAAATATGATCAGTAAGGTATGCAATGATTTCTTCTTTCTGCCGGGCAGATTTTATCGTTGCTTTTTTATCGTCACTCTTTATCGCCGCTTTTTTATCGTCACTCTTGGAGAATAAGAGCGTTAATGTTGTCCGCTCCGGCTCGAGTTGCTCTGTAATCTCCGGAGTTGTCCAATTTTGCTCGCGCCAGACGCGGAAGATATTCGGAATGCCGCTACCAGCACGCTCACCAATATCAATCAGGTTGAACATTTTCAGCATCGCACCGTTCCGCGGGTCGGATACACCGCCGCTTTTCGCCGCGTCCACCTCAATACGGAAGCTGCCAGGATTGGACATGGTGATGCTGTCCCGCTTTTTAATAATGACCAGTCCCTGCCTGCCATAATAATCGGCATGAACCAGGCAATTTGCCAACGCCTCGCGCAGTGCTTTATGCACATCTGTATCGTCCACTCTGGTACCGCCCTCCATTTTGAAGGGCACTTTGATGTCCTGAATCAGCTTGTTGTAGACCCGGAAATAGAAGTCATACACATTACCGCTCCAATCGCCAGAGGAGGAAATGATACGATCTGTCCAACGGGTATCGGCATCATACTGCTCCTGATAGTCCAGAAAGAATGCGTTGAATTCCCGCACAATATCGTACTCGTTGCCAAACATGAGAAGTCCGGCAGAGGTGGGATGCTTCTTTCCGTCAGAGCCGATGCCCACGGCACCCAGCTTCAGAAGGAAATCTTCATCCTCCAACGCTTCCCACACATGGCCGGGTCGAGAAAGACGCATTCTCTGACGGTAGCTGCGGATGCTCTCCTGGTTGAACACCGTCAAGTCCATTTCGTTCAGAACCAGCATATCCTGCGTCTTTACCGATGCGTCGCGCACCATAGCCTGATATTCCTCCTTGGTGCAGCGATAGTCGCCCTCACCGTTACGGCGGTATGTGCAGAGCGGATTTCCGTCCACATACACCGGTTTATAGGAGCGTTCCGCGCGGGGAACATTGATGACCACGATATGATTGCCGTCGACTTCCTGCACAAATACATCCTTGGAGGACAGAATATTTACGCTGGTCTTATTGGGGTTATTGGCAATGTCCCAGAACTCTTTGATGAGTTTCTCCGGGTCAGGCAGATCCACAGTGCGGAAGGATTTGTCGGCCAGCTCCTCCACGCCCAGCAGGATGATGCCGCCGTGGGTATTGGCGAAGGCAGAGTAGGTTTCCCAAATGCTTTTGGGCAGACCGCCAAGGGCTTTCTTCGCCTCAATACGGTTGTTCTCCCGATACTGCTCGATTTTGGAAAAGTCAATCATGGTTTTCCTCCTTTACGAGTTCTATGATATCGCAGAAATCGCAATCCAGTACGGTACAGATTTTCGTCAGAATCTCTGTACTGACATGCTGGTTCTTGCCCAGCTTGGCAAGGGCGGTGGTGGACATGCCAGTGGCTAATCGGAGATCCTTCTTTTTCATGTTTTTATCAATTAAGAGTTTCCAGAGCTTATTATAACAAATCGTCATCATAACACCTCGTGTCAGAGTATACAATAATACAAGTTAATTCTAACACAGCAGCTTCAATTTGTCTATTGAAAATCCAGTTTTCAGATTTGGATTATCATTTTTAGATTAGAGATTTTTAATTATACAGCAACGCAAAACCATGCGTGAATTTTAATTATATATCCGGGCTAATTCTTTGTCTATTGCGGTGTATCTGCTGAAAAAGCATCCCGGCTCTTTTTGCCAGGATGCCTTCCGTTTGATAATTTGGTTTTAGATGGTTACTCTTTATATTTTCTCGTCTAAGTACTCTGCATCATCAATAATACATGCTTGAAGCGAAAGGATGTCCCGAAAATCCTTATCACGGATACACTCCTTATGTTCAGTGATATTCCCCCCTTGCTCTAATCAGAATGTCCTCATAGCTTTAATAAAAAGACTTCTCTCATATGTGTCAAGAAGCAACTGAACTTCACGGAAATGGAGTCTACAATATTCTTTTGCTTCTGAAACAGTCATGCTCTTAATCTTTTTGTGATTTTCCTCTATTCGTCTAATCGCATCTGTAGGAAATCCATATTCAATTAGAGCCTCTCCCAGCAAACTTTTGACACCGGTTTCGTAGTATCTCCGCACACGAGATAAAGAAAATGTCTCAACACCTATTCCTTCCTGCTTCGCAACAAATACTACAATACTTTCAAATAAAGACAGAATTTTGGGTATCTTGTGTTCAAGAACATCTTTGAGTGATTTGAAAGCTTCTGAATATGCCCGGTCCATTGACTTATAATGACCTCTCCTGTACTTGCCTACTTCATATCCGAGTAGTGCTTTAAAACCGCCCTCATAATAATTATTCGCTATTGCCGAGAATTTTTTGCATGTGATCTCATCAATCAAACTTGCATTATAAAAGGTATTCAAAATTTTGTTAATCCATCTATAGTGCAGGAAGCCATCGACATCAACAGCATGGGTAAGCAATGGTGAATATTTGCTGAACTCGGAATCAGTCATTAGTAAGTGGAGTAATTTCTCTTGATTTTCTTTGGATATGGTTCGGTTTTTAAAGAAAACTTCTTGTGGAAGAACAAACTGTTGAGTAACGGTCTCTCGTTCCATTTTCCGCTGGGCATTTATACTTGTTAAATCTTCTATTTCAGCATTATCAAGATCGATAACACTTAATTCATTATCGGAGTAAGTGACAAAGTTCAAGGTCATTGAATCTGAATCTTCGATTTTCTGAAGCTCTTTCGTCATATAAAATACTCGCCCAATAAAACAATGATAATATCGTCCAGCTCTTCCTTTGATGTTTTTAATATCAAAAGGGGTTAGCTTTTTTGATCCCTTAGATGCGTTCAGGATTATCATGTTTTGGGCATCCGTATTTACCCCTTCAACAATTGTGGATGTGCAGAACAATACATCGAAAGTTCCTTTATTGAACTGGTCTAAGATTTCCTGCTGAATGTACTTGGGCAACTTACCATGATGCATCCCAAAACCATTCTGCAAAACTTTAATAAGGCTCCATTCATCGACCGAGTGATCAATGTCGTACTCTTTCTGAATATGGGAAAGGAATGTTTTAAAATCATCTGGATATGCATCAAAAGCCCTGAGTGCACCCATATTATCAGATAGTTTATTGGAGTATTCGATAGCTTTTGCCGGCGTTGTGCAGTACAACAATGTTTTCCCATAGTGCTTATCACTAATATATGTTACCACACTCTTGATACGGTCATTGACTTTTTTCTCTGTGGAAACCAGTTCGTTGCTTTCCGACTTGGGAAGAAAACATGGAGTTACTTCCTCTATCTTGCTACTATGCGCATTAACTGAAATTCGCAAGGTTGGTTCAAAATTGATTTCTTTAACTACAATTTGATTCAGTGACAGAAATCGTTTCATGCCCTTGCTAAATCGGTCCTGGTTCAAGTTTGGGCCTGCGAGATAGAATTCATCTACGGATTTCGCCAACAGGTATAAGGCAACTCTAAAAGTTTTTCCCCGGTCTTCGTTCAGAAAGTCGTGGGGATTCGAATTTGTTTTCTTATTCTTTTTACTCTTTTCGTCGTCGCTATCGTCCAATTCGTCATTACAATAATCTTCGTCTATTTTATAAACCTCGTCAAAGAAAAAGAAGTCAATCTTTAAATCAGGGAAAGACGCAATTAGTTGTAGAGCTCTTTCCGGGGTGAAGACAAAAATCTTCTTCGATTCGTCCTCAACAACCGAATTAACCGTTTTGATGATCTGGTAGTCAAGGTTATTATCAGAAACAAAAGCAGACATCATTCGGGCATTTTCCAGAAGCAATGCAACTGTAGGAAAAACCAAAAGAATGTTATTGTATCGGTCCTTATTCAGAAATACGATTTCCCGCATTAAGAATGTTTTTCCATATGATGTCGGGGCACTCACAAGCAAGCGGCGTGGGGAGAGGCTCTGGAACAAGTCAACAACTTCCATTTGGGATTTGTCCAGGGTGTTTTTTTCATTGACGCGAGAGCGATACAGGTTCTTTATGGCTCGATTACTTATATCTTCAAGGGTCGCAAGCGCCTCATTTGGATCCTCGGAATAACCATTGAGCATGTTGTAGCCGAAAACACGCATCTTTTGGGACGCAATGTATAGTAATTGTGCAAGCACCTTGTCCTTCTTCAGCGCATCATTATCAGATATCCAGCAAACTAAATCGCGCAGATGGTTTACGCTCTCTGGATTATCAGCATCATACTGGTTAATCGCTGAAAGCAGTTGCTTAGCATAATCCTGCATAGAAGCCCGCCTCCTTATCTCTCAATCGCGCAATGCTTTCTATCGGAAACACATAGAACACAATTTCAGGGCTGAAGCCTTGAAAAGCATATGTATGCGCATTGAAGTAATCCCGGATACTATCGGTCTCTCGGTCAATCATCTGACAGAGCGCTCTGGCATCCTTGTAGACGGTTTCTTCCCCATAGGCCAACAGACAGGGAATCTTAATCCTTATACCCTCGGATTTGAAATAATCGAGCAGTTTTTTCCCACGCAACGTCGCATCGTCTTCCATAGATCGGATATTGATTTCCTCAATGGCTTCAAGAATCGCTTTTGTGTCATCTGTTAGAGAAACCCGTTTTTCGCATACAAAGAAAATCTGCTTTGACAAATACTCCGCAGTGAATTTCTCCAAAAGATCTTTGTTAATATCCGTTTTACAATAAGCTTTCCCACCAAGTTTAGCTTGTCCGAGCCATAAGGAAACGCCGGTTTCATCCTTTGAGAAATATGTCAAGTCATATCCCTTGATTTCATTGTTATCGTTTTGCCGAAGGATCGTTCTAACCGCCAGTTTGCAGGCCTGTGGATTATATAGCTGCACAAGCAAATCCAATAGTACTTCACTTGGGAGGCCATCAGTAATATCTGCTCTTTTAGGCAGGCGATTAATATACGCATACTTAGCTGCCTGCTCCAGAGAGGAGAAATGATCTTTCTCATAGTGCTGTACAACCTCCTCTTCTCCGTAGCTATAGAAAAAGAGGTTGTGTCTCATCAACTCACCCAGTTTTTCAACAGAATCTGCCGAAATATTATGACTGTAGGGCTGATAAATAAATTGATCCTGCAACGGTGAGAAAGAAAATATTACTCCTCTGCTCTTTTGGAGGATTTCCTTATCAAATATTTTATGGTAGCGTTCAATAATTGACATTTTACCCTCCTCCGCATTGCGACAGAGCAGCTTTCCATTACATAACTGGTTTAAAAGAACACCACTTCGAGTAATCTTAGTCTGTTTCGCCTGGTACGATTTCCATAATGTCTCCAATACCACAATCCAATGTGGCACAAATTTTTACCAGTATTTCCGTGGTAACATGTCCGTTTCGTCCCATCTTAGTAACCGAGGCCGGGCTGATACCTGCCTTTGCACACAGGTCTTTTTTCTTCATATCCTTGTCGATGAGCAGCTTCCAGAGCTTTTTATAACTGACCGTCATAAAATATCTCCTCCATACTGATATACGAAAAATGCTCTGCCGCCTGGCAGAGCATCTGGTCTATATAGCCATACTGCCGAGGTCTATTACAACACTGACAGCGTTGTTTATTATGATAGCGCATTCGGTCAGAAAAAGCAAGAAAATAATGCATTCGCATGATTTTTGGTTTATATAACAGAGACTCAGATAGAGTTTTAACATCTCTATCTAAGCCCTTTATCTATGACGCAAAATAGTAAGCAACGCCTACTTTCGATGCTTTTTAATTGCTTTTTCAAGCGGCGCTTGAAAATGTTGTTGTAAAACCTCTACTACCGGTTGCACTTTGTGTGCCTTGGCCATATCAATGATCTGACTTTTGTCGAAAAACTCGATTTTATACTTTCGGGTGCGGGTAGCTGCCGAAGTTAATAAGGAAGTTGCCTCTGGTGTAAATCCTCCCAATGACCACAACTGGAACTTCAATTTTTGCCCATCTTGGTACCGACTCAATGCCCAAGTTCTAATGCGGTGAATCGTCTGAGACAACCACTTTTCAACATAGATGTGGTCAAGAGCAGACTGTGTTGCTTTACATTCAACAATAATGATTTCGCCATCACGCTCAACCAAAACGTCGATTTCGTTTTTATCATTTGAATCAGGGATTTGTATTAGCTTTCTGATTTCCAAGTAACGGTAACCGATATGCTGATAGTAGTATCCAACAAGGAGTTCAAACATATCTCCGATAATATCATTATACCGGCCTTCTGCCTTTGCAATTTCGCTGAATAGCGTTTCGATTTTTTCTGGGTTCTTGGAAATAATTGCGCTGGAGTGCGAAAACACACTAACAATTTCCGCTAACAGCTCGGCATACTTTTCATCAAATACATTTTTTATGAGGGCTACCATCACTTTGTTTTCTTTCAATATCATCAATGCTTCCCGAGTGATATTTTCAACCAAGAACACAGGCATAAATGCAGGTAGTTTTTTAAAGGTTCGGATCACAGAGAGCTTATCCAGGAAAAAATTGATGTCTTCCTCCGTGGCTGTACGTCCATAAAAGATATCCGCCACAACAAAGCCCGGCCGAATTTTCTCGGTATCATATAGAGGTTGAATGTATGCAGGGGCTGTTAGCGCCCACTGAAAGTTTGCAAATTCCGCCGATGCAGAAAGCACTTTGGCTGAATCATAACCGATTAAGTTAATGTTCTGTGCCCAAGATGCAAAGTCGTTCACAACTTGTTTCTTTACGGTTTCAAGACCTACTGCGCGGGCGATACTGCGATTCTGTATAGAGGCCCATTCGGCAAGCATCCAATGTGTCTCATTATACTCTACGATAATGCCACACTTCAGCAAATCGTCAATCACTCTCTGGTGGAGCTTGTGCCCTTTTACATTCTTGATCGGCGATGATACCAGAGAAGGCAAAATGCTCTTGGCCACAAAGCCATTTTGAGACTGAAATGCACAGATATAGACCCAGTTAATTTGGGATGACTGCTTTATGGCATCCATTAAGCGCTCAATATAGCGGTTAGACATATATTGGCTCTCAAGATAAAAGAATTTCTGATTCTTATCAAACGAAAGGGTGCATATCTTATTAACCGGTTTTTTTGCGCGCGATAGGGCTTGGCGCGCCGCCGTGTTGGAAGCCCCATATTCATGCTCAAATTTTCTGGCAAGCTCGCCAGAAAGCATCGGGCCATATTTATTTAAAAGCGTCACAACCTTTTTGGACATACACACATACCCCCATTGGAAGATGTCACACTGCACTATTTATAATAAATAATTAATCGCTTGCGCAGATTATTTTGATGTTCATCAAGTCGTTGAGATCAAAGGATTTTTCTGCGTCTATAATCCTCATTTCAGAGAAACATGTCACACGGTATTTTTAGTATATAGCGATTGGGTAGTAAAAGCAATCCCCCTTTATGTTCTTGAAGAATCCATTTTCGCTATTTCTTTGTCTATTGCGGCTCAATCTTTGAGCCACCACCCACGCAGAAACAACTTGCATAACCGTCTGCTCAGAGTTACAATACAGACCACACAGAAATGAGAAACGCTTCCCGTCCGGCATCGGTGAATCTTCACCGGAACCCGGACGGGAAGCGTTTTTGACCACATAGATTACCACAGACGGCGCTGGAACACTCGGAAACAGTGGAGATAAGAGCGCCAAAGAGTAAGTAAAACAAATTAAAAAGCGCCGAAAACCGCTATAAACGAGCGGAAAAAGTTTTCCTGATAAGTTTGGGTCCAGGAGACCGTGCGTTCGAGCCGCACTACTCGGACCAAAAGCCCTCTGAAATCGTTCGGTTTTCGTTGATAGGGCAGTAAATAAATGATCAATGAGGCCGGAGGTGCAACAGGAAAGACATCCGAGTGGCAGAAATGCTGCTCGGATGTCTTTTTATATCCGCACATTCGATTTCCTCCATTTCCCCTGCTACAATGGTTACAGAAAGCCGAAGGAGGAACAGCGAATGAAATATAAATACTATGCGGCTCTGACTGGCCAAGAGCGGTGGATGGTGATTGAAAGTCCGAACAGGTTTCGCAACAAACTTATTTCAGCAGGCCGGTATACCGATGCCGTGGATGAACTGCTGATCAAAGCGGCAAACGCAAAAGTCAAGAAATTCAAGGTTGCAGAACGGAGGATATGAATATGAAAAAGTACAAATTTGATGAAAGAAACGGACTGTGGTACGAATTGCAGGGCGACTATTACTCGCCTTGTCTGAAACTGTCGGAGAAAGAACAGACAAATTGCAAAGCCTAAGTTTCCCAATAATTATTCACTATGTTGGACGGAATATACACCGGCAACACGCCATCGAATTGAGAGTAATGTTAAAGGCGAGGTTTGAACCCTCTTTTAGGAATCCAAGCCTCGCCTTTACGGGGTTACAATGTGTTCTGCTGTGCCTCTTGGAAGTCTGGTTCAGCAGGCACCCCGGAGGATGTCATCGGCCACACCTTCCAGCTGAGAGCGGTCAAGATTCCGCAGCGCGATGAGCAGAACTTCGATATCCTCCATCGTGTTAAAGTACCCGGGACTGACGCGCACCGTACCGGCATACTTGTTGCTGCCCAGATGCTGATGGATTAGGGCAGCACAGTGGTGTCCTGCACGGACAGCGATATCGTATTTGTTGTCCAGGATGGCGGCCACTTCAATGGCCTTGAAACCTCTGACGCCAAAGGATACCACACCGGCCTGGTTTTGAAGTCCGCCGGGAGCACAATAAAGTTCTACACCGTCGATCTTCCCCGCCTCTTCGATGAAGTGGGCGGCCATGGCGCGCTCATGCTCCAGTGGCTTGATGGAGGGCAGCCACTTCAGTGCCGCTTCCAAACCAGCGATGGCCACGGTATCTTTGCTGCCGGCCTCCATACTACCAGGCAGGGATGTGGGCATAGCAAGGTCCTCGGACTTAGTTCCTGTGCCACCAGCCAGCGTCACCTGTAGCTTAGCTGAATTTTTGATGAGGAAACCTGCGATACCGAAGGGCCCATAGAGCGTTTTATGTCCGGCAAAGCAGATGGCATCGGCCATCGTTTGGGCAAAAGGCAAGCGAATCAGGCCCACCGCCTGGGAGCCGTCCAGCAGGTTAAAAGCACCGTATCGGCGGGCCAGGCGGAAGATCTCCCGGTGGGGCAGGATATAACCCGTTACATTGGATACCGCCGTTACCGCCACAAAAGAGGGGGGCTTCTCCTCAAACATGGCCGCCGTCTTAGCAAGGTCGATGGACAGATCTTCTGCCAGCGGCAGTTCCAGCACCTGAAAACCGATTTTTTTGCTCAGCACATCCAGCGGCCGCAGCACGCTGTTGTGCTCATAAGGCGAGACATAGGCGATGGATTTCTCTGTCCAGGCCTGACCGTAAATGATCTGGTTCAGTGCGATAGTCACCGATGGGGTGAGCACCACCTGTGCCTGTTCCCGGGCATCCATGAGGCTGATAAGCCCGGTGCGAACATTTTTGATCATCTGGTCGGCAGCACGGGCGGCGGCGTAGGCACCGCGACCTGCGTTCACTGCACCGGTACGGGCAAAAATGTCCATGGCCTGATAGACCACTTCTGGCTTAGGGAACGTGGTTGCTCCGTTGTCAAGATAGATCACACAAACACTTCTTTCTGGTGCGTATCAATCAAAGTTGCGATTGTGGGAAAAATGGCCAGAGTTAGCAACCGGGGCAATCGTGCTTACCCAGCGATTCGTGTAGTTGAAGAAACCAGCCACAAAAGCAGCCTCCAGAATCTCATGATCATTCAAACCAACTTCACGCAGTTTCTCAACCTGTACGGCATCAATCTCACGGGGGTTGGCAGTAACAAACCATGCGTACTCGCACAGTGCATAATCAACATCGGAGAGCAAACCTTTGCAGGAACGGAAATTATAAGACAGCTTATCCACCAGTTCAGCATTCTTCCACATACCACGCAGGTTATCGCCGTGGGTGGTCAGGCAATAAGAGCAGCAGTTGTAGCTGGACACCACGACGCCGATCATTTCTTTCTGGGCATCGGTGAGCCAGCAACTATCATTGAAAAGAGAGCCCTTGAAGTTCAAAAATCCGATGTACTGCTTGGCGTTCAGAGGCAACACCTTGAAAAGGTTGTTGATGAACCCCCAGTTTTTTTCCATCACTTCTACATTTTTTGCAAATACGGCGTATTCCTCATCGGTCATTTCCGCACGGTCGGGTTTTTGCAGGCGAGAGAGCTGTTCATTAAATTCCAGTGCCATGATTCTTTACTCCTTTACACTTTTATAATATCAGACATCGGGTTTATTCTGCGGGGCAGATGGCAAAGCAGCGGGCGGGGAAACCTACGCCGTCTTTCAGCTTGGGGAAACCGCACACGATCATAGCACCCACGGCAGGGCACTGATCCAGGTTGCGCATGACCTCGATCTGGAAACGGTTTACCTCCAGGATGTACTGCTCGCCGGGATAGGGATAGGCGTCGGGCTTGGTGGTAACGAAGCCGGGATCGGTGTCGGCGGGCTCGTGACCGATCGAGGCGATATTGCGCTCTTCTACCAGCCAGCGGATGGCCTCTACATCCCAGCCGGGATAGTGGGGCACACCATTTTCATCGGGATTGTCCAGGTTGGTTCCTTTCTTGTGCCAGTCGCTGCGGAAAGCCACAAAGCTGCCGGCGGGGATCTGGCCGTACTCGGCCTCCCAGGCCTTCAGATCGTCGATGGTCAGCATAAAGTCGGGATTCGCGGCACACTCTTTGGACTTATCCACCACCACCAGAGGCATTACCATCTCGGTGACATCAATGGATTCCATGGAACGGCCTTCGCCCCAGAAGTGACGGGGAACGTCCACATGGGTGCCGTACTGGCTGGCCACGCTGACCTGGAAACAGCGCATGGGAGCCATCATATCCTCAGGGGTGCCTTCCACATAGTCAAACAGCAGTTTTGCTTCCAGAGGATTGAAACCGTACCAATGGGGGGTTTCGGGGCTCAGCTCATGGGTCAGGTCGACCCACTTGTACTTTTCGGACTTCAGTTCACTTACCAGATTCCACAGTGCAAGGTTTGCCATAATTACGTCCTCCTAAAAATAGTTTTTGTTGGGAGCTGCTCGTGTTTTGGTAAAATACGCTGTTTTTGTATCAATCCTTCAAAAACACCAGGGACTTGATGTAGCCCTCTTTGGTGGCGTGGGGGATACGGCCCCGCTGGGCATTGTCGCCCACGCAGATCACATTTTTGAAAGCGCTGCGGTACTCAGCCAGCACATCAGCCCGGGGAGCTACGCCCAGAGAGAGCACCACATGGTCGGCCTCAATGCGTTTTTCTTCCCCGGTCTTTACGTCTTTGACCATCACATAGCCATCGCCGATCTCGGTGAGCATGGTGTGCAGGTACATGGTGGGATCCTTGGGTTTGATGCGGCTCATTATGTCGTTGATGATGACGGAGAACATCCCGGTGCCCACGGCATCCAGCATCTCTACCATAGCTACCTGACAGCCCTCGTTGAGCATCATCTCGGCGCACTCCAGGCCCGTGATGCCCGAGCCGATCAGAGCTACCTTGCCGCTGACCTTCACATCACCGGAGATCACATCGTAAGCGGTGCATACATGCGGCTTATCCACGCCGGGAATGCGGGGAACGATGGGAGCGGCACCGGCCGCCATCACAACGCCCTCCGGGGCGAGCGCTTTTACCTCGTCGATCGAGGGGGCTTTCCCCAATAGGACCTTTACGCCGGCGCGTTCCACCTCAGCCTTCATGGTCTCCACAAAACGGGTGATCTTCTCTTTGTGGGGGCCTTTGTCAGCTAAGTTCATGGTGCCGCCCAGGGTATCTTCCTTCTCGAACAGCGTCACATCGAAGCCTCGCTTTGCCAGGGTCACAGCGCTCTGCATACCGGCGGGGCCGCCGCCGATGACGGCAACTACACGGCCCGCCCCATCCTGCTCCGGGACAAGAGGATAGACACTCTCGTAGCCCACACGGGGATTCAGTGCGCACTTGACAGGCAACTGAGCGTAAAGCTGTTCGCGGCAGTACATGCAGCCGATACATTTGCGGATACCTACCACATCACCTTTGGCAGCCTTTTTCATGAAGAAGGGGTCGGCGATCAGGGCGCGGCCCAGGGCCACGAAATCGCACAGGCCTTTTTCCAGTGTCTCCTCGGCTACCAGCGGGTCCTTGATGGTGTTGGTGGCGATCAGGGGGATGGAGATGGCCTCCTTCACGGCGCGGGTAACATGTGCTTTCCAGAAGGAGTCGTAGGAGTAGGGCTCGCAGTTGGCATCGGCATTAAAGTTATTGCCATTGGACACATTTAGTGCGTCGGCACCAGCGGCCTCCAGCACCCGAGCGATAGCGGCGGCATTTTCCACGGTGCGGGTCTTGGGGATGTGGGGGGTGAACTCGTCGCCGCAGAAACGAACGGATACGGGGAAATCTCTTCCCAGACGGGCCTTGATGCCCTGGACGATCTCGGTGTAGATGCGCAGGCAGTTCTCAATACTGCCGCCGTATTCGTCGGTGCGGTCATTATAATAGGGGCTGAGGAATTGGTGGAGCAAGTAGCCGTGACTACCGGCCAGCTCTACGCCGTCAAAGCCAGCCTTTTGGGCACGGACAGCGGCATCAACGAAGCGCTGTTCCACGATTTTGATTTCCTCGACCGTCATCTTGTGGGCAGAGGGACCACCGGGAGCTACAGGCACCTCGCTGACGGCCCAGGCCTTGCCGGCTGCGGTAGGGGCGCTTTTAGCGCCGTAGTGGTGCAGCTGGACAAAGCAGCGGCAGTCGTACTTGTGGATGGCCTCAGTCAGGGATTGGAAGGAGGCGGTGTACTTGTCACTAGCCAGAGACATCTGCAAATTCCAGGGCTTATTGTTCACCTCGTCCACATTCACACCCTCGACGATAATCAGGCCCACGCCGCCCCGGGCACGCTCTTCATAATAGGCGATAGCCTTTTCGCCGGCATAACCCAGGTGTTCGCCGTACATCATCTGCATGGGGGCCAGTACAGCACGGTTCTTGATGGTCAGTTTACCGATCTTGCCGGGAGTAAAGAGTTTATCCATCGTGCTTTCCTCCTAAAATAATTACTTACCCAGCAGTTCGGCGCAGGCCTCGCCCAGCAGCTTCATACCCTTCTCGATGATCTCGTCGGTGCTGTTGGAGTAGTTCAGGCGCACGGTATGGACGCCGCGGTCTATCTCATAGAAGGGATCGCCGGGGCAGATGGCCACGCCCTTGGCAAGAGCGGCGCGGTACAGGTCAACAGATGTGATGCTGTCGGGCAGGGTGGCCCACAGGAACATGCCGCCCTCGGTGGGGGTGAAGGTCACGCCCTCAGGCAGATACTTGCGCATACAATCCATCATCAAGTTGGCCTTGGCGCGGTAGAGCTCCTTGGTCTTTTCGATGTGGGCGTCCACATCGTTGTCCTGGAGGTACTGGGCCAGCACCAGCTGGGAGAAGATGCTGGTGTGCAGGTCGGCGGTGGACTTGTAGCTCAGCAGCTTGGCCTTCAGCTCCTTGTTGCGGACGCAGACCCAGCCGATACGCATACCGGGGGCCACGATCTTGGAGAAGGTACCCAGCATGCAGCACTGCTCGCCCAGCTCCTTGCCGAAGCTATCGGTGGCCTCGCCGGCGAAGCGCAGCTCGCGGTAGGGATTATCCTCGATGAGCAGGATGTCGGTACCCTTCAGGATCTCAACCACCTTGTCGTGGACTTCCTTGGTGTAGCTCAGGCCGGTGGGGTTCTGGAAGTTGGGGATGACATAGATGAACTTGGCGTCGGGGTTGGCCTTGACGGTTTCAGAGAGCTTCTCGCAGTCGATGCCGTCGGGGTTCATCTGGACGGGGATGATCTTGGGGTCGAACATGTGGAAGGACTGCAGGGCCACTAGATAGGTGGGATTTTCCACCAGGACCTTGTCGCCGGGGTCGATCATGCACACGCCCAGCATGGCCAGGGCCTGCTGCGAGCCGTTGGTGATGATGATATCGTCGGCCGTCACATCGTAGACACCCATGGTCTCGTAGCGCTTGGCGATCCATGCGCGCAGGGCGGGCAGGCCCTGGGTGCCGCTGTACTGCAGTGCCTGGACGCCGTTTTCGGCCAGAACCTTGGCGGTAGCCTTCTCCATGGCCTCCACGGGGAAGGACACCGGGTTGGGCAGGCCGCCGGCGAAGGAGATCAGATCGGGAGAGGCGGCGGCGGCCAGGATGCTGGCGGTAAACTCACCCTGGAAGTCGGGGCGCATGATTTTTTCGGACATGTGCACAGTCATAAGCAATTCCTCCTAATGTACGAAAGATTATTAAAAGTAGAGTGTGAAATTAGATTGCTAATCTAATTTTATCAGTTCCACTCGCACTTGTAAAGAAAAAATGATACCTGATAAGAAAATCGGAGTATTACACAGTGGAAGGAGCCATATTTCAGCAAGACTGCTAAAAAGTATTTCCCACTTGAAATTTATTGTGCTGAGTGATAGTATTGAATCGATTATATATTTCATGAGGTAGGAACATGGTTGCAACTATGACAAAACGGCAGGAAAAGAGCCGTACCAATTATAACGCCGTATTGGACACCTCAATAGTCCTTTTCAATAAAAAAGGGTATAAGGACACTACAATAAAGGACATCTGTGAAGCGACCGGGCTTTCCAATGGTTCGGTCTACCATCTTTTCCGTAACAAGGATGACATTCTGCGGCATATTTATGAGCGGGATATCAACATATCCATCGGACTCACGCAGGATTTGGAACGAAAAGTGCAGGATCCTTATCACTACCTGCTAAACTTCATGCTTGATATTCAGAGGCTCTGGGAAAAGACAGGGCCCATGCTGTTGAGCAACAAGTCTCACTGGACCACCTCGCGTACCACGTTGGGATGCAGCCCCATTCAGCGAGAAGAATTACACACTTTTATCACTTTGGCACAAGAGCGCGGTACCATTGCTAACACCTCTGATCCGGCTACTTTGGTTGAGTTTTTGTTTACTATGCAGCGCGGCATCCTGTACGGGTGGATCATCCGTGACGACTTTGACATGGATATGTATGCCAAGACCTTTTGGCCTCCTGTAATCCGTACACTCATCAGTGGTGAGATCAGCTTTTGATTGAGATTGCAGGTTATTCTGCTAATGTTGCCGCATTTTGGTATATTTCTAAAGAATATAGAATTCTCCCCATGTATATAAAGCATAGTAGCTTAATATACATGGGGATGTTTTACTCACTTCTGCTCCTTTCCCCATCTGCCCTTCTTCTCCTCCGGTGGCCGTCCATTACCTTCGCCCATATCTTTCAGTCGCTGCGCTTCCGCAATCTCCGCTTTCATCTCTACAAGCAGCGTCTTTAGCTTCTCTTCACACTCCTCGCGTGTGTGGGCGTAGACATTGCGGGCGTGTTTTTTACCGTCGGGCCACTTTGGGGAATAGCGTCCTTCAAAGAGGTGGTCGTTGATCTGACTGACGCAGCCGGTGCCGGACCTGCGCTTGCGGCCCACGTAAAAGGTATAATTACCCTTCGATGCGGACAACAGGTACACCGACCTTCATCGCATAATTTAAATTACTATGTCTATTTTGGAAAAATCCACTGTCATCGACCTCATCAAGACCCGTTCCGCATCCGTTGCCACCATTGCCGGTACCGTTGCCGCCGGCTCCGCCGTTACCACCCTGCTGCGCTGTCCGGGCATCCGGGACGGCGAGAACAAGACCTATCCACTGACCAAAGAGGGTGAGAAGCCGGTCTGCCGGGTCGTGGATCGCGCCGCCATCGCCCGGTGCATGGCGGATATGCTTGCGGACGAGACGCTTGGCGCAAACGAAAGTCTCGGCATCACGAACGGGAGTGCGTGACGACGAAACAGGTTCTCACTTTAGCGGGAAGCCCCGCCGGAACGGGAACTCCGCCATTCTGAGCGAGAAATTTGCCTGCGGCGCCGCAGAAGCCGGATGCAGCGGCTAAAGCACCCTGCGGGACATCAAAATCCCGCAGGGTGCAATTTACTGTCTGCTTCTTCCGTCCGCGGTGCAGTTTTCCGTCAGACGCTGATCTCCGCGTCCGCCCTGGGCGCGTCCTGCAGCAGCGGCTCATACTCCGCGATGAGCCGCTCGACCTGCTCGGCGCAGCGGCCGGTATAGATCCGCGGATCCATCACCGTGTCGAGCTCC
>ERZ791885.978-NODE-978-length-21904-cov-2.462264_pt1 | contig 21904 bp, 16 predicted proteins | sample MGYA00510159_ERZ791885 | MGnify/ENA primary metagenome ERZ791885 (study PRJEB30046, sample SAMN00792054) | human gut metagenome | study: EMG produced TPA metagenomics assembly of the A metagenome-wide association study of gut microbiota in type 2... | reverse complement strand
CTCGGCTTTGACCATGACGGCGACCCCACCACCTACTACAGCTGCCCTTCGCCTTTCGGAATACCCTACTGCTGTCTTTATTCGGTAAATATTGAAAACCTTATGTTTGCGGGCAGAAACATAAGCGTTACACACGCCGCAATGGCGGCGTCCCGCGTTATGGCTACCTGCGCTGTATTAGGTCAGGCGGCAGGAACTGCGGCGCATATTGCCGCTGCAAAAAAAATTGCCCCAAAAGGGGTGGGCAATTACATACGGGAGCTTCAAAAAATACTTATGGATGATGACTGCTGGCTGCCGGGGCTTAAAAGAGAAATATCCGAAAGCTGCAAAGCCGCCGATTTATATGCTGAGTGCGGCAATGCGGATAATCTGCGAAACGGTATCGACAGACCGACCGACGACGGCAGCGATAACGGCTGCTATATTAAAAAGGGCGGTAAAATAACATATTCCTTTAAAAGCCCGACCTATATTTCAAGAGTCCGCATTATTTTTGACAGCGACCTGAACCGCGAAACCGTAACGGGAGGTATTCCGCAGGTTAAGGATTGCCCTACCATATGCAACCGCCCGCTTAATATGACCCCGTTTACATTTCCCGCTACTATGACAAAAGCATTTAAGCTTATTGCCGACGGTGAAATAATATATGAAACAGCTTCAAATCATCAGAGACTGGTCAGAATAGGTATCAATAAAAGCGTTAAGACCATAGAATTGCAGCCGACGGAAACCTACGGCAGCGATAAGGTTCATATTTTCTCTTTTGACTTTTAAAAGCACCCGCTGATTTCAAGCAGAGCCAAGCTTTTTATAGCTGACGGCAAAGCAAATAATTTCTGCGGCTGCCGTGATTACCCATGAAAAAATATACAGCAGATACAGCGACGGGATAGTATGAAAATAGGCAAATACGGTATATATCCACACCACACGGAACACGCAGGAACCCATTATAACGATGACAGTCGGTGCAAGACTTTTACCTATACCGCGGCAGGCAGCAATAGTACAGTCCATAAAAGCGCTGAAAGCATAGGAAAAGCACATAATCCGCGTGCGCTCAAGCCCCGCCTCGATAACCGCCCCGTCGTTGGCAAACAGGGATAAAAACTCCCTGCCGAAAAGAAATAACGCCCCTCCGAGCACGGCGCCTGCCGCAAATGAATATGTAATACCGATAAAGTAGCTTTTCAGCACCCGGTCGCGCTTTGCGGCACCCAGATTCTGCCCCATAAAGGTTGAGCAGGCGGTATAAAATGCCGCCATAATGTTGTAAATAACGGCGTCGGCATTGGCGGCGGCTGCATTTCCCTCAACCATAACGGAATCAAAGGAATTAACCGCGCTTTGTATAAACAGGTTGGCAACGGCAAAAATGGCATTCTGCAGTCCTGCCGGAATTCCTAACCCGAGAATACGCTTTTCCTCAAACCTGTCAGGTCCGTTTTTAAGCTCCCGGAAGCGGAATGTGCAATCTTCCCCGTGACGGGACATATGTATAAGTATGAGCACCGCCGACACATACTGCGAGATAATGCTGGCAAGCGCCACGCCGTCCTCTGCCATGCCGCAGACGATAACGAAAAACAGGTTGAAAAGCACGTTCAGAATACCCGCAATCATAAGATATGTAAGCGGTCGCTTTGTATCGCCGTTTGCGCTTAATACCCCATTGCCGAAATTGAAAATACCGAGCGCCGGCATGCCGATCGCATAAATTCTGAAATAGAGCACCGCGCCCTCAATAAGATCATCCTTTGTGCCGAGCAGTTCAAGCATAAACCGTGCGGAAATAAGGCAAAGCACCGTAATTATACAGCCTGTTGCAAGGCAAAGCACAAACGAGGTGCGAATAGAAGCGGCTGTGCGCTCCTTATCCTGCGCGCCGAGATGCTGCGCCACACGGACGTTAACGGCGCTGCCCATACCGATAAGGAAGCCCGTAAACAGCGTGACAAGGATTGTGGTTGAACCGACTGCACCGAGAGCCTCTGCGCTTGAAAATTTCCCGACAACCGCAACATCCGCCATATTGAAAAGCACCTGCAAAAGCTGCGAGAGCATAAGCGGAATACTTAAAAAGAGCATATTTTTCCACAGAGAGCCGTCAGTCATACGAATTTCACCGTGCACACTCTTTGAAGCTGCCATATTTATAAACCTCCGAAGACCAACATACTGCGTTTTACAATATACAATACAAAAAGCAAAAACAATTATACCGCAGTGACAACCGAAATTCAATGATTTCCGCTATAATTGTCGAATTTTCTGTATATTTTCAAAGCCGTTATTGCAGCGGATAATACCGTTAAAGAGCTCGGTAAAGCGGATTTATCCGTAATAGGCGGCGATAATGTATCCGATTACCCTTACCCCGGAACAGATCCTGCGCGCTGCCGTATGAAAACTGGCTTGATATAAAGAAAAAGCTTGTTGATAACTTTGCCCGCACCGCAAAGGGCGAAAAGGTTTTATACGTCAACGGCAATAAGGAAAGACAAGACTTTTTTTCATTTTCTGTGATAAAATAAAGTTGAGGGGTAATTTATATGTATGCCGGTCTGCAAAAAATCAAAGAGGCTATTGATTATATAGAAAAAATATAACCTCCGATTTGGATTGCAATGTATTAGCCGCGAAAATGGGATTATCGGTTTATGAGTTCAGGAGAATTTTTTCCTTTATAATCGGCTGCCCTATATCCGAATATATAAGAAAACGGCGATTGCCCCTTTTCACCGGGCACGGCAATTATTGTGCCGCCGACGCCGCAGTGCTTGGCGGGCTGATATATAAAAACCGCTTTAGCAATGCGGAATACCTGAATATACTTGCCGATTGCTATACCCTTTCGCTTATGCAGGCTCATAATTCGGACTCGCAAATTGCCGCGGCGGTTAAAAAGATTGTAAACGCCATTTCCGAAAACGCCTGTAATCCGAATTTTAATATTGCCGATGAATTAAGGCTTTCCGGCTATGCCGAGGATTATATAAGGGCAAAATTCAAAGAAATATGCAAGGAAACCCCGACCGAATTTCTTAACCGACTGAGAATAAAAAACGCCTGCCGTATTATAGAAATATACGGCAAGCAGTTTAATATAACCGAAACGGCGGAAAGATGCGGATTTTCAAATCCGACGTATTTTTCCCGCGTTTTCAAAAAAATTACCGGTGTAAGCCCGAATAAATACGGTGCGGCAGGCAGGCGGGAATAGCCTACGCATTACCGCCGATATTGCAGATCTTATTGATTTTTTCAAGCTCCTCCGCCGAAAAAGCGGTGTTGTTTATCGCCTTTATATTATCAAGTATCTGCGAAGGCTTTGAGGCACCTATAAGCACCGAGGTTACCACGCCGTCCTTCAGCACCCACGCAAGCGCCATTTCAGCGAGGGTTTGACCGCGCCCCTTCGCTATTTCGTTTAATTTGCGTATCTGCTCTAAGCGCTCGGGCGTTACGGCGGATTGCTTTAAAAATCTGCCGTCGGTCATAATGCGGCTGTCCGCCGGAATACCGTTTAAATACCTGTCGGTCAACATACCCTGCGCTAATGGGCTGAAAGCAATTATGCCCTTTTCAAGCCGCACGGCGGTGCTTTTAAGCCCGTTTTGCTCAATAGTGCGGTCAAATATTGAGTAGCGGTTTTGGTTAATTATAAACGGGCATTTAAGCTCGGTTAAAATTTTCTCCGCCTCTTCAAGCTGCTCGCCGCTGTAGTTTGAAAGGCCCGCATACAGCGCCTTGCCCGAGCTTACCGCATGAGCCAACGCTCCCATGGTTTCTTCAAGCGGAGTATCGGGATCGGGGCGGTGATGGTAGAAAATATCCACATAGTCAAGCCCCAGCCTTTTAAGGCTTTGGTCAAGGCTTGCAAGCAGGTATTTGCGGCTGCCCCAGTTTCCGTAAGGTCCCTCCCACATATCATAGCCCGCCTTGGTGCTTATAATCAGCTCATCTCGGCAGGACGATAATTCCTCTTTGAGGATTTTGCCGAAATTTCTTTCGGCGCTGCCGGGCGCGGGACCGTAGTTGTTTGCAAGATCAAAGTGGGTAATACCGTTATCAAACGCCGTGAAAACAAGGGCTTTCATATTCTCGTAATCGGCGGTATCACCGAAATTGTGCCAGAGCCCTAATGACACTGCGGGAAGCTTTAATCCGCTTTTTCCGCAGCGGTTATAGGTCATGGTCGAATATCTTTTCGAATTCGGTTCATACATAAAAATCATCCTTTCTTAAAGCTGAAAAGTATTTTTTGAATATTGGGGTCGTACATATTTTCCTTACTTACGGTTGTAACGGCAGTATATATCGCCTCTCCGCCCGGCTGTTCGCCGTTCTTAAGCTCCGCTGCCGTCTTTACGCTCAAATATCCCATTGCAAACGGATTCTGCACTATAAGCGCACCCATTTCGCCGGTTTCGAGCATTCCGACAGAGACCGTATTGGTATCAAACCCGACGGTTTTTATCTTCCCCGCGGCATTTGCTTTCTTTATTGCCGCTCCCACGCCCAAGGTAGTCCATTCGTTAAGTCCCACAAGCGCATTTATTTCGGGATGCTTTTGAAGCAGCTCCGCTGCCTTGCTTTCGGCGCTTTCTATATTGCTGTCAGCCGCGGCTGCGGCTACTACTTCCGCATTATCGAGCCCCGCGAAGTATTCGCGCAGCCCCTCTTCCCTTTTTAAAATATTTTCCGTTTTTTCGCTGCACCCGACTATTCCGAGCTTTATTTTCTCTCCCGCGGAAAACTGCGCTTCAAGCGCCTTTGCGGCAGATATGCCCGATTCGGGATTGTCCGTACCGATAAAAAGGCTTATAAGCGGTGAGTCCAGCGCGGAGTCGGCCGCTATTACCCTGACTCCGCTTCTTACAGCGGCATTTACAGTCGGCGCGCAGCGCGTTCTGTCAATTGCGGAAAGCACTATAACATCCGCTCCGTTCTCTGCCGCACGGGATATCATTTTGTTTTGTTCAGCGTAATTTTCCTCGTTTTCGGGGCCTTCAAAGGTTACGCTCACATTGTACTCGGTAGCAGCAGATTCAACGCCGCTTTTGAAGTTCTGCCAAAAATCGGAATCCACCGATTTCACGATGACGGCAATCTTGGTTTCATCTGTCTCCCCGCAGGCGCAAAGAGACAGCAGCAGCGCAGACGAAAGCAGAGCGGCGATAATTTTTTTAAATCCCATTTTGCCTTTCCTCCGCATTTCCCGGTATTCTGACGGTAACCTCTGTTCCCTCATCAAGCTCGCTCTTTATTGAAATACCGTATTTATCCCCGAAATAAATTTTAAGTCTGTCGTTAACATTTTTAACGCCTATTCCAACCGAATCCGAACGTTCCTTTGCAAGTATCGCGGCGCACTGCTCGTCCGTCATGCCGACGCCGTTATCCGCAACGGTTATTAAAATATCCTCGGGATCGTCCTCGGCGCGTTTCACGGTTATTTTGATCTCACCGTCGTCCATATCGGCAATGCCGTGATATAGCGAGTTCTCTATAAGCGGCTGAATCGTAATTTTATTGCAAAGGCAGTCTTCAAGCGATTTATCCGTGCAGAAGCTGTAGGTAAATCTGCCGCTGTAACGGAAGCTTTGAATTATAAGATAGCTTTCGGCATGGCGAAGCTCGTCCTTTATGGGAATAAGCTCCTTACCCCTGCTTATGCTTATTCTGAAAAGCCGCGCCAAAGCACGCACCATTTCAGCCGCTCCCTCGGTTTTGCCCTGTTCGCACATCCACTGTATGGAATCGAGCGTATTATAAAGAAAATGCGGATTTATCTGCGCCTGCAAGGCGCGCAGCTCTGTGCGGCGCAGGGCGGTTTCGTCCCTTTTTATCTGCTCCATAAGCTCCTTTATCTTTCGTGACATATGCCCGAAGGAATCCGAAAGCTCCGCTATTTCGCTCACGGCGATGCTGCCACCGGTGTAGCTGAAATTTGCCGCATCCTTTTCAAAATCGTGCATTGCGCACATAAGGCGGTGCACGGGCTTGTTAACACTTTTTAAATAAATAAGAAGAGCCATTCCGGCTATTGTCACACAGCAAAGTGCGGAAAGCACAATACTTACCGCTATTTGTCCGCGGCGCTCGTACATCAGAGAATCGGTAAAGCTGATACCGGCAACGCGCCACCTGCCGTCGGACGTGGAGCTCAGCATATAAAGGGTGGTTCCCTTTTTATGAACGCCGTCGGACAGGGAGGCAATAAGCGAGGAGTCCTCCGCTTTGATTCCCGAAAAAAGGAGCTGCTGCTGCGGATGGTAAACAATATCGCCGCGGCTGTCGGTAACAAAGCAGTAGCCGTGGCGGCCTATGCTTATATTATCTATATACTGCGCTATTTCGGTAAAGCTTATATCCATAGCGATATAAGCGCCGCCCAGGGCTGAATTTTCCGTTTTTCGGGCAAGGGTCACAACCCAAGGGTACTCCCCCTCAAAAAGGGTCTGAACATGCGGGGAGGAAAGCGAAAAATCACCTGAAGCGTCAAAAAGCGTCTTATCAAAGGACAGATCCTTATAAATTTCATTTTTAAGCTTTCCGCCGCTGCCTACACAATTTATTATTTTTCCGTTTTCGTCATAAACCGTGACCGCGTAAATATCACTTTCGATTTTGGTTATGGCGGAAATTCTTTCCTCCATATCATCGGCAGTCCTGCAGCCGTTTACCGTATCGCTTACGATCGTGAGCTTTTTCTTCATAAGCTCAAGATAATTATTGACCGCCGCCGCTGCCTGCCCGACCGACTGCTCGGCGGAAAGCCGTGCGTCGCGCATAAGCTCGCGCTTGTAAACCGTGGCGAAAATCACGGTGCAGACAGCCGCCACCAGCGCAGAGGATAAAGCAACAGACAGTACCGTAAGCATCCAAAGGCTCAAGCGTTTCTTCATTTATTCACCCCTATGCGCCACACGCACCTTATTCGGTGTGTCGCCGTAGAATTTTTTAAAGCAATAGCTGAAATAATGCTGATCGCTGTATCCGCATTTTTCGGATATTTCAAGCACCTTCATCCCGGTGCATACAAGCATATCGTAAGCCGCTCTCATTCTGCGTTCGGTGAGAAGATTCACAAAGTTTTCCTTTTTCGTCTTCTTAATAAGAGCGCTCAAATAATTGGGACTGACACCCAGCTCGCTGCTCACGCCCGTTAAGGACAGGGTCTCGTCCGAATAGCGGTTGTCTATGATCTGTACCACCTTATCGCACAGCACCTCGCTGTCTCTTCGCTGCGAGCGGGCTATGATTGTCTTTGCCTTTTCGCAGAAATCGATCAGATCGTTTTTCATAACGCTTTCGCTGCTGTATGAGGTAAGCCGCGCAAAAATAGGATTTGAGGAAAAGAGCGCCAAAAGCTCCGCCTTCTCGGAAACCGCGCTTGTTATTCTGTAAACTGTGGAGATTATCTGCATAACCAAAAGGTCGGCGTTTTCGGGCGTGTTGCTTTCATACAGGCTGTTAATAAAGCCCTCGAGCTCGTTTTCCCTTCCCACCTTTAAAAGCTGCTCCAATTTAACGGCGGATTTTTCAACTTTATCAAGCTCTAATTCGCCGTCGCGCTCCTGGTCGTTTATAAAGCGGATCTCGCCCGCGCCGTCTGAGGTGTAGCGTCTGGCGGTTATCGCCTGAAAATAAGCCGAGGAGCAGGCAGATAACTCGGAAAAGCCGCGGCTTACGCCCACAGTGCACCTTTGAGATAAAAGTCTTTTCGCCGTCTGCACTATTTCCTTAAGCGGCATGTCCATAACCGAGGAAATATCCTCGCTGCCGTCTGTTACGGCAAGGGTCACCACTCTGCCGTAAACCGTAAAGCTTACCGAGCGCATATAGCGCGACAGCACCGTGTCGATAAAAGAGGCATGCTTTTCATTTGTGCATTTTCGGCGTTCCTCATCGCTGAATTTGGAAACCAGCACGCAAAATACGTTTTCTTCGCCTTCGCCGATTATTCCGAGCTCCGCTGCACGGCTGAAAAGCGCGGCTTCATCGGGCTTTTCCTCATTGCTTCCGAGCATTAAGGGAAGCAGGAATTCATTCACCGAAAGGCGGTGAAGCTGCAATTTAAGGTCGGTATCCGGCACAGTCAGAACGCTGCCGAGCTTTTCATCCATTTTGCGGTGGATGTCCTTAAGTTCGTCAGTCAGCTCCGCGGGGGAAATAGGCTTTAATAAATAGCTTATTATGTTGTATTCTATGGCGGTGCGTGCATATTCAAAGCTGTCATACCCGCTCAATATCACTATCTGCACCATAGGCCGCAGCTGACGCACACGGCGTGCGAGCTCAAGTCCGGTCATCATGGGCATCCGTATATCGGTAATAATAAGGTCGGGTTCGAGCGTTTCGGTAAGCTCAAGCGCTTCAAAGCCGTTTTCCGCTTCTCCCGCCACCTCAAAGCCGGCAGACTCCCAATCGACTCTTTCAATCAGCGCACGGCGCTGGTCTCTTTCATCCTCTACCACAAGAACGGTATATTTCATTAAAATACCCCCGCTTACATTATATATTTAGTATAATATAAACGGGGGCAAAAATCAAGTAAGTTAAATTTAAAAACGCGGGAGAGACCTTTTTATCGGTCTCCCCCGCTCGCTTGGGGGGAGGCATATTTATTTTTCATTCCAGCCGGCATAAAGCGTCATGCTGCCCGTAACCTCTTCCTCTGCACTCCATTCGTTTGTGCAGTCGCGGTCGGTATACCAGCCGGTGAATTCATAGCCCTCTTTAACGGGGTCTGCGGGCGATACGGTTTCGGAATACATCACCTTAACGGGAGCTATATACGAGCCGCCGTCGGTATCAAACTTAACGGTAAAGCCATTATGCTTTACAATAAACACCGAAACTATTACAAGCAGCGCCGCGAGCGCTCCCACCATAATATTAGCGGATTTTACCGACATATTCACCCTTGCATAAAGTCCGCCTTTTTTGGTGCTTTCAGCTTTGTTTTCCATACCGTTCACCTCTTTTTATAATTATTTGCGTGCCAGATATTTACGCATATCGATAGCGCAGGCAACCAGGATTATAAGACCCTTTATAACATAGAGCATATTTGCGTCTACCGAGAGGAAGTTAAGACCTACGAAGATTATCTGTAAAAGGAATACGCCGATTACTATACCGCTTATTTTACCCGTGCCGCCTACAAACGAAACGCCGCCGATAACGCACGCCGCGATAGCGTCCGATTCGTAGTTAAGACCTGTGTTTGCAGAGCAGGATGCGATACGCGCGCCCTCTATAAATCCTGTTATACCGTACATAGCGCCCGCAAGCACGAACACCAAAACTATTGTCCAGAACACATTTACGCCCGATACGTTTGCCGCCTCTTCGTTTGAGCCTACGGCGAACATATTTTTACCGAACTTTGTCTTGTTCCAGATAACCCACATAAGGGCGGTTAAAATTACCGAATAAAGCACATATTTCGGAACGGCAACATTGCCTATTTTAAAGAGTGTGCCGCGAACGAAGTCGGTGTAGGAGGTATCAAGTCCCGAAAGGGTCTGACCGTTGTTTCCGCCGAGCATTAAATACATAAGCACAAGACCGAAAACAATAAGCTGGGTAGAAAGGGTAACTATAAACGGGTGCAGCTTGAATTTAGCCACAAAAAAGCCGTTTACAAGGCCTATAACCGCGCCCACGGCGATAACCGCAAGCAGCACCACCCACAGGGGCATAACCTTTAAATTCGGGAATATTTTATTGGCGTAGCCCGTCATTTGTAAAAGCGACGCCGCAATACACGCGGTAAGACCCACGCAGCGGCCCGCCGAAATATCGGTACCCGTAAGCACTATCGCCCCGCCTATACCGAGGGCTATTGGCAGCTTTGCAGCCGTGAGTGAAATTATATTGATTATTGAGGGCAGCTTTAAGAAAGCCGGCACCCTTATTGCTATGTATATTACCGCCGCGGCAATAATTATATACATTGCGTTGTTGAAAAGCAGATCCGTAATTGCTCTGCGCTTGTCCGCGCCCGATTTAGCTTTGAAATCGTCAATCCACGCGGAAAAACGGTTTTTTCTTTTAATAGCAGCTGTTGACATTTCAATTCCCCCTATGCAAATTTAGCCGCAAGAGTCATTATATCCTCTTGAGTGGCGGTATCGGCGTTTACCTCGCCCGCTAACTTTCCGCCCGACATTACAAGTATTCTGTCGCACACACCGAGCAGCTCGGGCATTTCCGACGACACCATTATGACCGTTTTGCCCTTTGCGGCAAGGTCGATTATAAGCTGATAAATTTCGTACTTCGCGCCTACGTCAATTCCTCTTGTAGGCTCATCAAGCAGCAGCACCGTAGGCTCTGTTAAAAGCCAGCGCCCGAGTATCACCTTTTGCTGATTACCGCCCGATAACGAGCGTATCTTGGTCTCCTGCGTGGGCGTTTTAACGTGCATTGAGTTTATGCACCAATCGGTGTTTGCTTTAAGTTTCGCCTTGCTTAAAAACGGACCTTTTTTGCATTTATTAAGGCTTGAAATGGTCGCGTTTTCGCGAATATTGAGTATTCCGAAAATTCCCGTTGCGCGGCGCTCCTCTGTAAGCAGGGCAAACCCGTTTTTAATTGAGTCGCGCGGGTTGCGGTTTTTAATTTCCCTGCCGTTAAGCTTTAAGGTGCCGCTGCGCCTTGTTGCCACGCCGAAAATATTTTCAAGCAGCTCGGTTCTGCCCGAGCCGTCAAGCCCCGCAACGCCTATTATTTCACCTTTTCGCGCTTTAAAGCTTACGTCGTTCAGCCTTGCGTATTCAGAGCTTAAATTATCCGCCTCAAACAAAACATCGCCTATCTCGTTGGTTTTCGGCGGGTAAATATTTGTTAATTCTCTGCCCACCATAAGCTTTATAATTTCGTCGGTGGTCAGATCCTTTGCCTCGCGCGTGGCTATCCATTTGCCGTCGCGCATTATTGTAACCTCATCGGAAATTCTTAAAATTTCCGCCATTTTATGAGAAATATATATTATCCCGCAGCCTTGACTGCGAAGCATATTTATAATTTTAAAAAGGTGTTCAACCTCCTCCTCTGTCAGCGATGAGGTAGGCTCGTCAAATACTATCACCTTTGCGTTATATGATACCGCTTTCGCAATTTCCACCATTTGGCGCTGCGATACCGGCATCGTGCTCATTACGGTTTTGGGGTCGACATTGACCTCTAATTTTTCAAAAATTTCTTTTGTGGCGGCGTACATTTTCTTTTCGCTGGTTATGGGCACGCCCTTTGCAACCGTGGGGAAACGCCCCAGCCACATATTATCCATAACGTTGCGCTTCAGCGCCTGATTCAGCTCCTGGTGCACCATTGCAACCCCGTTTTCAAGCGCTTCCTTGGAGTTTTTGAAGTTTATTTCCCTGCCGTCCAAATATATGTTTCCCGAGTCCTTGTTATATACCCCGAAAAGACATTTCATAAGTGTTGATTTGCCGGCGCCGTTTTCGCCCATAAGCGCGTGCACGGTGCCCGCCTTTACGGTAAGATTTACCTTATCAAGCGCCTTGACGCCCGGAAAAGCCTTTTCAATGTTTTCCATTCTAAGCAGAACAGGCTTTTCGCTTACCGCGGTATTGTTTGTAATGCTTCTCTGCTCGTTCATAAGCCTTTCTCCCCCGTTTTTTTGCTCACAGCAGCCGGTTATTCCGGCTGCTGTGAAAGTTATATATTATTCGCCGGTGTAGGTATGATACGGGATATTAACTCTCCACTTGCCTACAAGGTTTTCGCTGTCAAGTCCGTCAAGGGCTTCCTTATCGCCTAAGAAGTTCTGCGCGATAGAAGTAATAGCCTTTGCCATACCGTCGGCGTCCTGCTTGATTGTACCTACCATAGCGCCGCTCTTAATAGCGGATTTAGCTGCGTCGGTCGCGTCAACACCGAATACCGGAATAGCCTTTGCGCCCTCTTTATTGTAGCCTGCGGTCTGCAAGGAGGAAATTGCTCCGAGCGCCATATCGTCGTTGTTTGCGATTACAAGCTCAACCATATTCCTGTTGCTCTCGCTGTACTGCGCTAAAATAGTGCCCATATAATCGGTAGCGGCAGCAGACGACCACTGACCGTTCTGGTCTACAAGGTATTTGTTCTTATTTGAAGCGTCATAGAATTCAAGCTCGGGCTTGCCTGCAGCTTTGAGCACCTTGTTAGCGTCCTCAACGCCGTACTGTGTGCGGGCGATAGCCTCCATGTTGCCTTCCTGACCCTTGAACATTACATAGCTTATCTTTCCGTCGCCGTTAAGATCGAGCTTATTGTAATTATCAACAAGATACTTGCCTATCATTTCGCCCTGCATATGACCTGCCATTTCGTAATCGGTTCCTACGAATACGCACTTGTCATAGCTGGTTACAACCGATTCCTCAACAGAACGGTTGAAGAAGATTACCGGAACGCCCTTAGCCTTTGCCTGGTCGATAATGTTCTGCGCGGCGTCGTTTGAGCCGGTGTCAACAACATTAACTACAAGGAGCTTTGAGCCCTTTGCAAGAGCGGTGGTTACCTGCTCTGTCTGGGTGGTCTGGTTGCCGTTTGCGTCGTAGTTCTGGAATTTCAGTCCAGCGTCCTTCAAGAACTTATCCATTGCAGAACGAACGCTTGAAATGTAGGTGTCGCTGTAGGTGTAGTAGAAAACCGAAACCTCGCCGTCGGATGAACCGCCGTCGCCCGAGCCGCAAGCGGTAAGACCTAAAGCAAACGCCAAAGTAAGAATTACTGCTAATATTTTTTTCATTTTGAGTTGCCTCCGTTTCTTTATTCGACTTCCTGTCGTCGAGTATTATTATATTTCGGGAGTCTCGCTTTTTAAATAGATTTTTCTATCGGAAATGTATAAAAATTTATTCAAAGGTGGATTTTTTTAATTGTTTTTTCAAATCCATACCCCTGCAGTGCCGAAATTATCGCCTTGAAAAAGCTGTAACACCGCGTTTCGGCTGTCCGCTTTTCGCCGTAACACTTTGCGGAGGAAAACATAAAATATTATCGGACAAATAAATTTTGTTTGATTAAATTCTGTAAATACAGGTAAAAATATAAACAGATTGAGCGGTCGGAAGCCGAGTGCTTCCCATGCTCGACCCACCAGTATTTAAGCGGAGTGTGAAACAGAAATGAATATAAAGCGGGGAGAAATATACTATGCGGATCTGAGTCCCGTTGTAGGCTCTGAACAGGGCGGCGTGCGGCCTGTACTTATAATTCAGAACGACGTAGGAAACAAATACAGTCCTACGGTTATAGCCGCCGCAATAACCAGCCAGCGTGACAAAACGAACCTGCCTACGCATATTTCCGTAAATGCCGACGGCTGCGGGCTGGCAAAGGATTCAATAGTTTTGCTTGAGCAGGTCAGAACCATAGACAAGCAGCGGCTTAAGGAAAAGATGGGCTGTCTCGATAACGGCTCTATGGGGCTTGTCGACAAAGCGCTTTCGGTAAGCTTCGGGCTCAATTAAATAACCCGAATTCGGCAGACGATGATTTTACCGAATATAGCGGCAGGCCGAGTGAACGAATCCATCGTTTGCCCGGCTTTTTCTTTTGCATATTATAAAATATGCTTGACATTAGCGAAAATAAGAATGTAATATAATTATGGAATAATGCGAAAGATGATAATAACATGGATACCGCTGAAATTATAATGTATCCGATCAAACAGAGGATATTTCGGTATTTTTTGATTCACGAAACAGGCTCTGTTGATGAGATTAAGAAAAGCATTGCCCGATGTTCCGTACGCAAGACTGTACCGTCATATAAAAATTTCCGCGAACTGCTCCGTTCTTGAGGCCGCAGGCGAAAATCGGATCGCGGTCGGCTACATGAAGAGGAAAGCGGCAAAGGTCGGCAAAATGCGGCAATGCGGGAAATCCGCGCTCAAAAAAACGGGTTCGGATTATTCTCGCTTGCCTAAAGAGGGATGATTTATGAATTACATAAGAATCACAAAAGAAAACATCGACAAGGAGCATATCTGCTGTGCCATGTCAGGTAAGCAAAGCCTTGCGAAAAAGGACTGGCTGAAGCATCGCTTTGACGAGGGGCTTGTTTTTTACCGCAGCGAGGAGCGCGGAAAATGCTTTATCGAATATATTCCCGCCGAAAACGCCTGGGTACCGATCAAAGCGGACGGCTATATCTATATTAACTGCTTATGGGTCGCAGGCTCTATGAAAGGACACGGCTATTCAAAGGAGCTGCTTTCGGAGTGTATTAAGGACGCCGAAGCGCAGGGCTCGAAAGGGCTTTGCATTCTCTCCGCCGAGGGACGAAAACGGGAATTTTTGGCTGACCCGAAATTTCTTGCCTATCGGGGTTTTTCGGCTGCGGACATATCGGACTGCGGAATCAATCTCATGTACCTGCCCCTTAAGTCTGATGCGCAGCCTCCGAAATTCAAGGAATGTGCGAAGCACCCACAGCTTTGCGAAAGCGGATTTGTGCTTTACTATACAGATCAATGCCCATTTACATATTATTGGGTACCGAGGGTGCGTAAGGCCGCACAGGAGCATAACATCCCGTTTAAGGCAATTCACATTACCGACAGGGAAACCGCGCAAAGCATACCCTCACCGGTTACGACCTACGCGCTGTTTAAGGACGGCAAATTTCTGACCCATGCTATCCAATCGGACAGGAAATTTCTGGCTTTGGCAGGATTAAAGCTGCCGCTTACACCTTAGGCAAGCGAGAATAATCATGAAATCGTTATAGGCTCTGCCGACACACCGTGGGTCATAGTCCCGAATAGCTTTCGGGCAATGCCTCCGCCATATAGCGCGGTACAATGATTGTTCTCGGCTTGCCGCTGTGCCGATACGGCACGAAGATGAAACATAACCCGGAACAAAAAGCTTCTTTTTACTTATAGCCTTATTTCTCTCCCGTTTCAAGGCGGGAGATTTTTTATTTTTTCGGAATGATTTATAAAAAATACGGTTTTGATGATTATTTTCTATAGTTTTTTAATATTTTGCGATATTGAAAAAATAATGCCCGAAACAGTATAATTATAATGAAGAAAGAAGTGTTTCGGAGCGGATGCGATGTATAAAAAAATAACAGCTTTGATTTTGTGCTTTGCGCTTTCGGGCATTTTATTAACGGGCGCGTTTAAAACCGGCGCCGCCGCGGATGTTTGCGCCGTTTACCTTTCGAGCGACGGCGATGATTCCAACAGCGGTATCACAGCCGATAAACCGCTTAAAACTCTGAAAGCGGCGGTAAATACGGTGAATCGGCTGAAGCTTGTCGGCTATAACAGAGTAATAAATATTGTAAAATGCGGCTGGAACGGAATTTCCTTTGATATGTCGGGCTGCACGCCGTATACCGAAATGATTACCCTGACGGCGCCTTCCGGGCTTACGGTATGGTCGACCTCGGATATGTATCTGGCGGGTCCTTTGACGCTCGATGCGGATTACGGAAATTCCCGCACTCAGAGTGCGCTTAATATTTATACCGGCGGTTACCCCTTCACCCTGCTTTCAAAGGATCAAAAGGGAAATTCAAACATATATGCGGGCTTTAACAGCCGCTTGGGGCTGACAGCCGATGAGGAAAGCGGAAATATAGAGTGGAAAAGCGATTTAAAAATAACGCTTGCGGGTGAGCGCGAAATGACGGTCGGCAAGGTTATTGCGGGAAACTGCAGCGATCCCGGTCACAATGTGATATACGGTACCGCCGATATTCTCATTGATAACCCCAACCTCACCGTTTCCTCATTAAAGCTCGGCAGCAACGGAAACTTCACAAACACCGGCACGCAGTCTAACCGCTTTAAGAGTATAAGCATAACCGTAAACAGCGTTAAGGAAATAGCAACCCTTGAGGGTGCTACATATTATAATGCGGTATATACCGAAGAACTGCGGCTGATATTCAACAACGGCACGGCGGACAGGGTAACAGATACGCTTATTTACGGCAAATACGGAAACACCAATATACAGACAGCTAAAAAATGGATTGTCAAAAACGGGACGGATACGCCGATCAAAGCGGGATCCGAGTCGGGAGTATTTACTGTTGTCGGCGGCAGCGCCGTGATCTTCACGGATGATGAAAATCCGAAGCTTACATATACATCCGAAAAAGGCAATATAACTGTCCCTGCGGGCAGCTACACCGTAACGGTATCAGACACGGAGGAATATACATTTTCCGAAGGTGTTTTTACCGCCGTCACCGATTTAAAGGACTTTAATCTTACAGATATTGCCCCCGCACAGTCGGGCGGGAAGATATTGCTCGGCTTTAAAGATGAAAACGGCGGATATTTAAACCGTACCGCAAATTTAAAAATCAAAGCCGGTGAAAGGATTTACGCCGTATATACCGATTTCCCGGTAAGCGGCGAAAACGCGGTATTTTCGGTATCGGGCTTTGAAAGGCGCGGCGGCGAAAAGCGCGGAATACGGTTTATTCTTGAAAAAAGAAACGGCTTTGAAGCGGCGACAGCCCCGCTTTCAGGCATGAAATACGGCTTTGCGGCAATGCCCGAGCATTTTCTGAATATCGGAGAGGCGCTCACGGTCGATAACGAAAACGCGGCTGTAAGGACTGTCGGCGGCCCCGGCTTCGTCTTTTTTGACGGCAGGGAAAAATTCACCGCCTGCATTACCGGTATTCCCGAAAAGCACTATGCGGAGGGCTTTGCGGTACGCGGCTTTGTTACCTATACCGATTTTAACGGCAACAGCCGCACCGTTTATACCGAAGTATCTTGCGCCTCATTAATGGAGGCGACCGCCGATTCGGCACTGAACGGCGGTCTTACCGATTCGGAAAAAGCGGAGACTGCAAGGCTTGCGAACAATTCCCTCTCGCTTAAAAGGGCGTCTCTTGAGAGCAGTGTTTCAAATCATCCGGACATCGTAAGGAATTCGGTCTCGGGTAATATTTATTATGTTTCCGAAAGCGGCAGCGACTCAAACGACGGTCTTTCCGAATTAAAGCCGCTCAAGACTCTATATGGGGTAAGCGGTCTTTCCTTAAATGCGGGAGACGCGGTTTTGTTTGAGCGAGGCGGCGTATACCGCACCTCAAAAAAATATACCGACGGCTCTTCCTTTATACTTAAAAGCGGCGTTTCATACGGTGCATACGGCAAGGGGCAAAAGCCTGTTATAAACGGCTCGTTTGAAAATTACGCCGAAAGAAAGTGGAGAAAATACGCCGATAACATTTGGTACATAAGCATTTCAAATATCTCGGCAGATCCCGGTGTTTTGCGTGTGACGACCACCAAAAACTATTCGTACACGGGCTGTGTCAAGGAAAGCATTGACGCGCTTGCCCGCGAATGGGATTTCTGCAGAGACGGCACAAATTTATATATGTACTGCCAGTACGGCGAGCCGACAAATCTTTTAAACGCGATTGAGATAGGCTTCGGCTTTGATATGTTTAAAATAGATAACGCAAGCAATATAACGGTTGAAAATTTGACCTTCACCTGCGGCGGCAGACACGCAGTGGGCGCTTCAAACGGCACTGCGAGCGTTACGGTAAGGGGCTGCGAATTCAGCTATATCGGCGGCAGCCTGATGAGCGGCTCAGACGGCACACGTCTCGGTAACGCGGTGGAGTTTTTGGGCAGCAGCTCGGATATACTTGTTGAAAAATGCAAATTCTCCGATATTTACGACAGCGGCGTGACCTTCCAGGGGCTTTCGGCAAAGGTAAACGGCTTTACCGCACGGAGCAATGTCTTTGATAAATGCGGGCTTGCCTCCTTTGAATACTGGCTCGGCACGGCGGGATACGCCGAAAACATAACCGTTGAGGATAATTATATGTCGAACGCGGGCGGCGGCTTCGGCGGAATCGGAAAAAGAAGCATAAACGCGAAATATGTCTCTCACATAAGGGCGGACGGCGCGAACCGCATAAGTAATTTCATTATAAGAAGCAATGTTCTCGATTCCGCGGCGGACGGTGCGTGTCTTGCAGCGCTCTGCTGCTATAAGAGCAGCGGCGGCAGTCTCCCCACACTTTTCCGCAATATATACATAAGAAAATCCGGCGAATGGCTTTTAAGTGTTAAGACCGAATCGGCAGCTGACGCCGCAGTATTTTCGGCGGACGCCATAGGAATTGATTATTTAAAGCAAAGCTTTGATAATAAACCCATTGTAATTTTAAGATAAGGAGTAATTATTATGAAAAAACTATCAGCGCTGATCGCAACGGCAGTGTTAACGCTGTCGGCGGCACTTTCCGTCTCTGCGGCAGAGCCGACAGCCTCTGTGCCCGTAAGCGACGGAAATGTTTACAAAAATCTTTTTTCGCTCTCGCAGGACGCCGCAGAAGAGGATACGGCGGCAATACCCGCCGAGCTTGAAAAATTATCGGGCGCGGTTGACAGCAGAAGCACGGCATATTTAAGCTTTGCGGTTTATGCTCCAGGAGCGGGCAGTTATTCCTTCAAGCTTTCCTTTACGGGAACGGACTATGCCGCGGTAAAGGTAGGAAACACGGTTGTAACGGCATATCCCGACACCGCGTTTTCGCTCACTCTCTCAAAGGGACTGAACCTTATAACCTGCTTCGGCGCCACCGCAGATCAAAAAGGAGCCGCAATTAAATATACCGCCCTTCTTTGCGAGAACGGGCTCAACCCGATCGAGGGCGAGTTTTATTTAAACGGAGATGTTAACGGAGATAAAGAGGTTGATATAAGAGACCTTGTACGCTACAAAAAACATTTCGCAAATGCCGCCGAAATCAAGGCTGTTGCGGCGGATATCAACAGCGACGGCACGGTGGATGCCGCAGATATGAGCGTATTGAAGCAATATTTTGTGGGAGCGGAAAGCGCCCTCGGCGCGGTATCGCCGGGTTATGAAATAAGCTATGTTATGAGAGATAACGATATTTCGGATAACTGGAATTACTGATTTGACGGAAAGGAGTAACGAATTATGAAGATCAAAAGGCTGTTTGCTGTTATCCTTGCGGCGTGCATGGCGTTTTCAACGGGGCTTATAGGCAGCTCGGCAGAGAACGCCGCACCTACCATCTCGATCAAGGGCAATTTTTCGGTGCTTTATGTAGGTCAGTATGTTGAATTCACCTTCGGCAACCTGACCTCCGATATGGAGCTGGGAATCCTGCCGGACAACGACGGAAACCCGGGGAAATGGGGTGTGAAGAATTACCGCACCGGCAAAACGGGAACCTACAGAGAAACCTTTAAAATGACCGACGCGGGAACATATCATGTTGCAGTTTGGACTACCGGCTGGAATTTCCAAACCTCAAAGAAAATAACCGTTGAGCCCACACCCGTGATTTCAGGCAACAAAAGAGTCGGCGTCGGAATGAATGCGACCTTTAATATTTCGGGCATTAAGTCGTCCCTTGAATTCGGAATATTCCCCGGAAACGACGACGGCAGCATAAAATCCTACAGTGTTTCAAACTACGCCGCCGTAAACGGTGACACAAGCCGCACGGTGTCGATATCCGAACCGGGAAATTATGTTGCGGCGGTATGGGCAAGCGGCTGGAGCTTTGTAGCGCAGTTCCCGTTCAGAGTGTCCGATTCGGATAAGACTGCCTCACTTGACAAAGCATCCTACTCCGAGGGCGACACGATAACCGTAACAACGGACAAGTGGCAAGAGAATGACTTTTTTGCGATATATAGCGGCTCCGTTACGGATATAACAGCCGACACCGAAGCCATATACAGCGGGAAAAACGACCCCGGAAAATCCTCGTATACCGTGAGTACCGCAGGCTGGCAGCCCGGAGAATACCGCTTTGTGGCGTTTGATTCGGGAGATTATTCGGCGGATCACATAGCGGATACAAAATTCACAATAAAACAGGATAAGCGTGCAACTATGGATAAAACCACTTATACGACCGAAGAAACAATAACGGTCACCACAAAAAACTGGACATATAACGAGGGCTATTTTATCCGCATTTACAAAAAGCCGATAAGCTCGGGCTACAACAGCAACTTCGTAGCGGACACCTACGGCGCGTGGGCAAAGGAAACCTATAAATTTTATCCGTACAACTGGGAGCCCGGCGAATACCAGCTTATTGCCTTTGAATATCAAGGCTGGGTAAAGGTCAACGAGGTAAACTTCACCGTCACCGCACCCGAAAAGAAGGCGTTTGAAATAACTGACGGAATTCTTACCGCAAATGAGGAAATAACCCTTGATTTAGCCGAAATCTCACCCGACTCACCGGACGGCAAGCTGTTTATCGGCTGGAAGACAGCGAACGGTGAAAATGCGAAAAGCCGAGTGACCCTTTCCGCGGGAGACACACTAACAGCACAGTTCATTGATTTCAATAACGCTGACAGCACGGATTTCAAAATAACCGATACGGCTGTAAGAACAGAGAAGAATACGGGACTTCGCTTCACGGTACAGCTGAGCAACAGACTCTGCGAAGCCCTTCCCTCTGCCGCAGAATACGGTGCGGCGGTACTTCCTTCGGATATTTTGAACGAGAACAGCTGGTCGGAGCTTGAGCTTGACAAGGCCTACCCCTACGGCGACGGCAGCTTTACCGCCGCAAAGGTTCCGGCAGAACGGCTTTTCGATTCGGAAAACGGCAGCAAAAGCTACACTGCCTGCATTACGGATATTACCGACGAAAAGCTCACCCGTCAGTATACTGTAAGAGGCTACATAAAATATACCGATATTAACGGTATCGCAAGGGTGCTTTATACCGATTATGCCTCGGCAAATATGTATTCACAAGCAAGAGCGGAGCTTGAAGGCGGCGAGCTTTCCGTTTCCGCCCGCAGTGTTTTGACAGGTATAACCGAAACGGTCAAAGGAATTCAAACCGGAAAATATGCGGGAGCAGACAAAATAACCGTCACCGGCAATGCAAACAACCCGAATTATTATATTTATAAGCTCGGTGAAAACGGCATTTCCGTTCGCGATGTGGTAATTGACCTCGGTCTTGACAATCAACTTGAAATCGTTCAGCTTTCCGATATGCATTTCAATTATCTCAACGCAACGGATTACAAGGTAAAGAACCCCACGGTGCTTTCCACCAACGATGTACGCACCTTCGGCAAAAACGCTTCCTCCGTCGTTAAAGCGCGCAAGGCGCTTGACTTTGCAAGAACCGCCGACGCAGTGGTCTTAACAGGCGACACCATCGATTACTTAAGCTACGGCGGCATAGAGCTGCTCTATAAGGAAATATGGGATGTTATACCCGATGCCATGGTTACTATGGGTAATCACGAATATCTGCAGAGAATGCAGGGTGTAATGCCCGAAAGCCTCTCCGCCGAGAGAAGATGGGAGATACTCAGAAGCGTTTGGAAGCATGATATTGATTATACCTCAAAGGTAGTAGGCGGCAAGGTCATGCTTATCCAGCTCAACAACGGCGAGGGCAAATTCTATGCAAGCCAAAAGGCAATGCTCGAAGCCGATATAGCGCTCGCAAGAGCGAACGGCTACGCAGTTCTTGCGTTCATGCACGAGCCTATCAGTACCGGAAATGCATCGGATACCAATATTGCCGCGATCCGCAAGGATGACGGCAGTGCAAGCGGAAATTACTATTCCGGTCAGGTCGGAGGGCCGAACGCCGATGCTGCCACAAAGGCGATATGCGATATTATAGCCGCAAACGGCGATATAATCAAAGGCGTTTTCAACGGTCACCAGCATGCGGATTATTATTCGGAAATACTTGCAAAAACAGCATTGGGCGCCGACACGGTAATACCGCAGTACACCTTGAGCGGCTGCATTTACGGAAACGGCAACGCTCTGAAGATCACTGTTAAATAATGTCTGCTGAATAATTGCATTAGCAAATGCAATTATATAAAATCGAG
>ERZ791885.977-NODE-977-length-21909-cov-2.614624_pt1 | contig 21909 bp, 16 predicted proteins | sample MGYA00510159_ERZ791885 | MGnify/ENA primary metagenome ERZ791885 (study PRJEB30046, sample SAMN00792054) | human gut metagenome | study: EMG produced TPA metagenomics assembly of the A metagenome-wide association study of gut microbiota in type 2... | reverse complement strand
GTGCCCTTTACGATCTTGCGGACTCCCGCTTCCGTTTGCTTTGACGGGTCGTAGCCCTGCAGCATAAAGGAAAACACAGTATCCGAGCCTAAAAAGTTGCGCGGATCCATATAATATTTTATTACCTCGCGTGACGCGACATACCAGTTTCCGTCATGTGCGACCCATGTGTTTTTTGTGTAATCATATGCGCCGAGACCCATCGAAAGCAGGGACTTATAATTTGTTCTTATAAGCTTTCTCGTGATTTCAAGCTGCACCGCCTCATCAAGCGTTAAATTTACATTGTCGGCATGGAACGACCAGTTCGGGTAAACCGTGTGCAGCGCCTTCAGCGCGTTATGATAGCTTGACGGGAAAGCCTCAAGCTGCGCGTCAAAATCACTGTCGGCGGTCTGTTCGATTATCTGTACATATTCCGAAAACAGGTATCCCGTAACTCCGTTGTAGGTTACATTATACCATAAATCGCCGTCGGGGTCGCGCTTTTCGCCGTTTACGGTTACCGTGGCATATGATATGCCTTCCATAATTACCTTGCTTTGCGTTCCCGCGTCCGCACGCATTCGGACTCCCGTCGCATTGACATATCCGATTCTGGTTTCCGAAGCTGATATTTTAAAACAATTGCTTGAAAATAAAATCACTATAGATAAAACTATAGATATATATTTGCTTAATTTACTCGCCATACCGCACCTCAACAATAATATTTTTTACGGACGATTAGTATACATAATAAACCTAACCTTCGAAATTATTATTTGCAGATTTAAAAAAATCAGACACATCAAAGTGAGTAGCTCAAAATAATGCGTCTGACTTTATCTTTATCTTTTTAAAGTGTTTCTTACTTATTAAGTGCCTGCTGAACGGCAACCGCGCATGCAACGGTCATACCGACCATCGGGTTGTTGCCCGCGCCTATAAGACCCATCATCTCAACATGAGCCGGAACGGAAGAAGAACCGGCAAACTGAGCGTCGGAGTGCATACGACCCATGGTATCGGTCATACCGTAGGAGGAGGGGCCTGCCGCCATGTTATCCGGGTGGAGGGTACGGCCTGTACCGCCGCCGGATGCAACAGAGAAATAGTTCACGCCGTTTTCAACGCACCATTTCTTATAGGTGCCTGCAACCGGATGCTGGAAGCGGGTCGGGTTGGTGGAGTTGCCGGTAATGGAAACGCCTACCTTTTCAAGCTTCATTATAGCAACGCCCTCGGGAACGTTATCCGCACCGTAGCACTTAACGGCTGCGCGCGCGCCCTTTGAGAACGGCTTTTCGTAAACTACCTTAACCTCTTCTGCGTAGGGGTCAAACTCGGTTTCAACATAGGTGAAGCCGTTAATGCGGGAGATTATATAAGCCGCGTCCTTGCCGAGACCGTTAAGAATAACGCGCAGGGGCTTAACTCTTACCTTATTTGCGTTAAGAGCAATTTTAATAGCGCCCTCAGCCGCTGCGAAGGATTCGTGACCTGCCAAGAAGCAGAAGCACTCGGTTTCTTCCGAAAGGAGCATTTTACCGAGGTTGCCGTGACCGAGACCAACCTTGCGGTTTTCGGCAACGGAGCCGGGAATACAGAAGGACTGAAGACCGATACCGATATTTGCGGCAGCGGCAGCGGCGGATTTATCGCCGGTGCGTTCAGCCTCTTTGAAAGCGATGGCCGAGCCTACGGTGTAAGCCCACTTCGCGTTTTCAAAGCAGATAGGCTGTGTTTCCTGAACGGTGGTGTAGGGGTCAACGCCGTATTTTGCGCATATATCCTTGCACTCATCAATAGAAGAGATACCGTAATTTTTAAGAACGCCGAGAATCTTTGCCTCGCGTCTTTCATAACCTTCAAACTGTGCCATTATACCGTACCTCCTTATTCTTCACGCGGGTCAATGTATTTGACCGCACCGTCTTCTTTATTGAAGCGTCCGTAGTGACCCATGGACTGCTTGTAAGCCTCGTTCGGCTCCATACCCTTTTTAATAAGGTCGGTCATTTTGCCGAGGGAGACAAACTCATAGCCTATAACCTCGTCGTTTTCATCAAGAGCCATTCTTGTGCAGTAGCCCTCGGTCATTTCAAGGTATCTTACACCCTTTGACTTGGTACCGTACATGGTACCTACCATTGAGCGCGCGCCCTTACCGAGGTCTTCCATTCCTGCGCCGATTACAAGGCCGCCCTCTGAAAAAGCGGACTGGCTGCGGCCGTAAACTATCTGTAAAAACAGCTCGCGCATAGCGGTGTTTATAGCGTCGCAAACGAGGTCGGTGTTAAGAGCCTCTAAAACAGTCTTACCGGGAAGAATTTCGGCAGCCATGGCGGCGGAGTGGGTCATACCCGAACATCCTACGGTTTCAACCAGAGCTTCTTCAATTATGCCGTCTTTAACATTAAGCGACAGCTTACATGCGCCCTGCTGCGGTGCGCACCAGCCCACGCCGTGGGTGTAAGCGGAAATGTCCTTAATCTCTTTCGCCTGTATCCACTTGCCTTCCTCCGGAATCGGAGCGGGGCCGTGGTGCGGGCCCTTGGCGACAGGACACATATTTTCTACTTCCTTTGAATAAATCATATATGTACTCCTTTCGTGCGGGACTTTTAAATCCACACAAGTATGCTCTTATTATATCAAACACCGAGTAAAAAAACAAGGGGTTATATCAAAAAAATAAGACCGACAGCTCCCGGCGCGGATAAGGAGCACAGGGAGCTGAAAATATAATGTTACTTTTCGGCAATCGGTAGGCTGACGGTTATCTCCGTACCATAACCCGGTTTACTTTCAGTCGATATTTTACCGCCGAGACTGAGCGCTATATGCTTTACTATTGAAAGCCCGAGCCCCGTGCCGCCGCTTTGCTTTGAGCGGCTTTTATCCACACGGTAAAAACGCTCGAAAATGCGGTCTATATGCTCGGGCGCTATGCCGATCCCTGTATCGCTCACCCGAATAAATGCGCTGCCGCCCGCAGAGCCTACGGTCACCTTAACGCTGCCGTTTTCACGGTTGTATTTTACCGCGTTATCGCAAAGGTTGTAAATCATTTCAAAAATAAGCGATTTTCCGCCGTTTACAAGGGTGCTGTCACCCTCTGCCGTCACGGTTATTCCCGCCTTTTTCGCTACGCCCGATATGCTCTTTACAGCATCGTTTGCGACCTCCAGTATATCGGTTATTTCCGCCTTGTCGGTATCCTCGGCACCCTCGTCCAGCTCTGAAAGCCTTATAATATCGTTCACAAGGGCAAGCAGACGCGCCGCCTCGCGGTTAATATCCCCACCGAAGCCCTTAACGTCCTCCGGCTTTACAATGCCGTTCATAAGCATGTCGGATATTCCGCAAATTGAGGTGAGCGGGGTTTTAAGCTCGTGCGATACATTCGCCGTAAATTCGCGGCGCAGCTTTTCTCGCTTTTCCCTTTCGGTTATATCCACCAGCAGTATGACCGCGCCGCAGGGCTCGCCGTTTTCATCGTAAACCGGGTTTGCGGTTATATTGAAGTATTTTCCGTCCAGCGGCAGAATATCGTCGCCCGAGCGCTTTTCCTTAATATCATCAAATATTTTTCTGAAAACCTCGCTGCGGGTGAGGGTTAAAATATTGCTGCCGTTTATATCGCCCTGCGTTCCGAAGAATTTTTCAGTGCCCTTGTTGTGGGTCAAAATATTACCGTTAATATCGGTAAGCACCAGTCCCTCGCTCATATTTTCGGCAATCGCCTCAAATTCGCGGCGGCTGCGCGTGAGCTTTGCTATCTGACGGTCGATTTTGCGGTTCTGCGCATTTATTTTTGAAATAAGCGGTGAAAGCTCGCTGTATGCCGAGTCGGCAACTGGTCTGTCAAGGTTTATTTCATTTATCGGCTTTACTATCTTTTTAGCTATAACCGACGCTAAAATATTGGCAAGCACAAGCACCATAATCGCAATGGCGCAAATAGGCGGCAAAAGCTCAAGCACTACCGCCCAAACAGTAAGCGACGCGCCCGCAATACGCAAAATGCTGCCGTTTTTAAGCTTTTTTGCGTAATAGCAGGTCTTTTGCCCTAAGGTTTCCGAGCGCCGCGTATCATACCCCTCGCCGTCAGCTTCCGCCTCTTTTACCTCACGGCGGTTCGAGTGGTTTTCCATGGCGTCGGGGTTGCTCTTATTATCGTAAAGCACCTTGCCCGAGGGGTCTATAAGGGTTATTCTCTCACTTATATCCGAATATTCGGAAAGGTTGTTTTGCTCTGCCGCAACGCTTATTATTTCCGCCTTGCTGCGCAGCTCCTTGTAGGATTTTTCATCGTATATCTGATACTGCACTCCCACCGTGAAAATAAGGCAGGCAAGCATTGTTATAACGGTTGAAATAAGTATTCCTCTGTAAATTTTTCCGGTCATAATAATACCCCTTTTGTCAAACTATTTTATAGCCGACTCCGCGTACTGTTCCTATAATATCTCCGCTTTCCCCGAGCTTTGAGCGCAGGCTTCTTATGTGCACGTCCACCGTGCGGTTTTCGCCGTCGTAATCGTAGCCCCATATATCGTTCAAAAGCTGATCTCTCGTAAACACCGCGCCGCGGTTTTTAAGCAGCAGGCACAAAAGCTCGAATTCCTTTAAGGTAAGCTCTACGGGCTTTCCTTCTACGGTTACTATATGCTTGGTTTTGTTTACATAAAGCTTTCCTACGGTGTATTCGGTATCTGCCGCAGCGGTTCTTCTGAGCAACGCTTTGATTCTTGAAATCAGCTCCATTGTGCCAAACGGCTTAGCTATATAATCGTCTGCACCGATGTCAAGTCCTACCACTTTATCATATTCTGTGGATTTTGCGGTTAACATAATAACGGGTAACTGCTTTGTGTCGGGGCGGGAACGCAGCCACTTCAAAACGGAAATTCCGTCCTCCTCGGGCAGCATTATATCAAGCAGGGCAATATCGGGCTTTTTATGCGCAACCGCTTCTTTAAAAAGCGACGGCAGTGGAAAGCCTTCCGCCTCCATTCCGGTTTGCCTTAATGCGTAAATTACAAACCGACGTATGCTCTCGTCGTCTTCAAGCAGATATACCATTTTCCCACGTCCCTTTTTTATTTTATCTGTGCGTGCCGGTAATTGAGTATTCCACCCATTCGGCTATATTCACCGCGTGGTCGCCTATGCGCTCAAGATATTTCGCAATCATTAAAAGATCAATGCAAAACTCGCCGTTGGCTTTATCCTCGGTTATAAGCTGCACAAGCTCATCCTTTACACAATCGAAAAGATTATCCACCTTATCGTCGTATACCATGACCGAGCGCGCCAATTCCACATCCTTTTTAACAAAGGACTCGACGCTGTCGGTCACCATTTTGGTGGCGGCGGCAGCCATATCCTTAATATGGATTTTACTTTTAACATTGCTGTTTTTAATGAATTTCGCTATTTCGGCAATGTCATATGCCTGGTCGCCTATGCGCTCCATATCCGAAATCATTTTAAGCGCGGAGGATATAACTCTTAAATCGCGCGCCACGGGCTGCTGTTCAAGCAACAGCTTCATACAGATACCTTCAATATCCCGCTCCTTGCGGTTAATTTCGTCCTCGGTTTCAACCGCTTTTTGGCAGAGTGCGTCGTCGTCATCCAAAAAGCCCTTTACCGATGCGCTTATGGCGTCCTCGCAGAGTGCGCCCATTGTTATAAGCTCTAAATTCAGCTTTTCAAGCTGACTGTCAAATTTATTTCTCATAATCAACCGAACCTTCCCGTAATATAATCCTCGGTGCGTTTATCCTGCGGGGTTGAGAACATTTTCTCGGTCTCGGAGTATTCTATTACCTCGCCCAAAAGGAAAAACGCCGTGTAATCGGAAATTCTTACCGCCTGCTGCATATTGTGCGTAACCATTATTATGGTATATTTCTTTTTAAGCTCAAGCGCAAGGTCTTCTATTTTTGAGGTAGAGATAGGGTCGAGCGCGCTTGTAGGTTCATCCATTAAAAGCACCTCGGGCTTTACAGCCAGCGCGCGTGCAATGCAAAGGCGCTGCTGCTGCCCGCCCGACATTGCAAGAGCGCTCTTTTTAAGCACGTCCTTGGTTTCGTCCCATATAGCGGCGTCGCGCAGCGATTCCTCCACAATTTCATCAAGCCTTGCCTTTGAGCGTATGCCGTGGGTACGGGGACCGAAGGCTATGTTATCGTATATCGACATAGGAAACGGGTTAGGCTTTTGGAAAACCATACCAACGCGCCGGCGCAGCATATTCACGTCCATATTGCCGTAAATATCCTCGCCGTCCAGCAGCACCTCGCCCGTAATGCGGCAGCCCTCAACCAAATCGTTCATACGGTTAAGGGATTTAAGCAGGGTCGATTTACCGCAGCCCGAGGGTCCTATAAAGGCGGTTATGCTGTTTTCCTGCATACCGAGATTTATATTTTTAAGCGCCTTAAAGTCATTATACCATAAATCAAGATTTTTTACAGTAAATTTTTCCATAGTTTTTATTTCCCCTTTGCCGTAATTCTTTTAGCAATAAGACCCGACAACATATTTATTATAAGCACCAGTATCAGCAGCACCACCGCCGTAGCATATGCCTCGTTCATATAAAGTCCCTCGCTTAAAAGCGCGTACATATGAACAGAGAGCGTTCTGCCTGACTGCATTAAATCCTTGGGTATTCCGGCAACCGTGCCCGAGGTGTATATAAGCGCCGCCGTTTCGCCCACAATTCTGCCGACCGACAGTATAACGCCCGAGAGTATTCCCGGCACGGCGGAGGGCAGCACCACCTTGAAGACCGTGCGTAATCTCCCCGCGCCCAGCCCAAAGCTGCCCTCTCTGTATGTGTCGGGCACGCCGAGCAGCGCTTCTTCAGTGGTACGCATCATAGTGGGCAGTATCATAATAGCCAGCGTCAGCGCGCCCGAAAGCATTGATTGATGAAAATGACAGGCGATAACGAAAATCAAGTAACCGAAAAGTCCGTAAACGATTGACGGTATTCCCGCAAGGGTTTCGGTTGTGACCCTTACCACCTTTACAAGCGTGTTGCCGCGCTTTGCATACTCTGTCAGGTAGACTGCCGAGAAAATGCCTATCGGCGCTGCCAGTAAAAGGGACAGAGCCGTCATTATAACCGTGTTTATTATTGCGGGCATCATTGAAACGTTTTCGCTGTTGTACTTCCACGCAAAAAGCGAGGGCTTAATGTTCGGTACGCCCTTAATAAGTATATACGCCACAAGAAAAACCACAACCGCCGCCGTAAGCAATGCCGCAAGCCAGGTTATAAGCAGCATAATAAGCGAGCCGGGGTGATTTTTGTAATTTATGAATTTTTGCTTTAAGGAGATTTTATTTACAGCGTCCATTTACTTTTTCTCCTTTTTAACAAGTGAGAACAAGAGGTTTATTATAAGAATAAACACAAACAGCACAACCGAGGTTGCAATAAGCGCCTCTCTGTGTAAATCGGCGGCGTAACCCATTTCGAGCACTATGTTTGAGGTTAAGGTGCGCACGCCGCTGAAAATGCTTGTGGGTATTATAGCCTGGTTGCCCGCAACCATATTAACCGCCATAGCCTCGCCTATTGCTCTGCCTATTCCCAAAATAACGCCTGCCGTAATGCCCGATTTCGCCGCGGGCAGCACCGTTCTGTAAATGCTGCGCTCGTGCGTGGCGCCCAGTGCCAGAGCGCCCTCGTAGTAGCTTTCCGGCACGGCGCGTATTGCCGCCTCGGAAACGCTTATAATGGTGGGCAAGATCATAATGCCTAACATTACAGAGGCTGTAAGCACGCTTTTACCCGAGCCGCCGAACAAATTCTGCATTGCCGGCACAATTACCACCAGCCCGAAAAAGCCGTACACAATAGAGGGTATTCCTGCAAGCAAATCAACTGCGGGCTTGAATATTTTATAAAGCTTCTTAGGGCAAAAGCGTGCCAAAAACACCGCGCATAAAACGCCTATCGGCACGCCGATAATAATAGCTCCCGCCGTAACATAAATGCTGCCTATTATCATCGGCAGTATGCCGTAAAGGTCTTCAAGAGGCTTCCAGCGCTTGCCGAGAAGAAAATCGGCAAAGCCTATTTTGCCCATTGTGGGTATTCCGTTTGAAAAGAGAAACACGCATATTAAAATTACCGATATAATGGAAACGCAGGCGCAAAGCATAAACACAATGCGCATTGCCGTTTCTTTTATTTTTGAAATTGTTGTGTTCATAAATACTCCTGTTATGCGGCAAAGCCCTCGTTATTGAGGGCTCGCCGGAAAGAGGTGATCCTTTATTTTATTTCGCTCCACTTTGTAAGCGAGCCGGTGTAGATGTTTTTGATCTGCTCGCTTGTGATTGAATCAAGGGTGTTATCCTTGTTTACTATTACCGCAATGCCGTCCAGCGCAATCTTAATGGAGCTAAGTCCCGCTTCCTTTTCGCTGTCCTTAATATCGCGTGATGCCATACCTATATCGTATATACCGTCAATCGCACCCTTCATACCCGAGGAGGAGTCGTTCTGCTGAACATCTATTGTAACATCGGGATTGAGCTTCACATAAGCCTCTTTAAGCTTTTCCATTACAGGTGTTACCGAGGAAGAACCGCCTATGGTAATCTTGCCTTTCTGACCGGAGGCTTTGTAAGCGCCTGTGTTGCCCTCGCTTATATAGCCGTTCTTTTCAACTACCGCCTGACCGTCTGCGCTGAGGATAAACTTGATAAAGTCGCTTGCAACTCCCGTAGCGTCGCCCTTTGTGGCAATATTGAACGGACGCGCAACCTTGTATTCGCCGCTCTTAACGTTATCGGCGGCAGCTTCCGCGCCGTCAACCTTTAACGCCTTAACCTTGCTTTTATCAAGCGAGCCGAGCGAAATATAACCGATAGCCGCCTTATTGCCCTGAACCGTTGTAATCATAACCGAGGTGGAGTTTGTGGTTTCTGCGGTATCAATTGTTTTATCAACCTTTTTACCGTTGGCGTTCTTTTCCTCTATTCCCAAAAGCTCAATAAACGCGCCGCGCGTTCCCGAGCCCTCCTCGCGGGTCAGCACCGATATTGCGTCTGTTCCCGTGCCGGTTCCGCCGTTGTTATTGTCTGTTCCTTTGTCTGCGCCGCAGCCTGTAAGCGCGAATACCGTCATAAGGGCTGCAAGACCTAAACTCAAGATCTTTTTCATTTCTTTTTATCTCCTTTTCAACTTTCTGCCCTTATTATAATGTCCCTATGTTAAGTCTGTAATCAAAGTAATGTTAAATCCGTGTTAAACAGCACAAATATAAAAAGTCCCGCAGGGGTGCGATCACCTCTGCGGGACGGAATACCTATTTTTTCAATTTTTGCCGCCCGGTTTCCCCGTGATTCGGAAGGTGGCTTCAGTCATTATTATCATGAGCGCGAAAAACGCGAGCAGATACACCGGCATGACCGAAAAGCCGACGGCGTTACCGAACAGACCGAAAAGAGGGGGAATAAATGTTGAGCCGACATAGGCGCTTGCCATTTGAATGCCGATGATCGCGCCCGAATTTTCCGCGCCGAAATTAGCCGGAGTCGAATGTATTATGCAGGGATAAATCGGAGCGCAGCCGAAGCCTATCACAAGAAAGGCCGCGAACGCTGTCATATACGATTGCACGGGAATGAGAAGTATCATTATTCCGCAAGCCAGGATCCCCGTTCCGAGAAGAATCATTCTGCGGTCACCGAGCCTTTCGGTAATGAAGCCGCTTGCAAATCTTCCCAGCGTTATGCCTATATAAAACAGGGCTGCAAAGGACGCGGCGCGGTCGCCCGAAATACCTTTAACCTCGGTAAAATATGTGCTTGCCCAATACATTGCGGTCGCTTCCGCCGCGCAATAAGCGAAAAAGCCGATAAGCAGGAAGGGTACGCCTTTAATTTTAAGCGCAGCTGTTAATCCGACACGCTTTGTGTCGGCAGTGCTTTCCGTTTTATTTATCTTCCATACCGGCAAAGTCACAAGCAGCAAAAGGGCAATTGCAAGCTGAATAAAACCCACAATTCGGTAACCGCTGTTCCAATTAAGATTTTTAAGCGCAAAGCTCATAATAAACGGGCTTATAATCGCACCCACTCCCCAAAAGCAGTGCAGCCAGCTCATATGCTTCGCCTTGTAATGCAGCGCCACATAATTATTGAGTGCCGCGTCAATCGCGCCCGCACCCAGTCCGTAAGGCACGGCAAATATGATGAGCATCGAAAAGCTGCCCGAAAACGAAAAACCGAACAGCGCTGCAACCGTTAAAAACACACTTGCGACCGTTACGGCGCGCGTGCCGAATTTATGCGTCAGCTTATCCGATAAAAGGCTTGAAACTATAGTTCCGCCGGATATCACCATGGAAATAATACCCATAAACGAAACGGACACGCCGAGTTCTGTATGCATGACCGGCCAGCCCGCGCCGAGCAGCGAATCCGGCAGTCCGAGGCTTATGAATGCCAAATAGATAAGAGCCAGTAAAAATGAGTACATTTACAATTCCTCCGCAAAACCGTTTACATCCGCTTTATTTTATCGCAGACAAGAATAAATTGCAACAACTTTCAGACTTAAAAAATAAATTTTTCTGCAGCGGCTCCTGTCGGCCGATGGTTTGTACAGGAGCTACGGTTTTGCACATCTAATATCTACCGTCTGAAATCCGAGGTCTGAATCGGCGAGTGTTTTCATAACACAACAAAAAACCTCTTGCACGAGGCAAGAGGTTTTTGCAGGTTCAAATTAGTCCGCAAGGTAAGCGTACTGGAGGTACCAGTAGCCATACGGGCTGTGCCATGTGCCCTTGAGGCTGGTGCTCTGGAGCCAGAAGTCGTTGTAGTAAGCAACCGGGATAAATCCGTAATCCTCGCTTACGATCTTCTCTGCCTCGTGGAGAGCGGCAAAGTGAGCAGTCTTGTCTGCCACCTTAGAGTCGTTCATAGCCTTATCAAACGCCGGGTTGTTGTACTTACCGTCGTTATTGCCGTTGGTGGACGTAAACAGCTCTATCATGTTAGAAGCGTCATTGTAGTCCATAACCCAACCGTTACGAGCCATTTCGTACTCACCGGCGCGGCGCTTGGGTGTGAAGGACGACCAGTCAACAATGTCAATATTCATAGTAATGCCGAGATCCTTATAAACCTTCTGCAAATACTCGGCAAGAGCCTTATGGTAGCCTGTATCGTTGGTAGAATAGGTGATGGTCGGGAAACCCTTGCCCTCGGGGTAGCCTGCCTCTGCAAGAGCCTTTTTAGCTTCTTCAAGGTTAGCCTTGTAATCCTCACTGATATAGGTTTTGCCGCCGTTTGCTGCCTTTGAGTTCTCAAGGAATTTGCCGGTTTCAACATCGTCAACGCCGGTTCCTACATAGTTGTAAGCCGGTGTATATGTGCCCTGCATTACGGTGTTGGCAACATAGTCGCGGTCGATAGCAAGGCTTAAAGCCTTACGAACGTTCTTGTTGTTGAAGGGAGCCTTGTTGAGGTTCATGCTCAGGTAGTAGGTACCGAGAATGGGATCAACATTGAATTCATCCTTCTTATCCTTCTTAAGGGTCGGGATTTCCTCGGTCGGAACATCCTTTATAAGCTGTGCGGTACCACCGGTGTAGGCAGTATAGGAAGCGCTTGAATCTTCAAGCAATAAGAATGTAAGCTTATCGTTTACGATCTTGCTTGAATCCCAGCCGCCCTTGTAATTCTCATTCTTCTTGCAAACAATCTTTTCACTGGGTGTCCATTCGGTAATGGTGTACGGACCGTTGCAGACATAGGTTTCGGGTTTTGTAGCCCAGGAGTCACCGTTCTTTTCAACGGTAGCCTTCTGAACGGGGCTCATTGTACCGAAAGCAACGATCTTATCAAAATAAGAGCAGGGGTAAGCAAGCTTAATTGTAAGGGTCTTGCCGTCGTCGCTCGCCTTAACGTTGAGCTTTTCGGGGTTCTTGCTGTCAATAGCGTCTTTGTAGCCTTCGATCATACCGATAACGGTTTCGGCATACGGAGCCGCAACATTGGTATCGGCTATACGCTTAAATGTGTACTCAAAGTCCTTAGCGTTAAGCTCGGTACCGTCTGACCATTTAAGGCCGTCACGCATAGTGAAGGTCCAGGTAAGACCGTCGGGGCTAACCTCGTACTTTTCAGCCTGTCCGGGCTGAACCTTGTTGTCCTGATCAATAATGAGCAGGGTTTCAAACAGGGTAATAAGCATATTACCGCCGTCAACAGCACTGTTAAGAGCCGGATCGAGCGTTTCGGGGTTCGGGCCGATCTGAACAGTGATGCCATCTGCCTTCTTCTTACCGCAGCCGGCAAAGGCTGTTACAAAAAGAGCGGCAGACAAGAAAATAGCCAGCATTTTCTTGAATTTCATTTTTGATCTCCTCTTTCTTAAATTTTACGGCTTTAGCCGCTTTATTATATCCATTGCGCCTGAGCGCAATAAATACCGTGTTAATTCACCTTATCAAGGTGGTGGCAGGCAGCGTAATGCCCCGGGCTTACCTCTTTAAATTCGGGGCAGACTTCGGCGCACTTTTCATCCGCATAGGGGCAGCGCGTTCTGAAGCGGCAGCCGCTCGGCGGGTTGAGGGGTGACGGAACATCCCCCTGCAAGGGAATACGCTTTGAGGCGCGCGCAGCAATTGGGTCTGCCTCGGGTATAGCGGAAATAAGGCTCTTGGTATAGGGGTGAACGCTGTGGGAAATAAGCTCATAAGCTTCCGCCAGCTCAACCAGTTTACCGAGATACATAACGCCTATACGGTTTGAAATATGCCTTACAACGCTTAAATCATGCGCTATAAACAGGTAGGTAAGGTTTAAGTCCTTTTGCAGGTCCTCAAACATATTTACCACCTGCGCCTGAATTGAAACGTCAAGCGCGGAAACGGGCTCGTCGCAAACTATAAACTCGGGGTTTACAGCCAGTGCGCGGGCAATGCCGACTCTCTGGCGCTGACCGCCCGAAAACTCGTGCGGGTAGCGGTTTGCGTGCTCGCTGTTAAGCCCCACGCGCTCAAGCAGAGAAATAATGCGGTCGTGCCGCTCCTGCTTATTGGCAGCAAGCTTATGAATATCAATTGACTCGCCAACTATATCGCCGATGGTCATTCTGGGGTCAAGACTCGCATATGGGTCTTGGAACACCATCTGCATTTTGCGGCGGTAGGGCAGCATATCAGCCTTTATTTTCTTTTCCTTATCGAAAATAACCTTGCCGTCGTAAATAATTTTACCGTCCGTCGGCTCATACAGGCGTAAAAGCGTTCTTCCGACTGTGGTTTTGCCGCAGCCCGATTCGCCCACAAGACCCAAGGTCTCGCCGCGGCAGATATAGAACGAAACATCGTCTACCGCCTGAACGGCCTGCTTTTTGCCGCCGCTTCTTGCGGGAAAGTACTGCTGCAAGTGCTGCACTTCTACCAGTTTTTCTCTCTCACTCACAGTTTTCCTCTCCTTTCAGCGCCTCTTTCTGCAAAAGCCAGCAATAGCTGTAATGAGTATCGCTGAGTTCGGTTTTCGGGGGCATTTTATTAAGGCAGATTTTCATACATTCGGAGCAGCGCGGCGCAAAGGGACATCCCGCAGGGGGATTAAGCAAATCAACCGGCTGACCCTCAATGGGAACGAGCCTTTCTATTTTTTCCGCGTTTAATTTCGGAATTGATTTTATAAGCCCCTTTGTGTATTCATGGCTCGGGTTGTAGAAAATTTCATCCGCCGTGCCGTACTCAACAATATGACCGGCGTACATAACGGCAATTTTTTCGCACATACTCGCAACCACGCCGAGGTCGTGAGTAATCATAATGATGCTCATGCCGAGCTTTTTGCGCAGCTCCTGCATAAGCTCCAATATCTGCGCCTGTATGGTAACATCAAGCGCGGTTGTAGGCTCGTCGGCTATGAGCAGCTTAGGCTCGCAGGCAAGCGCAATGGCAATCATAACGCGCTGGCGCATACCGCCGGACAGCTCATGCGGGTACTGCTTAAGGCGCTTTGAGGGCTCGTTTATTCCCACAAGCTCCAAAAGCTCCTTTGCTCTTTCGTAAGCCTCTTTTTTGGTTTTATTTGTGTGCAGAAGAATAACTTCCACAATTTGATTCCCTATAGTATAAACCGGGTTAAGGCTTGTCATAGGGTCCTGAAATATAATGGAAACCTCGTTTCCGCGAATTTTGCGGAACTCCTTTTCGGTCATTTTTTCAACTTCATGCCCGTTAAAGTGAACCGTACCGCCGACCAATTTACCGGGGTATGCGGTAAGCCCCATTATTGAGTAAGCCGTTACGGATTTACCCGAGCCGGACTCGCCCACTATACCGAGAACCTCGCCTTCCTCCATAGAGAAGGAAACTCCGTTAAGCGCCTTAACTTCACCTGCGGGGGTGAAGAACGAGAGTCTTTCGTCCTTTATTTCCAAAAGTTTTTCGCTCAATGCTCTCACCCTCCCTTAATTTTTAAGCTTGGGGTCAAACGCGTCGCGCAGACCGTCGCCCAAAAGATTGAACGCAAGGATGGTAACACTGATGATAACCGCCGGCAAAAACAACAGGTGCGGGTATGTGTTCATACCCTTGACTGCGTCAGTCGCCAAAGAGCCGAGCGACGGCATAGGCGCCGCAACGCCGAGACCTAAAAAGCTTAAATAGCTTTCGGTAAATATAGCGGACGGAATCTGCAAGGTGGTGGTAACAATAAGAGTACCTATGCAGTTTGTAAGCAGGTGCTTTCTTATAATCCTTGAGCCGTTAGCGCCGAGCGCCCTTGCGGCGGTAACATATTCCGATTCCTTTAAAACCAAAACCTGCGAACGCGTAATGCGCGCCATACCTACCCAGTAAAGCAGAACAAAAACTATAAACATGGCTATAAGGTTAGGCCCTATAAGCTGAATCCAGTTAAATCCGGCAACATTGGCAAGCTGCTCAAGTCGAGGTCTTAAAACCATTGAAAGCACAATTATAAGCAAAACATCGGGTATTGTGTAGAGAATATCGGTTATACGCATCATAATATTATCTACCCAGCCGCCCAAAAATCCGGCTATCGCACCGTAAGTGGCGCCCACAAGCAGCACGAGCGCCGCGCAGATAAGACCTACCGTAACGCTGACTCTGGTGCCCATCATAAGGCGCACGGCAAAGTCGCGTCCCAATTTATCGGTGCCGCAGATATGCGGGAAAACCTTTTCGCCCGCGTTGATTTTTTCCTGCTCTACCTTTCCGTATTCAAAGGGGGCTAAATTTTCGCTGTATTTAATCTGCTCCTCGTAGCTGTAGGGCCAAAAGGCGGGCAGAACATAGGCGAATATCATTATAAGCAAAACAAAAATAAGGCTTACCATTGCAATTTTATTCTTGCGAAGGCGGCGCAGGCCGTCCTTCCAAAAGTTTACGCTTTCGCGCATTATTACAAGACTTTCTTTTTCGTCAGGCGTGGCGGGAAGAAAATCTTCGGGGTTGAGCTGAAGACTCGGAAACTTCTTGTTCATTTTAACTTCTCGTCGCTCCTTACTTTAGGTTAATGCGCGGGTCGATTATCTTATAAAGAATATCAACTATAACGTTCGCGGTAATAATAAGCGTTGCAAGCACTATTGTAGTACCCATTATAAGGGTGTAGTCGCGCTGATTTATGGCGCTTACAAAGTCTCTGCCGAGCCCCGGAACGGTGAATATTTTTTCAACTACGAACGAACCCGTCATAAGGCTTGCAAGCATAGGTCCCACATAGGTTACTACCGGCAGAACCGCGTTGCGGAGCGCGTGCTTGAACAGTATTTTAAAGTTTGAAAGGCCCTTTGCCTTTGCTGTGCGTATATAGTCCTGCCCCATAACGTCCAAAAGGCTTGAACGCATAAGACGGGTTATATACGCCGTGGGGTAAATTGCGAGCGCGGTTACGGGCATTATATATGAAGACATTGTGTTAAGCCCGACAGTCGGCAATATATTCAGCTTGCTGCCGAAGGTGTATAGCAAAACAACACTGCTTATAAAGCTTGGTATTGCTATGCCGCAGGTTGCGAAAACTATTATAATGTTATCACCGAATTTTCCCCGGTTGTACGCAGAAAGACATCCCAAAGGAATACCCACAAGCACCGCTACCGCAACCGCAAAGCCTGCAAGCCTTGCCGAAACAGGAAATTTTGAAAAGATAATGTCCGACACGGTACGCCCGCGCTGACGAAGACTAAGCCCCATATCGCCCTTAACAAAGTCAGTCATATAGGTGGCGTATCTTTCAAGCAGCGGTTTATCAAGACCGTATTTAGCCTCAAGCGCCGCCTGCGCCTCCTTACTTATTGATTTTTCCGCCACAAACGGGCCGCCGGGAACAAGGTTCATAAGAAAAAACGTGAGCGTTGCAACTACAAATATGCTGAGAACTCCCATCGCAACACGCTTTATAATGTATTTACCCAACCGATTTCAACTCCCTGATTTTTTAAACAGAATACATTTTACCCGCCGTGAATTTCTCCGACCGGGTAAAAAGGTATGTTATATAAGAGACAGTTTAGCACATTAAAGCCGAAATTGCAAGAAAAAATTACAGGCAGATAAGCTCTTTGGGGCTGTTTGTTAAATCTATGCAGCCGCTTTCGGTAACATATACCATATCCTCAATACGAACGCCGTAATTATTTTCAATGTAAATTCCCGGCTCGACCGTCATGACCGTGCCTGCTTTAAGCACTGTATCGCAGCGCATGTTGAAAAGCGGTCTTTCGTGAATTTCAATACCAACGCTGTGACCGAGCCCGTGACCGAAGCAGCCCTCATATCCGGCAGAATAAATAATATCGCGGGAAATCTTATCAACATCTTTGCACACTACGCCCGCCTTTACGGCTTTGATGCCGGCAAGCTGCGCCTTAAGTACGGTATCATATACCTTTTTCTGCTCGTCGTCAATACTGCCGAGCGCTACCGTTCTTGTCATATCCGAGCGGTAGCCGCCGACCACCGCGCCGAAATCCATTGTTATGAAATCGCCGCGTTCAACCTTCTTATCGGTCGGCACGCCGTGCGGAAGCGACGAGTTTTTGCCCGAAACCACAATAAAATCAAAGGAGACACCCTCGCTGCCGAGCCTGCGCATATAAAACTCCATATCGAGCATAATTTCGCGCTCGGTTCTGCCCTCTTCAATGCGGGCGGTTATGTATTTAAAGGTCTCATCGGTCAGCCTTTGAGCCTCTTTCATTAAAGAAAGCTCCTTTTCGTTCTTTACCGCGCGCAAATCGCGAAGTAAAATATCAAAGCGGTCGCATTCGGGTATTTCCACCTGAACGCCCTCGGAAAGCTGACGGAGTAAGCTCATTGAAACATATTCATTTTCAACATAAAGGCGCTTTATGCCGTTTTCCTCGCACAATTCCTTAATTTCCTTAAAAGGAGAGGAAGACAGGCGAACCTCGCAGCTACTCACAATTTCCTTTGCCTTTTCAACATAGCGGAAATCAATAAGAAAATACGCCTTACTGTCGGTTATTAGAACATAGCCGTCGCTTGTTTCAAAGCCGGTAACATAAAATCTGTTCGGCACGCTTGCAATAAGCAGCGCGCTCCCGTTTTCAAGCTCGTTTTGCAATTTTTTAACTGTTGCGTTTCTCATTTTCAAAGCTCCTTTAAAACATTGCGCAAAAATTCGTATACTCTCCCGGCAGACGACACCGAAAGGTGCTCGTTAGCGGTGTGAATATCCCACATATCGGGTCCTAACGACACCGCGTCAAACCCTGCTATCTTCTTGCCCAAAAGCCCGCACTCAAGCCCTGCGTGAACGGTTTCCACGGTAGGCTTTTTGCCGAACATTTTCTCAAATACCTCGGTCATTTTATCCCGCAGGCGCGAATTTTCTCTGTACTCCCACGCGGGGTAATCGCCGTGAATCTTAAGCTCTGCACCGTAAGCCGCCGCCAATTCCCGTATTCCGTCAAGCAGGCGCTGCTTTTCGGGTTTTACGCTGCTGCGCACCGACATAACGGCGTTAAAATATCCGCCCGAAATATTTGCAATGCCGAGGTTCTGCGAGCTTTCCACCAAGCCCGGTATATTTTGGCTCATAGCCATAACGCCCGATTTAAAGCCCGATAAAAATTTCACCACATCGGCGGTTGATTTGTCATTTAAGCACTTATCTGCCTTTTCCGCTTTTTCGGCGGTGATTTTAAGCCCCTTATCACTGTCGAGCACATTGCTTTTTGTAAACTCGGCTAAATAATCGCTTATTTTGCTGTTTGTCGCTATAACGCACTCGCAGGCGTTGGGGATAACATTGTCCTTAAACCCGCCGCAAACGGAAACAAGACGAAATTCGCAGTTCAAGTTATCAAGCAGCCGTCCCATAAGAGTATCGGCATTAAGCCTGCCCTTGTTAATATCAATTCCCGAGTGACCGCCCAAAAGCCCCGAAACGGTAATTTTAACGCAGGGCTCCGTGTTTTCGCAAAGTTCTATGGGCATTTTAAAATCAGCCTTTGCGCCGCCCGCGCAGCCTACTGTTAAAACGCCCTCTTCGCCCGAATCGAGGTTTATAAGCGTGCTGCCCGAAAGCGCCGATACATCAACACCCTCGGCGCCGTACATTCCTGTTTCCTCATCGGTGGTGAAAAGCGCTTCAAGCGGCGGGTGCGCGGCGGTTTCGTCCTCCAAAACCGCCAGTATCATGGCAACGGCTATGCCGTCGTCAGCGCCTAAAGTAGTGCCGTCAGCCGAGAGCATATCGCCTGTGAGCACAAGGCGCAAGCCGTCCTTTTTAAAATCAATATCGCAGTCGGCGATTTTTTCGCACACCATATCAAGGTGCCCCTGCAAAATTACGGTCGGGCGGTTTTCGTACCCCGCGGTCGCCACCTTTTTAATTATAACATTGTTGAGCGCGTCCTTTTTATATTCAAGACCGTGCTCCTTTGCGAAACTTACGCAAAATTCGCTTATTCCGTCGGTATTTCCCGAGCCGTGCGGAATGGCGCATATATTTTCAAAATAATGAAACACGCGCAAAGGCTCAACATTTTCAAGCATTTTTCATCGCTCCGTTTAAAATTTAATCGTCAAGGTCCTTGCCGCAGCAGCGCTTGTATTTTTTACCGCTGCCGCATGGGCAAAGCGCGTTTTTGCTCACTACGCCCTTACCCTTTACGGTAAGCGGCTTATCGCCGGCATTTGTTTCCTCTGCCACCTTCTCGCGCTTGACCTCTTCATCGCGGCGAACACGAACGGTAAGCACAAGCTTTGCGGTCTGTTCGCGTATTGCGTTGGTCATAGCCTCGAACATATCGTAGCTGTCGTTGCGGTATTCCACAACCGGGTCATGCTGACCGTAGGCGCGAAGACCTATGCCTTGGCGCAGCTGATCCATAGCGTCAATATGGTCCATCCAGTTGGTATCAACGCATCTGAGCAGCATTACGCGCTCAATCTCACGCATAATATCGCTGCCGAATTCTTCTTCGCGCTGCTCATAGCGCGCATGTGCCTTTTCCTTGAGGTTTTCGGCGACTTCTTCTCTTGTTGTGTTGCCGAGTTCCTCAGGTGTAAAGTGCAAATCATCCGGCGTAGTTACCCAACCGAGGAAATATTCGCGCATACCGTTTAAATCCCAGTTATCGTGAACTGCTTCGTCGGCAAGGTATATTTTTGAATATTCCTCAATCGTTTCGTCTATCATTTTCAGTACGGTATCCTTAAGGTCTTCGCCGTCAAGCACCTTGTTGCGCTGGCTGTAAATAAGCTCGCGCTGCTTGTTCATTACATCGTCGTACTGCAAAACATTCTTACGGGTTGCGAAGTTCATGCCCTCTTTCTTCTTCTGCGCGCTTTCAATCGTGCGGGAGAGCATGGAGCTTTCAAGCGGGGTGTCGTCGTCAACCTTTAGTGTCTCCATCATATTGGAAATGCGTTCGCCGCCGAACAGGCGCATAAGGTCATCTTCAAGCGAAACGTAGAATCTTGTGGTACCCGGGTCGCCCTGACGGCCTGCACGTCCGCGCAGCTGGTTATCAATTCGTCTTGAATCGTGGCGCTCGGTGCCTATAATGCAAAGTCCGCCCGCCTGCCTTACCCTGTCAGCCTCGGGAGCGATTTCCGCCTTAAATTTATCGTAATATTCCTTGTATTGCTCGCGCGCGGAAATTATATCTGCATCGTCTGTTTCGGCAAAGCCCGTTGCCTCGGCAATCATTTCTTCGCTTAAGCCATCGTGCCTGAGCGCCGCTTTCGCAAGGTACTCTGCGTTACCGCCGAGCATAATATCGGTACCGCGCCCCGCCATATTGGTAGCAATGGTAACCGCACCGGGCATACCCGCCTGGGCTATAATTTCAGCTTCTTTTTCATGGTGCTTGGCGTTGAGCACATTGTGCTTTATTCCGCGGCGCTTTAGCATACCCGACAAAAGCTCGGATTTTTCAATCGTAACCGTACCCACAAGCACAGGCTGCTCCTTTTCATGGCAGGCGATTATATTATCGATTACCGCGTTGAATTTAGCCTTTTCGGTTTTATAGACCACGTCGTTTTCATCTACACGCGCAATCGGCTTGTTTGTGGGTATTTCAATAACGTCCAGCTTGTATATTTCCTGGAATTCCGCCTCCTCGGTCATGGCGGTACCCGTCATACCCGAAAGCTTGTTGTAAAGGCGGAAGAAGTTCTGGAAGGTAATGGTTGCAAGGGTTTTTGACTCGCGCGCAACCTTAACGCCCTCTTTGGCCTCAATAGCCTGATGCAGACCCTCGTTGTAACGCCTGCCGTACATAAGGCGGCCGGTGAATTCATCAACGATTATGACCTCGCCGTCCTTCACAACGTAGTCAACGTCGCGTTTCATAACGCCGTGTGCGCGTATTGCCTGGTTTATATGGTGGGCTATCGCTATATTTTCGGTATCGTTAAGGTTTTCAATGCCGAAATACTGCTCGGCTTTTTTAACGCCCGAGGGGGTAAGGGTTGCGGTGTGCGCCTTTTCGTCCACAACGTAGTCGCCGTCGTAGTTGGTTTCTTCGTCGCTCGCCTTATCGTCCATTTCCTTAACCTTTACCATTTTAAGGGTCAAGGCAAAACGGTTTGCCTGGGTATACAGGTCGGTGGATTTATCGCTCTGACCCGATATTATAAGCGGGGTTCTCGCCTCGTCTATAAGTATTGAGTCAACCTCGTCAACAATTGCGAAGTTGTGCCCGCGCTGAACCTTTTGCTCCTTGTAAATTACCATATTATCGCGCAGGTAGTCAAACCCCAGCTCGTTATTGGTGCAGTAGGTAATGTCGGCGTTATATGCGGCTTTTTTCTCATCCTGATCCATTCCGTGAATAATAAGCCCCACGGTAAGCCCCATAAAGCGGTAAAGCTTGCCCATCCACTCGGAGTCGCGCTTTGCAAGGTAATCGTTTACCGTTACAATATGCACGCCCTTGCCCGAGAGCGCGTTTAAGTAGGCGGGCAGGGTTGCAACCAGTGTTTTACCTTCACCTGTTTTCATTTCGGCGATTCTGCCCTGATGAAGTATAATACCGCCTATTACCTGCACAGGGAAGTGCTTCATACCGAGCACGCGGCTTGCAGCCTCTCTGCAGGCGGCAAAAGCCTCGGGCAGAATATCGTCGAGCGTTTCGCCGGCCGATAAGCGCTCCTTAAATTCATCCGTTTTATGCCGCAGCTCATCATCGGTGAGCTTTTGGTACTCCTCATCCAGCGCCAAAACCTTTTCCTGCATAGGCTTTATGCGCTTAATTTCCTTTTCACTGTAATTTCCGAACAGTGCCTTTAATAAACCCATTTTTATTACCTCTTAAATAATATTTTATCGTTTTCACGGTAAAGCCCCGCGGTCAGCGTTATATCGCCCTCGCGGCTTATAAAAACCGCTTCGGTGCCCGCCGTG
>ERZ791885.947-NODE-947-length-22360-cov-2.650258_pt1 | contig 22360 bp, 21 predicted proteins | sample MGYA00510159_ERZ791885 | MGnify/ENA primary metagenome ERZ791885 (study PRJEB30046, sample SAMN00792054) | human gut metagenome | study: EMG produced TPA metagenomics assembly of the A metagenome-wide association study of gut microbiota in type 2... | reverse complement strand
ATGACACGCTCCGGCGAGTCGGTAGTCAACGGGATGTCCCCGTCGGGTCGTAACAGCGTTTACGCCAATTCCGGCATCGTGACGGAAATCCGGCCGGAGGATTTCGCACACCTGCGCGCCGCACACGGGGAGTTAGCCGGGTTGCGTTTCCAGCAGCAGCTCGAGGAGCTGGCTTATGCCCAGGTCGGCGACCGGCAGGTGGCACCGGGTCAGCGGTTGGCCGATTTCGTGCGCGGGACGGCGTCGAAAACGCTGCCGAAGTGTTCCTATGTACCGGGTGTGGCTCCGACCGAGGTACACCGGTGGCTCCCCCCGTTTATTTCCGGGGCGCTTCGCGGAGGTTTTGCCGCGTTCGACCGTAAAATGCGTGGCTTCCTGACCAACGAGGCATTGGTGGTGGGTGTCGAATCGCGGACCTCTTCGCCCGTGAGGGTGCCGCGCGATCCCGATACGCTGATGCATCCCCGGGTGCAGGGGCTTTTCCCGTCCGGCGAGGGAGCCGGTTATGCGGGAGGCATTATCTCGGCGGCGATGGACGGCGAGCGGTGTGCCGAACGGGTGGCGGAATATGTGAAGTAAAAATGGTTGGCAGGGAAAACAGCCCGGATATATCCGGCTCGGTCGGATAAGGATTCGGCTGAGCCGTTCGCTTTTTGATGCGTTAGCCCTTACAGCCGGCGGCAATGCCAAGGAGGATGTCAGGGAGAAGGGGGGAGTGTTGAGGCAGTAAATAATAAGTGCTAAACGGATGTCCGATTGCGCTTTCGGCAGCCGGACTCGGTAAAAAAGAACGAAGGGTGAGTGTATGGACGGTACTCCTTTCGAAAGCGGCCTGTAAAAATGGAAAGGATAGGATTATGGAACGGATAGAATCGGAACGATTGTACTTGAGACCCTTCGGGCACGGAGATGCAGAAGCGGTATGGGCTTACCGTTCGTTGGCGGAGGTTGCGCGCTACCAGTACTGGGAACCCTATACGCCGGAGGATGCCCGCAGTTTTATCGAACGGTATGCCGGGCAGGTGCCGGGCGAGAATCAGACGTGGACGGGGCTGGCGGTGGTGCTGAAAGCTACCGGCACGGTGATCGGGGATTGTGCGTTTTATCTGGACGGAGATCGGGCCGAGGTAGGCTGCAATATTTCCCCGGCCTATCAACGCCGGGGGCTGGCGCGCGAGGCGTTGCAGACGCTCGTCGCTTATTGTGCCGAGGTGTATAAAGTGGCCCTGATCCGGGGAATTACGGATTCCCGCAACCTCTCTTCGATCCGGTTGCAGGAGTCTCTGGGAATGGTGCGGGACCGGACTTTCGAAAACCGGATCCAATGCAAGGGGGAAACCTGCACCGAATATCGGTTCGAGGGAGATTGCCGCGCTATTTTTTCTCCGGAACGAACAACCATTTGAGCAACTGGAACAGGATCAGCAGCGAGGCGACCACCAGCAGGAAGTGCCCGTAGCGGCTCGTGCCGTAAGGCTGTTCGAATGCGATCATCAGGATCGATCCGACGAACATGCCCAGTACGATCAGCGTATAGGCGACTCTTCGGCTGGCCTGCCGCACGGTCCGTACGAAAAGGTCGTCGTCGGCCAGGTGAATGTCGTGTTTGATCTTCCCTTCCTTGAGCTTGTAAAGGATTTCGCTCATGTCGTTGGGGAAGTTGCGGATGAAATTCATATAACCGGCCAACGTATCATAAAGTTGCGCGGCTACTTTGCGCGGCGAGTATTTGACCTTGACCACCTCTTTGGCGTAAGGCAGGATCACCGGCGTGAGCGACAGGTCCGGAGCCAGCGTGCCGGCGAACTTTTCGAGCGTGGCGAGTGCTTTGATCAGCATGAAGATGCCGGATGGGATCTGCAATTGGTATTTGACGATCACGTCGACGCATTTTTGCATCGTGCCCGCGAAATTCATCAGCTCGAGCGGAATGCCCGCATACTGCATCATCAGCTGGTGGATTTCGAATTTCATCTCCTCTTCGTGTTCGAAGAATTTTTTACCGCACAATACCAGCAGGGCGCGCGACATCAGGTCGCTGTCGCGGCGCGCGAAGCCGATCGCAAAGTCCGCGAGGAAGTTCATGTCGCGCGGCGTGAGCGCTCCGACCATGCCGAAGTCGATGAATGCGACCACGTTGCCCGGCAGGATGAAGATGTTGCCCGGGTGCGGATCGGCGTGGAAAAAGCCGTGGCGCAGGATCATCGTCAGCAGCGCGTTGGCCCCGTTCACGGCGATCTGGTGTGTGTCGAGCCCGGCATCGCGCAGGGCCTGCGGGGTGTCGGGCGTGATGCCTTCCACCTTCTCCATCACGATCAGTTTCTTGGAGCTGTATTTCGTGTAGACGGCCGGGATATGCACGGTCGGGTCGTCTTTGAACATCATTGCGAAACGCAGGATGTTCGACGCTTCGAACGTGTAGTCCAATTCTTTGACGATCGTTTCCGAAAATTCGTCGATCAGTCCGACGATGTTGATCGCGGCCAGTTCCGGATAGCTTTTCGCGAACTTGCGCGCGATAAACTTCATCAGGTAGATATCGAGCTTGATCTTGTTCTCGATGAAGGGCCGCTGGATTTTGAGCACGACCTCTTCGCCGCTGCGCAGCCGTCCCTGGTAGACCTGACCGATCGATGCGGCGGCCAGTGGGGTGGTGTCGAATTCGGCGAACACTTCGTCGATCGGCGCGTTCATCTCTTTTTCGATCAGTCCCAGCGCAGTGTTGTTGTCGAACGGTTCGGCCCGCGATTGCAGTTTCTTGAGCTCCACGCGGAAGCGTTCCGAAACCATGTCGGGACGGTCGGCCAGAATCTGTCCGAATTTCACGAAGGTCGGCCCCAGCTCCTCGATGGTCATCCGTAGTCGCTCGGGGGTGGTGTAGACGTGTTTGTGTACCTCCCCTTTGTTTTTGCGGCGGCGCCGTTTGCCGAGGCGGGAGTGGGCGAAGAGTTCGCTGAAAGAGTGTTTGGCCAGCACCCACACGATCTGCGAGGCGCGTATCATTTTCAGGTAGGAGATATAGATATTGACGATGTGCATGGTCGTGTCGGGTTACGGGTGTTGTTTGAGTGCTGCGGTCAGCTCCCGCAGCGTTTCGTTCAGTTCTTCGATCCGGCTGGCCAGGGTGCCGTCCGGATCGGAACCGCTTCTGGATTGCGCGGCGAAAATTTCGCGCAGGAAGAGTTCGTCCTTGAGCGATTCGACCAACGAGACGAGCCCTGCGGCGATTCTTTCGCCGTTTTCGGGGCTGCTGTCCGTTTTTTCGGAGAGGAAGGCCGACACCTTTTCGATGAACAGCTCGCGCTGTGTGAGCCCTGCCGCCAGGGCTAGCCGCAGCAGGTTCGTGTAAATGTCTTTCATTGCGCGCAATAAGGTTGTTTGTGCAAGTATAATTCTTTTTTTGCAAAAGTACGCCGCGAAGGTTGATTCTTTGCCTGGGATATGCCGTTACCGCATCTCTCCGGCCTGCTTTTCAAGCAAAAACGGGGCCAGCCGGTCGGCGATCCGAGGTAGCCGGTACAGCCCGGCGGGGATATGCCTGGTATAATGCGTCTAAACCGTTTTGCGATAATTATTTGCACGGGTAGTTTTGGAAAATCGTGACGGTTGTATGTGCCGGAGGTAAGTCGGTGAAAAGAAGTGTCGGAACAGGTGACGGACGTCCCGATTTTTTGCTTACTTTCGTTAAAACTTCTTTTATGTCAAGGATTAACCTCTTTATGTTGTATCTGGCCGGAAGCCTTTTGTTCGGTTCCGGTTCTGCACGGGCGCAGGATCCGGTTCCCTTTCCCGAGAAGGAGGTGGTGGTAGTCGATTTGTTTGCACGAAACCGTACCGTTCCCGCGGTATATGTGGAGGCGGTGCGCCAACAGGTATTGTCCGCTTTTGCCGACCGCGGCCGCCATCGTATCGCCGACGGGGAAGCCCCGGGCATGTTGGCCGGTCCTCCGGTCGGATGGGGATTCGTGGACCCGGCGACGGTAGCTTCCGTCCAGAGCGAATTTCTTCAAAACCGGATGCAGGCCATGCAGGATGCGGGAGCCCGTTATGTGGTGACGGGAGCCATTGCCGACTATAAGTTCGAGCACGTCTCGCTGCCGGCCGATTCCAAAAAACCGCCCCGTCCCGGATTCCGGGCCACTTTCCAGGTGATCCTTTCCGCCTATGACCTCAAGCTGGGCGTTCCCGTTCCCGATCAGATCTACCAGCTCCGGGGCGATGCTCCGGTAGCGGAAGACGCCGACCGGAAAGCGCTCTCGACACTGTACGGCCAGCTCGAATATTACATCGACCGGAATTTTAAATTCGAAACGGCTATCCTGCAACTGGCGCCGGCCGATCCGCGCAAGGGCGTGCAGGAGCTCTATATCCATAGCGGAACTTATATGGGTGTCAAACCGGGCGACCTGTTCATGGTGTATGAAGAGATACCCGTCGGCGGAGTGATTACCCGGCAGAAGGTGGGCAAGTTACGTGTGAACGACGTGGGTAATTCCACTGTCGCCAAATGCAAGATTACCAAAGGCAACGACGAGATTGCCGACGCATTCCTCGCTGGCCGCGGCCTGATCTGCGTGAGCGACAGCAAGGCTCTTTTTTACTGATTGTACCGATGATTTGAGTTGTACCGATGCGCGTGCCCCGGACGCTGCAATGTGTTTTGTGGGGAAACCGTTTGTCCGTCCGGAAGTTTTTACCTGCCTTGGAGTTGATCGATCGGAGACTGTCTCTTGGATCGGGAGGTCTGGGCAGAGCCGCGTACCTTCGGTGTCATCGGAGAATATCCGTGACCTTCGTGACCGCCCGATCATAGAATTCGTTCGGACCCGGGACGTCGGTAGGTTATAATCAGATGCCGTTCCCGTTCCCGTCAAAGGAGACGTATATCCATATAAAATATAAAAAGGAAGGTGCTTTCCATTGTAGCACCTTCCTTTTTTACTTTCCGAGAAATGTTCCGGAACCCTCCGGACGCAGTCTCTTATATTTCCAGTCCTTTCGCGCCGTTACGAAAACGGGGTCACCGATACGTAGGACTTGTTGTCACGTTTCTTGCGGAACGTCACTACGCCGTCGATCAGCGCAAAGAGCGTGTGGTCCTTGCCGATGCCGACATTGTCGCCCGGGTTGTGCACCGTACCGCGCTGGCGGACGAGGATGTTGCCCGCTTTGGCAACCTGACCGCCGAAGAGTTTTACTCCCAGTCGCTTACTTTCCGATTCGCGACCGTTCTTGGAACTACCGACTCCTTTCTTATGTGCCATTTCTCTTCGTTTTTAGTCGTTAAGCATTGATTTCGTCAATCTGGATCTGGGTCAGGTACTGGCGGTGGCCGTTCTGAACCTGGTATCCTTTTCTACGCCTTTTCTTAAACACGATCACTTTGTCGTCGCGAAGGTGTTTGAGAATCGTTGCCGTAACTGTGGCCCCTTTAACTACAGGTGAGCCTACATTAACCTGCCCGTCATTGTCTGTTAGCAGTACCCGATCCAAGCTCAAAGAGGAACCTTCATCCCCCTGAAGACGGTGAACATAGAGCTTGCGACCTTTCTCAACTTTGAATTGTTGACCTGCGATTTCTACGATTGCGTACATTAAATAAAATTATTTTTTGCACAAATTGGACTGCAAAGTTAGCAAACATTTTTCCCAAAACAAATTTCCTTCGGTTTTTATTTCCGTTTCGAGAGAACTTTCGCGGAACGATGTTTGCTCGGGATAGGGGCGTTCCTGCATGCTCTTCAGTCCCGGAAACGGCGGGAGCGGTCCGCCGAAAATTTTATTAACTCGGAATAATGTAGTACCTTTATACGAAAATCAGCATCATGTACATTTACAATACTTCGTTCATGGTCGAGGCCCCGGTGCACGACCGCTGGCTGGCATTGGTCAGGGACAAATATATCCCTTTCCTGAAAAAAGAGGGCTTCGACCGCATTACGTTGAGCCGCATCCTCTCCCCGGAGACTGCCGGGCAACTTACTTACTCGCTGCAGGTGCGCGTGGCGGAAATTCCGGACTATCAGCGCCTGGACGGGGAGTTGTTCGCCGAATACGAAACGATCGCGAGCGGCCTTTTCGACGGACAGGTGCTCCATTTCGCCACGCTGATGAAGGTGATCGAAGAGTAGTGACCGGGCTTTGGCGCAGTAGCTCCGGTTTAACCCACTTGAATAGAATTATGTATAAAAAAGCAACACTTTTTACATTACTGATCCTGTTTTGCTCGGTGCAACTTTTGGGTGCCGATTTCACCAGCCGTATCGACCTGCTCAAAGGCGAAAAATGGTGGGGCGTCTTTATCGCCGGCGGACGTCCGATGCCGTTCGACGCGCCGTTTCAAAAGATCGACCTTTCGCAGGGACGCGGCCAGAAGACCCCTTTCATGGTCTCGAGCCGCGGCCGCTACGTCTGGAGCGCCGAACCGTTCAGCATCACGTATACCGGCGACAGCTTCCTGATCGAATCGTCGGCCGGGGAGGTCAAAGCCGTTTCGGCCGGCCGGACGCTGCGCGAGGCCTACCTGGTTTGCTGCCATAAGAATTTCCCGCCCGGGGGGAACGCTCCTTCCCCGGAACTGATGACCGCTCCGGTTTACGACCCGTTCCTCGAATTGGGTTTTGAGGCTACCGAAACGGCCCTTTGCGATTATGCCGATCAGATTCTGAAAGCGGGCTATCCTGCCGGGACGCTGGTCGTGCCTGCCGGATGGCAGTCGTCGATCGGCAGCAACGAACCGAGCATGCACCTTTTCGGCGATTTTGCCGGCATGGTGCGCGCATTGCATGACAAGGGGTTCCGGGTGATGCTCACCGTTACGCCGTTTGTCAGCGGCGACGGGCCGATTTTTCGCCGGTACCGGGGCGAACAGATGTTCGTTTCGCGTCCCGATTCGACGGTCGCGATGGCCGAGTGGGACGGAGGATACAGCGCTTTTTACGACCTGACCCGTCCCGAGGTGTACGAATTGATTAAAGGACGTTTGGACGCGTTGCGCAGCAATTACGGGATCGACGGGTTCCTGTTCGATTGCGGCGGTGCGATGCCCTACCTGAAATATGCGCAGGGCGGTGCGGCAGCGTATCTTTCTCGCTGGAGCGAACTGAGCGACGGGTGCGATTTTTGCCAGTATACCGTCAGCCGCGGTACCAGCGGCTTGGTTTCGTACGTGCATAACCTGCGGTTGGACCACGATTTCGATTGGGATTTCCTGCGCCGGGCCGCCTCGGACATGGTGTCGGCCAACCTGCTGGGCTATCCCTATACGGTAGTAAGCCCGCGGGTTTCGAAGCTGGCCGACCTGGACCGGGTCGATCCGAAGGTTTTCCTGCGCTACCTGCAGCTTTCATCGGTGATGCCGGTAATGAACATCGCCTTCGCCCCGTGGAACATCACCGACCCCGCCGTGGCTGCCTCGTGCAAGGCGATCGTCAACGACCGTGCGCGGCTGGGGGCTTACTACGAACAGCTGGTCAGCGAGTCGAAGCGGACGGCCGAGCCGGTGCTGCGCCATCTCGAGTACGAGTTCCCGCGCAACGGATTCACCGACTGCGACGACCAGTTCATGCTGGGGTCGCGCTTTTTGATCGCGCCGCTGCTCGACGGCAAGAACAGCCGCATGGTACGGTTCCCACGGGGTATTTGGGTCGATGCTTCCGGCAAGCGCTATCGCGGGCCTTTGGTGACGACCGTAACCGCATCGAACGACCATGTACTCTATTTCGAGTCGGAGAAAAACGGCGATACGAAAAAACAGGGCAATTAATATTGGAGTCAATACGTTATTACATACAAAACCGGAGACCATGCTGACACGCGAGCAAACCGAATTTTTCCTGGTAAAGGCATACAATGCGGCGCTTCGTGCAGGTGCGCGCATTCTTGATATTTACAACGACGGGGTGGATATCGAAGTGAACCTCAAGAGCGACCGGACACCGATCACACTGGCCGACTGCGAATCCCATACGCTGATCAAAAGCTACCTGGGGCCTACCCATATCCCGCTGCTGAGCGAAGAGGGGCGCGACCTGCTCTACGAGGAGCGGCGCAACTGGGATCTCTTCTGGATGGTCGATCCGCTCGACGGAACCAAGGAGTTCATCAAAGGTAACGGCGAGTTTACGGTCAATATCGCACTGATGTACAACAACCGCCCCGAGATAGGGGTGATCTACGTTCCCTATATACATAAAATGTACTTTGCGATCCGGGGGGTGGGTTCTTTCCGCAAGACGGAGGTGCTGCCCGATCCGGAGTCGGAAAAGAGTCTTGCCGAGATTCTCGAAGGACGCGAGCCGCTGCCGTTGGTAGAGGCGGCCAACGAGCCGATCCGCATTGCCGTGAGCCGCTCGCACAATACCGACGAGACGTTCGAGCATATCTCGCGCATCAAGCAGCGTTATCCGTCGGCTGTCGTGATCCAGCAGGGCAGCTCTTACAAGTTCTGCCTGCTGGCCGAAGCGGTCGTCGATGTTTATGTCCGTACGTCTCCTACCAGCGAATGGGATACTGCCGCAGGCGAGGTCATCCTGCTCGAATCGGGCGGCCGGGTCGAGAATATTACGGGCGGCCGGCTCGATTATAACAAAGAGACCCTCCGAAATCCCCATTTTATCTGCAAGAACCGCTTTTGGCGGGATTGATCCGGGGTTGCTGCGGTTTGCCGGAACGGATCTGCGGAAGGATAGCCGAAGAACGGACCTGTCCGCGGGAACCACCTCTGCGGGAGGGTTGCGTCGTCGTGGGACTTCCTGTTTGCTTCGCTCGCTGAACACCGGAGAATTTCACAATAAGGTAAACTGATCCGCCGCAAAGTTTCGTATCTTTGCGGCGTTATACAATTAGATATCAAACAAAAATTATGGACACAAAGAAACGAGTGGCGCTCGTCGCGCACGACAACATGAAGCGCGACTTGGCCGAATGGGTGGACTGGAACTGGGAGAAGTTGTTGCAGCACCACCTGATCTGTACCGGAACGACCGGCAAGATGGTCGCCCGGACGCTTATGGACCGGCGCGGCAACGAGCATGGCCGGTTCGACATTACGCTTCTCAAGTCGGGTCCGCTGGGCGGAGACCAGCAGCTGGGCGCCATGATTGCCGAAGGCGGCGTCGAAGCGCTGATTTTTTTCTGGGACCCGATGCAGGCACAACCGCACGATGTGGATGTGAAGGCATTGCTGCGTCTGGCTACGCTTTACAACGTGCCGACGGCGATCAACCGTTCCTCGGCAGACTTCCTGATCTCGTCGCCCCTGTTCGGCGGCGATTACGTTCCTGTTGTAAAGGATTACAAGGGCTACGTGGAACGCACGTTGAGCGGTCTCGAACAAAAGTAACGTGCCTACCGGCCTGTAAAAGAAGCGACGCCTCACAAGAGCGCGTCGTTATTTTTTGTCCCCTTCGGATCTGTGTATTTCAGACCGGGAGCTCTCGGGGAAAGGTTTTTCTTGGAGCTGTATGGCCATGTATTGTGGCCCGGTTTGAGGTACTGTTGTGTACTGTTCGATGTGGTGTCCTCCCGTATGCAGTACTGTGTTGTGCTGGGTTTTCCGGTTTGTTTTCCGGACATGCGATCGGGTGCCGGGGATATGTCGGCAGGTTATAACTGGGATGCGTTGCTCGGAACGGAAGCGGGTCGGTTACGCCGGGCTGCAGCGGCTTCGGCTCGCAGGGCCGGGTTGTTCGAGGCATCTGCCGCATCGAGGAACAGGTCGCGTTCGGGCCAATCTTTTACCTTGTCGAGCGCGGTGCGGATCATGGCGTCGATCTTGCGCGGGAAGCGCGAACCGGACCAGGAACTGGTGTTGGTGACGAAGACCCAGGTGTATCCGTTGCTTTGCCGTTTGAGCATTGCGCTCGATCCGGCGAGCGTTCCGGTGCGTGACCAGTCGTCGTGCTCGGTCGTGCGCATCCATCCGATCGGATATTTACGCTTGTCTTTTTCGGTCATGTAGGCGATAGTCGAGGCTTTCAGGATATCGGGCTTCGAGTCGTCGGGGTCGATTGCGGTGATGAACTTCATCAGTTCGGTGGGGGAGGCGACCCATCCGCCCGCACTGCCGAGCACCTGCAGGTTACATCCGCCGTAGCTGCGCGGTACCGTCCGTCCGCTGCCGTCGTAGCATTCGACCGGTTCGGCGTCCGACGGTTCGTAATAATGCACTTCGTTCGGGAAATGTTTGTCTGGCTCCGAATAACCGATGTGCATATCGAAGCAGCCGATCGGAATCAGGATGCTGTCGCGGATGAACGTTTCATAAGGCATGCCGCTCACCTTTTCGATCACTTTGCCCAGTACCACGTAACCGAGGTTCGAATAGGCATTTCCTTCCCCGGGCCGGAAGCGGAGCCGTGTCGATGCGGCGAAACGCACCATATCGTCGGCCGAAAGCGGCAGCGGGGTCTGCATGCTCTGTGCGACGGACGGGGTACAGAAGAGCGGGTCGCCGGCGCGGATCGAATAACCGCCTTGGTGGCGCAGCAGGTGTTCGACGGTGATTTCGCGGATGCGGGGATCTTTGATGTCGAGGAAGGCCGAATCGTTGAGGATGCCTTTTTCGCCGAATACAGGCTGGTCGAGCGAAAGTTTTTTCTCTTCCCAAAGTTTCATGATACCCGTGGCGGTAATCAGTTTAGAGAGCGAGGCGATCCGGAAAATGTTGCTTACGTTTACCGGAGTGCCTTCGGCGCTGTCTGCAATACCGAAGCCTTTGCTGTATAGTAGTTTGCCGTTTTTCATAATGGCCAGCGAGGCGCCTTTGATCTCCCATTGCGCCATAAAGCGTTCGATGGTGCGTTCCATCTTTTTGGTCTCTTCCAGGTCCGACAGCGAGTCGTCGATCACATGATTGATCCCGGGAATCGCTTCGGGAATGATCGTGTTGATCGCCCGGCTGAACGGGTTTCCCTCGTTGGTGTGGTGCTTGAGGTAGTAGCCGCGGCTGATGGTCGTGATGCAGAGCGCCACGCAGAGCAGCAGGTAGATATATTTAAAGCGTTTCGGCTTCATGGGCGTCGGTTGTTTGGCTCGACCGGTCCAGTTTCTCGAGCAGCGTGCGGAAGCGCGATCCCTTCTGGGTCAGCGATCCCACCAGCCCTGCGCAAAGCAGCAGGTATCCGGCATAGGTGACGGCATTGCCGGCCGGATCGTGGTTGACCGACAGTACGGTGCCCCGTTCGTCGGGGTCGTATGAGGACTGGTAGAGGCGGAACCCGCCGGAGCGGGCGATATTGTTCATATAGATGCGTACGTTGCGCGAAGAGTTCCCTTCGTGGATCGTGACGTCGCTTTCGTAAGAGGAGGGTGTGTTGGAACCGGGATAGCGCACCAGCCGGAAGTCGCGCAACGTAACGCGGAACGGCAGTTCGTGCACCGACCCGTCTGCGGCAAAAAGCCGGTCCGAGCTCTGGCCCGTGCGGATGTGCATCATGCCTTCGTATCCCCACAGGTGGGTGATGGCCGCACCGCCGAGAATTACGGCGAACCCGTAGTGCAACAACAGTAATCCCCATTGCTTCCGGCGCCACAGGCCGTAACGGTGCGATACGAGCACGAAGTTGGCGATCAGCAGTCCATACAGGACGAAAAACCACCAGGCATGGTAGACCACGCCCCGGGCTGCTTCCGTGCCGAGCCCCGCTTCGAGGAAAGTCGCCGCTGCCATCGCTGCTGCCAGCAACAGCAGCAACACCGCGGTGGCCCGCCAGGTGGAAAGCATCTCTTTGATTTCCTGCAATAAGGACATGGGCAAGGTACTGTATTGTTACAAATATAACGATTTTGTTCCGGATTGCGTTTGCCGGGAGCGGGAAGTTTCCGACAATTTGCCCACAATTCCAGTATAAAATATTAGGTTACGGCGCCGTTTCCGGGACTACTGTCCGGGGAATGTCGGGTATGCCGGAGGATTTGCCGGTTGCCGTATTCCGCGTGCGTCCCGTCCGTTTTTCATCCGTTCGCTGGCCTGTTTTCCGGCAGCGCTGCCGGACGTTAAAAAAGTAACGGCATACGGCAGTTTGCAGAACTTTGAACATTTCAGGCATAAAAGTTTTGCCCCGTCGTAAAAAGTGATAAATTTGTAAACGTCCGGCCTCAGGGCCGCGTTTAACTTAAAACTATCACCCCTAATTTAAATTCATGAGCAACGTCAAATTCTACCTGGGAGAGGATATTCCCTTGGAACTGCACAAAGTGCGGATGGTTCAGAAACTATATCTCGTGCCGATCGAACGCCGTTTGGAGGCGATCAAGGATGCCGGCTTCAATACGTTCCGCCTCAGTACGAAAGATGTCTACCTCGACATGCTTACCGACAGCGGTACCAATGCGATGAGCGATAACCAGATCTCCGCGATGCTGCGTGCCGACGACGCCTATGCCGGTTCTCAAAGTTTCGAGCGCCTGCAGGAGGCAGTCGAGGAGGTGCTGGGCAAGAAATACCTGCTTCCGGTGCACCAGGGCCGTGCGGCCGAGAACGTGATCAGCCGCACTTTTATCAAACCGGGCAACGTGATCCCGATGAACTACCACTTTACCACCGCATTGGCGCACATTCTCGAAAACGGCGGTAAGGTGGCCGAACTGCTTCACGACGAGGCGTTGATCCTCCATTCCGAAAACCCGTTCAAAGGCAATATGGATATCGCGAAGCTCGAAGCCTGCATCCAGGAGAACGGCGTGGAGAACATTCCGTTTATCCGCATGGAGGCCTCGACGAACCTGATCGGCGGGCAGCCTTTCTCGATCAGCAACCTGATGGACGTGCGCCGCGTGGCCGACAAATACGGTATTATGCTCGTGCTCGACGCCAGTTTGCTGGGTGAAAACGCCTACCTGGTTAAGCAGCGTGAGGAGCAGTGGAAAGAGAATTCGATGGCCGACATCATCAAGATGATGACCGGTCTGGCCGATCTGGTCTATTTCTCGGCCCGCAAGCTCAGTTCGTCGCGCGGCGGCGGCATCTGCACGAACCGCAGGGATCTTTACTCCAAGATGGAGGCACTGATTCCGCTTTACGAAGGTTTCCTTACTTACGGCGGTATCTCGGTCCGCGAGATCGAGGCGATGACCGTCGGCCTGCGTGAGACGCTCGACGAAACGATGATCAGCCAGAGCCCCAATTTTATCAAATATCTGGTAGAAACGCTCGATAAACACGGCGTTCCGGTGGTCACCCCTCCGGGTGTGCTCGGTGCGCATGTCGATGCGATGAGCTTCTGTTCGCATATTCCACAGACCGAATATCCTGCGGGTGCCCTCGCGGCTGCATTGTACCTGATTTCGGGTATCCGCGGCATGGAGCGCGGAACGGTGTCGAGCGTGCGCGACGAAAACGGCGACGAAATCCTGGCCGATGTCGAGCTGCTGCGTCTGGCCGTACCGCGTCGCGTTTTCACGCTGTCGCAGATCAAGTATGTCGTCGACCGGGTGGTATGGCTCTATGAGAACCGCGAGATGATCGGCGGCCTGCGTTTCGTGTACGAACCGCCCGTGCTGCGTTTCTTTATGGGTGGACTCGAACCGACGAGCGACTGGCCCGAAAAACTGATGCTTAAGTTCCGCAAGGACTTCGGCGACAGCTTGTAGCTTTTCGCGGCTGCAGTCCGAACGTAGTGAACGTCCGGCGGTCGCACCGGTTTTTATCGAGTAAGAAAAGAGCTCCGGATTATCCACTCCCTTTACAAGTCCGGGAAGGGAATAGGATAATGCAAGTATCACTATAATAGTTATTTAGCATTATCGACCCAGAGGTAATCAAGCGGTCAAACCGCAAGAAAAGGCATAGTTCGGGAAGAGTTGCGTTACTAAATCGTTACCGCGACTTTTCCCGGACTTTTGTTTGTAACTGGTTATTAAACACCGTTTTGCGCTGATTTTCGCAGCAACAAATAACTCTAACTAACGTATTATTGTTAAAAGATTTAGAGTTATGGCACGAAGCACATTCAAAGTCCTTTTTTATCTGAAAAGGCAGAACGAGAAAAACGGCAAAGTCCCGGTCATGGGACGCATCACCGTGAACGGCATGATCTCGCAGTTTAGCTGTAAGCTGAACATCCGCCCCGCATTGTGGGACACCGAGGCCAACAAAGCCAGAGGCAAGAGCGCCGAGGCGCAGCGCATCAACGAGAAATTGGAGAACATCAAAACCAACATCGGCAAGCAGTACCAGCGCATCACAGACCGGGACAGCTACGTAACCGCCGAAAAGGTCAAGAACGCATGGCTGGGTATGGGCGGCGAATGTAAACTGCTTTTGCAGACCTTTGATGAATATCTTATTGCGTTTGAAAAACGTGTCGGCAAAGATCGGTCTCTCAGTACATTCGAAAATATTCAAAGGGCACGCAAGTACCTTGCGGAATTTCTCGAAGAGGAATATCATTTGTCAGATATACCGTTTCAAGAGTTGAAAGGGGAGTTTATCGAGGAATTTGTCGTTTTTCTATCGAATAAACGTAACCTCATGTCAGGCACGATAGAAACCCCTGTCAGCAAACTGCATCGTATGGTCTATACGGCATGTAAGAATGGTTGGATCGCCGCCGATCCGTTCGCGGGATATAAGTATAAGGTGGTGCATCGCGACCGGCGTTTTCTCACGGAAACGGAATTGCAGGCCGTGATGAAAGTGCATGTTCCCAATTATAAGACAGCGATCGTCCGGGATATTTTCGTGTTCTGCTGCTTCACGGGCATGGCCTACTCGGACGTGAAGAAGCTGACCCATGCAGATATTCACACGGACGAGAACGGCGAAATGTGGATTATCGACAACCGGGTTAAGACCGGGACGCAGTTTCGGGTCAAGCTGCTTCCCGTAGCCCGGCAGCTTGTGGAGCGGTACAGCCGTCAGGCATTTCCGGGCGGGGCCGTCTTTCCCGTCAAGGACGATAACTCGATGAATATGTCGATGCGCCATGTGGCCCGGCACGCCGGACTGTCGTTCTATCCCACGACCCATATTGCCCGGCACACATTCGCAACGACCGTCACGCTCACGCAGGGCGTGCCGTTGGAAACGGTCAGCAAAATGTTAGGACACAAGCACATTACCACGACGCAGATATACGCCAAAATCACGAACGACAAGATCGGCCGGGATATGGACGTTTTGGAAGCGAAGATCGGGGATAAATTCAAGCTGGCGCTGTAAACGGCAAGGACAACGAAACAAACGGGACGGGGAGCGGAGTATTTCGCTCTCCGTCCCGTTTGGCTAAACAGCCTGATAAAGAACGCCCATGTCGCACATTTAAAATAATTCGTATATTTGCGCCGTTATTACTACGATAAACCTAATTAAAATGGATAGTTTATTTGCCGATAGCGACAGGTGCGGTGCCCAGAGGCGCACGCTCCGGGGCAAATAGTCCGTTCCCTCGCGGCATGGACTTTTCTGTTCCGTGCCTTTTCACCCGCTTACATAAAAAACGAACGATCCCGGCTTGCCAGGACAAAATTGCATTCTCAGGGAAAGCCGTCAGGCGCGTCCTGATACAATTGGTCAGGGTTTTAGCAGGAACGGGTTTAATTTGACAAAAACTGAAATAATCGAGTACCCCGGCGTTGCGAATTGCGATTAAGTTCGTATATTTGATTCAACGATTCGCCGGAACAAGGCGGTTGTTAGCTTTGCATGGTTAAAATCTGGTAAATTTTGAAGCAGCAAAGCACAAGACAAGCCCTTACGCATCGGCTCACGCCTTGCGGGGTATTCTCATTCCACGTCACAGGCGTGGGCCTTCTTGTGCTTCTATGCTTCAGGGTCTTACCAGAACCTTAACCAATATAAGTTACAACGGCCCACGCTTTCTCATTTTCCGACGGATCATAACTTAAAATAAAAAGTTATGCTATCTTTGCGGAGTAACGACACGGCATTGCCGTAACATATTCAGTTAAAGGTTAAGACAACCTTTACGCCGTTCAGTAAACTCGCGACTGCTATCGAAGATAGCAGGTTTTCTCTGGTGTAAATCTTGTCCGAAACCTGAGCTATGCCCCGGCACGTGTTGCCGGGGCGGGCTTGGGCGTAAGGGCAGTTACCAGAGAAGGCTCGCGAGGCCGACTGAACGGGACTGTACCTGCGTCCTCGCCCTTTTTTATACCCTGCCGCAACGGACTGATCCGTCGAGCAGCACACTGCCAGAGGACGCCGGGAACATTCACGAAGCACTCACTTCACCCCGGTCGATATGTTACGGTTCCAATCCCACACTTGTCGCTTATTGTTCAGCTTATCGTCCGTCGCGGGATTCGTCCGGCGGCGCGTTCCGCTTTGCGGCAATCTTATCCCAAACCGATCTTTACCCTATATGAATATAAAGGGGTGCGGTCATTCGTTTCTCCCATCGGGCGAGACGAACAACTCCCGGACTGCGCCCCTTTATCCTGTTTCAGCCCGTCCCACGAGGGAGTGCGCGGCGTCCGCTTGTTCGTGTAAGGGCTTGCAGACGGAGAAACCTTTGCCGTCGCACTCCCTCACCGAATCCCCGAATCATACCGATTATAAATTACGTCCCGATTCTTTCATGGCCGGGGGTGCTTCCCGAACCACTAAACGGGTATTGCAATACACCGAACGGAAGCGCCCTCTTTTTTCTCTGTTACGGCACTTCGTGCAATTTTTTCATAATCATTTTAGGTTAGGAAGACCGGATCGTCCCGGCGATATCCATGTGGCAACAGGGTTAGTGTTTGTGTTGCCGGGCGTTCCGTGTCTTTTTCAGGGTGATATCCGGAACGAACGGATGAAAATTCTCGACATCGAACGTATGAACGACAACGCCATTGCAGATCATCGAAAATGTGTGCAGTCCTGCCGCGAGCGGTTGCAGTTCGTGTTGGGCTATTCCGGCATACCGTCGTACAATGCGCTGGCGAAGCGACTCGGCCTCAAGCGGGCTGAAAACCTGTACCAGATACTCAAGGGCAACAACGGGATCAGCAGCGATCTGGCATTTCGGATCAACAGCGCGTTTCCCGATATCGGTATCGGCTGGCTGAAATCGGGCTGCGGGAGTCCGCTGCCCCCGTCGCTGTCCGAGCCGAATATGTGCATGGGCCTGAGCATGCGGACGGAGCGGAACGAAATACCGCTGTATACGGACTTGCGCTTTCTCGCCGACGGGGATGATGAGCCGGACAGAATACTGCCGTTCCCCGTTTGTCTTTGCCCGGAAGCGGAATTGGCGACGCTGTGCCGGACCGACGCTCTGGCCCCGCGCATCCTGCCCGGAGCTTATATCCTGCTGCACCGGGTGGCAAGCGACGACATTCTCTACGGCGGTATCTATTTCATTTCGACCCGGTCGTATCAGCTCTGCCGTATCGTCCGGCAGGACGAAGCGACGGACCGGCTGCGGCTCCTGTCGACGAACCCCGAAGAATACGGTGAGCTCGTCATCGCCCGCACGGACATTCTCGACCTCTTTCACGTCTGCGGGACATTCTACCGCATGAATGACTGATTTACGGTACTGTTTTATAACTCCTTCAACCGATACCGCCATGTTCCGACCGACCGAAACCTTTTGCAGAAGCCTCGCTTTTATTCAGACGCACGACCGGATCGTCTATCCGGACGATCTTCCCGACGAGCTGCTCGAAGCGTGGATCGATCCGGAAGCGGACGATAGCATGGGCCATATCGCAATCGCGCGGTTGTCCCCGACCCGGATTTACACGGCGACGCCCGACGATCAGTCGATCCCGCTCAAGGTGTTCGTGTACACCTACGACCGGTATTGCAGCGGGAGCTACCGGGAGCGCGGGCCGGAACGCTGGCTCGACCCGTCGGCCGAGAGGCGCTACCTGCAGTTTCAGTTTATCTTGCAAACGCTCCGTTACGACCGGGAGCACGGCACAGCGATCTATTTTCCGCACATCGACATTTTCGACTACGGCGATTACGAGCGAATCGTGAGGGAAATAGCTGAGGACGATACGGATGAAGAATCGAACTGATCGTCGTATTCCTTTATTCTCCTTCGGGGAGAACACGGCAACCCGCACGCTTCCGAAACGCGCATATAAGTCGACAATTTTAGCTACCTTTACCGGAAATTACTTTTTGAGGTCATATCCCGAAAAACCAGGACGTTAAAAATCTTCGGGCCGACGAAAAAATAGTCGATCCAGGCACGCACCGATTACCGAATTTTGTATATACATTTGTTCAAGATTCGTCGGGATTGGCGAATTGTCGCTTTACTTAGCAAGAATCCGCTAAATTTTTGTTGAAGTAGTAAAGCACAAACGCTCCGTTGGTCGAGGCTCACGCCTGCGGCAATGGGGATATTATAACCATGTCTAACGGCGTGGACTGTTTGTGCTTATTACTTCGGGGTCTTAGCGGAACCTTTGCTAAATAAGTTGCAAACGCCCGCGCTCGTTTTTTCTGAGACGTACCGTCTACGTCGAATCCTTTGAACATATTGTTTTGTCGTCGCCTTTGTCGGCGATGCTACGAAATACCCCGTCATGAGGCCCATAGGACGCCGGGGTGGGCGCAGGCGTTCGTGCACCGATGAAACGCCGCTTGCGTATCAGCGAACGCGCTGCGCCCTTTTTTGCAACGCTGAGTACAGTTTATGTTTAGGCTTATAATCTATCGAATCGCATTTATCGAATAGGTAAGGATTTACGGAGTATTGGAAAAGGACAGCCGAGGGTTTAGGTGATCCGTAAGCTGTCCGATATGGTCGGGATCCGCTCATCCGGTCCCGACCATATAAATAATAGGAACCACTGTTCTTGTTCACACGTTCCTCCTCGGAACCAGTCTGCGACCATAATCCACTTTGCGGAATGCCGGGCAGCGGGCAATAAAGCGGGCATCCGGTAATGACTTGAGATCGGGGGCGAGGGATTCACAGTTTTGTAATATGAACGATTCTGCGAACCTGTCGCCCCTTAAAATTATTCTTTCATCCTAAATACGCCAAAACACAATAACGCATGAATAATTCTATCCGCTGTTATTTTGTTGAAAATATTGGAGTCTGCAATGCCATGACAGACGTCATTCCTTAAATTCCAACCCCTATTATCGGTTAATAATATCCTCAAGTAGTTTGCAAAATCATCCGTAAGTAATTGGATAGCAATAGGAGTTCGTAACATGTCATCTAAAATTTTCAGATGAAATCCATTCCCCGATTTATTTGGTTTTAAAGTCGGAATGTTTTCTATTTCCAAAATATTTCTAACAGCTTCTTCAATTTGTGGGATCAGTAAGTGAATAGCAACTATATAATCCCTAGTAAAATAAGCTTCAAGTCCTCTTGTAATAATTGGAATTCTCTCGGACTTAATAGATGGTGACTGGGTTATAAATGATAATATATTTTCTATCGTAAAAATCCCTCTACGTTTTCCCTCTTCGATTATCGCATTGATGCAAATAGAATCGAACTTCATTATCATAGATATGTGTAAAACCAAATGTCCTTCGAGATCGTTATCAATACTTCCTATCACAGACGTTACTCTTCCCCGTGTGTCAAAAATCGATTGTGGAATCATAAACACAAATGGATTCTGTTTAGCGAGTTCATTTACGCTTTTTTTTGCCTTTTCTTTTTTGGGAATATAGACACAAGTAAATGCCCCGAAAGATTCCTCTATATTCTCTTGGAGGATAAAATCTATTAAAGAATCCATATCTTCTTTGGATATGGTAAACTCTTCTTGAAATTCTGCCATTTCGTTCTGGATTCCTTGGCCAAACTTTGCAATCTTTATACTAAGTCGCGACGCTTTATCTTTTAAACCGTATTTAGACAAAAGCTTATGCAATCTACTATAATTGCCAACTAATTGCAGCTTGGCAAGCTCCGCACCGATGGCATCAAATGATTCTTCGACCTTTTCAAATAGACTTTCTATTATTGAAGGAGTTTGTTTTTTATAGTAATCAGCCAATATATCGGCCAAATCCATTAAAAGCCACGGATCTCGTTTTTCCTCTTCGTTCCCAGATGCAGGCTTATTATAGATTTGTGCGAAACGAGTTTCCAAATCATTAACTAAAGCAGCTTGTTCCTCTCGCGTATAACTATTAGGACATTCCTTACTAATTCTATATGAAGCTCCCCATATACCTATTGTATTTCCTTTGCCATGCCTTAATATTAAATTATTCAAAGCTTGCTTCGCCTCATCTAATAAGTCTTTTTGCACTAATTTTTGTGATAATTTAATTGCACGTTCTGCGTGTTGTACTCCCAATATTGGATGAGACGCATAGTCCTCATTGACAATCCTGATTAGCGATTGTATATATATACGTGCGATATTAATATCATTCTTTTCTCCTGTTACATGGGCTTTAAATTCCCACACCAACCCTGAATAACGAGCTTTCAAGATTATGTTTTTGACTTCATAAAGCCGAGATTCCCAATATGCAATTAAATCTTTTGTAATGGAAGTTCTGTCCGGATACTCAAAGTATTCACCATTTTTATCCTGAGTCACCAGATGCGGGCCGTAATAAAATTTACCATTGTAAATATCATTGTCACTATGGTAATCTTCAACTAACTCAAATGCAAAAATTTCGGCCTTGAATCCCATGGTTTCTTTTTCTGTATCATCACAACTTCTGTATTGAGATGAATAAGAAAGAATGTCGAATTTTTTACCTTCTACGTCAAATTCAGCTAAAATGTCTTGTACTTTCATGGTTGTCATATATTTATAATATCCAAATTTACATTTTTTTAATACGAATATATAAATAATCACAAATCGGGGACGGCATGAAGCCGTCCCCGATCCTGTCGTTACCGGTCTTGGGCCGGTCGGTAGTTTCGTTCCAGCACTTCGCGTATGCCCTTTTCAGGATAAAGGAATACTCGCCCGCTAATCACCGTGTAGGGGATTTGCCGCGTGTCGCGGAGCGTCTGGAGCGTGCGGGGCGAAACGTGCAGATACTCGCGCACGGCATCGCCGCTCAGGTAGCGTTCGTTTTCGATCGACGGCACGTAGTTCTCCCGTGCCTTACGCAAGGCACGCTCGGCCTTGCCCAGCAGCGAGAGCGCCTCGCGCACTTCGCCGCTTTCGGTTGTCAGATAGTCCAAAGGCATGGCTTACTCGTTTTGAGGCTGCGAACCGGGTTCGGATTGCAGCGCGGTCCCGGCGGCGATTTTCCCTTTCGTCCTCGCTTCGAGATAGGCCGCCACGTCGCTTTCGCGATAGAAATACTTGCCGCCCACGTTGGAGTACGGAACGAACCGCTTATCCCGGTAGGACTGTAGCGTGCGCTTGGTGATACCCAATGCGAAGCACACGTCCTGCGAATCGATTCAGCCGTCCCGCATCTTCGGATCGTACTGCCGTCCACCTCCCGCGCCAACGCACAGAGCGATTCCAGTTTTGCCGTGAGCGAAGTTCATACCCGCTCGTCGACACAGATTACTGCCATAATAAATAATTTTAAGTGAATGAATAAGTTGATTATAAAGAGGCTTTCGCCCGTTGTTATGCCTATGGTTGCGGCATCCGCCGATCCGCCGTCGTTCGGGAAGCCCGGAACAAAACTAAGGGCGCATCCCCGGAATCGTTCCCGCTGTCCGTCCGCGACCGCTCGTGACCGCATCTCAGCGGCGAGATTCGCACGGAGGACGATGCTTCATGTCCATTTTCCGACCGTTATTACACTGCCAGATGTATACATTTACCATGTACACTCACTATGTACACTCACTATGTGTACTCACCACCTGTACTCGGTGAGTAATCCCGCCGACAAAATAAGCGGAAAAATCCCTGTTTTATACCGGGTCGGCAGCGAGGACCGTTCCAGACCGCCGCTGACCGTCCGTGCCGCAATATACGCATGTGGAACGTCATCGCAATATCGTGTCACCGATAGTCATTTATCGACAGGGATTGTCGCGGTTCTCCTTCCCGATCCGGCCCCGGACAAGGCGGTCGCAGGCAAATCCGCCCGGTCCGTTGCACGCTATACGGCGCTTCGCGTCCGTTTCTCCGGTCGGGTGCATTATCCGAAGCGGACCGTCCGGCGGGAGCTTTCCTACCCGCCTATCCGGCGTAAGGCAGCACGGCGCATAAAGCGGCAAAAGCACCTGTGGACATTTCCCGGCGCAACAAACCGTCCCTTCCGTCCGTATCTTTGCAGAAACCTAAAACTCTTCGCTATGACAACGCAACTCTATCTCCTTGCCGACGCTCTCCGCACCGCGGCATGAATCGCCGCCCGGCTACCTAGCCTCACCGCTAATTACCCCCTTATCCCCGACTGAATCCCCCTGCGCTTGCGACCGTGCCCCGGCGTGAGCTCCGATGCCGCACGTCCCGCACTCGCCGCCCTTTGCCACCGCCC
>ERZ791885.940-NODE-940-length-22520-cov-2.320766_pt1 | contig 22520 bp, 24 predicted proteins | sample MGYA00510159_ERZ791885 | MGnify/ENA primary metagenome ERZ791885 (study PRJEB30046, sample SAMN00792054) | human gut metagenome | study: EMG produced TPA metagenomics assembly of the A metagenome-wide association study of gut microbiota in type 2... | reverse complement strand
CCGTTGAAGGCGTCAACCCCAAAACCCAAGCCGCAACCGCCGCTCTTGTTCTGCGAGAGGAGCCGACTAAAACACGGGTACTGTGGGAGGAAAAGAGCGGTATGGCTACGCTGAAAGACGGCTTCCGGTTATCCGGCTGGATAAAAACCGGCGACACACTTACCGTATATATTTTCGGTGAGCCTCCGAAGGACGGTATCGCATGGTCACTTTATGAAAACGGCGCGTGTAAAAAGAAAATTGACGGCAATATTAAATTGAAATATTCGGAACAGATGACCTTCCGGGATTTTGTCTTCAAGGAATACGACAATGGCTCCGGCATATCGGAGAGTGATTGGTATAATGCGCAGGTCGCATTTCTGAACAGCGGTTCAAAGAATTGGATGTACGGCGGAATTTACACCGAAGGATTCGCCTTTTCACTGATGCGGTGGTACGAGTATACACTGACGCTGGAGCCGGGACAGATTTTGACAAACACGGTAACAGCCCCGCTGTATCCGGCAATTAACGCAGGCTACACACCGAGTATTTATACCTACACCTATCTGCTCTCTCCCGCAAAGTCATGGGCGCAGTTCGGAGAGCTGAAAATCGTGGTAAACACACCGTATTACATGATCGAAAACAGTCAGGGCGGCTTTTCCGAGACGGAAAAGGGCTATGAGCTGACCCTGCCCGGTTTGCCGAAAAAAGAGCTGACCTTCACATTGTCGGAAGCAGAGAATCCAAAGCCTCCAAAGCTATCGATTCCGTTCAATCCGATCTTCCTGCTTGCAGGCTTTCTGCTGATCGGCGGATGTGTGATTGCCGTTGTGCTGATTATTAAAAGGAAAAAGAGCCGCGGAAAAAAGCAACCTTAAAAAAAGAAGCAAGCCCGATTTGCGGCAGAGCTCCGCTTCGCGGGTGTCCGGCGCATTTTCTTCTGACAGCGGTTGCCTGTTCTTTTGTGTATTCACGCAAAGCACAAGACTTTTTTCGGCATTGATCAATCTTTTATGTACCGCAGGATTTTTGTTCTGATCCTGCTTCTTATACTGATGAAAATAGGTGAGCGAAAATGTTAAAACGAAAAGTTTCTGCCATATGGGTCTTAATTCTTGCCGTAATAACCGTGTTTGCCTGCGCATTCGCTGCGGTTACCTATATCCGCTGTGACAGGCATATGTCAACACCGAAAGCAAAAGAGATCGGTAAGTTCCGTTTTTTGAATGCCGAAAGCGATGCCGAGGGCGTAAGCTTTGAGATTATCAATGCCCGTGAGGTCGGCTCGGATTGCGTTCTGGATCTGCGGTGGGTAAACCGCTCCGGAAAAACGATTGAATACGGTGCGTCGTATGAACTGTTCCGACGGGCAAACGGCAAATGGGTAAAGATAGAACCGGAGCCTGAGCTTATATTTCCGTCTATAGGTTATAGTATAAACAGCGGTTTCACTGCCAAGCGTTCTTATACGATACCGTCCCAGTATAAGTTAAGCCCTAACGAGAGATATCGCTTTCAGGCAGCATTTCAATTTCGGCGCGGTTCTGAGCTTTCCGGAAAGATGATAAACAGCCTTGAGTTTGAGGCGGTAGGGGAGGTTGACTCCAAAACCGACGTTCCGTCCCTTTGCATCAAGATCAAAGCGGACGCAGAAATCGAAAATGACGGTTTTCTCGCCGCGCTTTGCGGCTGCGACTGGACGGTGCCGATATCGGACGGAAGCGGACAAATGATAAATACAAATGCTTGCGGTCCCGGAATCGGGGCAGAAATCAATCTGCCCGAAGCCAACATTTCCTTGCCGGCAGAAGCTACGCTGCAGTTTGACACACAGCCCGATACCGTGACGGTAAAATGTCTTAAAAAGGGCAGCAGCGTTGAGGATATCTGCAATATCGACCGTTCGGACGGAAATTACACCTTCAGCCTGAAAACCGGAGAATATGTCTACCGTATCACTGCTGAATGGCAGAACGGCAACCGTGCGGAATACGGTTTTGCCGGATGGGGTTTGCCGACCGATTGACAAAATTTCAATTTTGTTCGTATAAATTTGAATATGACACCGGTGCGACTGTATCGATGCCAAAGCTGTAAAGAAAATGACAGAAAAACAACAGGCGCACAGACCCGGAACAAAAGGGAGTTGTGCGCCTGCTTTAATATTTATCATACCGACTACCCACCTGATGTGATGAAAGGAATAACCGATATGACCTATACAAAAAACAACGGAAAATCTGCGGCGGCTTGCTGCACTGTCTGATGAGAGAAACGGCATTACACCGGATATGTATACCGAACACGCCGTGTTCAGGGGGCTCAGAGATATGAGCGGCAACGGTGTTGTGACCGGTCTTACCGAAATATCCACCATAAAAGCAAAGGAAAAAGCTCCGGACGGCAGCGTTCATACCTGCCCCGGGGAACTTTACTACCGCGGATATAACATCTGTGATTGGAGCGCCCATCGCCTTGAGAAACTGCAGAATGCCGGAAAGATCATTCGCCCGGCCTATATCGGCGTGAAGCCTGTTCAGGAATATGTGCCTATTGAAAATAGGTAATAAAATCAAAAAATTACGCCCTCGGAAACCGGATGTTACGGAATCCGAGGGCGTTTTCCTGCTTTTGCTTAATCGGCTTTTTCAGCCGCTTTGATTCTGCGGTACATATCCTGCATCTGCCGGTCGATTTCCGCTATCTTTTCGGCGCAGTCAAACATTTCTTCGTTAATGCCTTCCGGCAGCTTGGCTTTGTCTACCTTATACCGGATATCGTGCTCAAGGCTTGCCCAGAAATCCATGGCAATCGTGCGCAGCTGGATCTCCGCTACCACATACTCCGTTCTGTCGGAAAGGTATACCGGGATACGGGTGTCGAGATGCAGGGAACGGTAGCCGTTGTAATTCGGCTCCTTGATATAGTCTTGCTTTTTGAGTATCTCAACATCCTTCTGCCGTTCAAAAATTTCGGCAACACGGTACACATCATCTATATAATTGCAGACAACGCGCACACCGGCAATATCGTTGATATTTTCTTTAGCCGAGGCAATGTTATAAGGCATACCTTTCTTTGTAAGCTTTGCCATGATGCTCTGCGCGGATTTTACCCGGCTTTCGATATGATGAATAGGATTGCGTGAATACTGTATGTTGAATTCGCTGTTCAGTATTTCAAATTTCAGAGCCAGCTGCTTTACGGCTGACTCATATATGTTACGCATGACAAGAAATTCCTGTGTACTCTCAAATGAGCCGGCTTGTGTTTTATCCATTATAAGAACCGTCCGATCTGTATTACTTTATCTTAAAAAAGGGCCTACAATAAGCAAATATATTATACCATATATTTGTGACTTTTTCCACTGTTTTTGTTTTAACATCCCTTTTTGGGGAAAACATGGTTTTTGAAGAAAAGCGGTAAGATATTTCTTGCAGAAAAAAATCCGGCGATACTGTTCCGTCGGATTCCCCACAACATTATAATTATAACACACAATAAAGTAATTAGTCAATACATACAAAACGAAAAGAAAAAGTTTGTATATAAGCATAAAACCGAAAGCCGGAATTCGTATATCCTGCCGATTGTTTTTTTGAGGAAAATATGCTATTCTATAGATGCAAGGAGAAAGAGGTGATTCCAATGACCTGAGTACCTGCTCCCTTATATAAAGCGTTAAGGGAGAAAAGTCTCGGCACCGAAAGACGGCATAACGCCTGACAGGTCAAGCCGCTTCATAAGGTAAGTCCATCGCACTGCGGTGTTTATATATATAGCGCGGCAAAGATTTGCAGGACGCAGAAGGGTGCCGCCAAACAAGGAAAGAGAGGTACAAGAAAAGATGTTGGATATCAAGAGTGAGGGATAGCCCTTGATTGCTGAGATGAAAAGCAATCAAGGGCTGTCTTTTTGCAATATGAGATGTTGAGCGAGAGATAACGGAAGAAATCCGAGCTGAAAGAATTCAGCAATGTCTGTCATAGCGCCAGCTCCTTGAGCAGGGCTTTAATCTGCGCTGCACCGCTGTATAACACGGTTTTATTTCCGGATTGAACAGCAAGCGTAGGCGCCTGCTTAAGCCCCAAGGCCGTCGCCTCCTCAATATATTCATCTACATTCCGTTCCGTATATAAAAGCCCGGATTTCTCCAAAAGCGGCTTAACGGCGCGGCAGTTCGGACAGGTGGATGTGGTATACAGAATATATCCGTCCGCATCAGAAACCGACGAAGGTTTATTCTCCTGTTCAGCTTCGTTCTTTATCTCGCCGATATGATAGGTTTTTCTGTCCCTGAACTCCTGACTTTTACCGTCATTCCAGTTCTGAACCGGGCGGTAGTAACCGGTGATACGGCTGTAGACCTCGGTCTTTCTGCCGCAGTGCGGGCAGACGGCTTGCTCTCCGGTAAGATATCCGTGATCGGCGCAGATGGAATAGGTGGGGGACAGCGTATAATAGGGCAGCTCGTAGTTTTCGGCTATCTTGCGCACCAATGCCGCAGCAGCCTTCCAATCCGGGAGTTTTTCTCCGAGGAAGGTGTGGAAAACCGTGCCGCTGGTATAAAGCGGCTGCAGCTTGTCCTGCACATCAAGTGCGGCGAACACATCCTCGGTATAGCCTACAGGCAGGTGGCTGGAGTTGGTGTAATAGGGGGTTGCTCCCTCATGCGCTGTTATGATGTCCGGGAAATGCACCTTGTCGTGCTTGGCAAGGCGGTAAGAGGTAGACTCGGCAGGGGTCGCCTCCAGGTTGTAAAGATCGCCGTATTGCTCCTGATAATCCGACAGACGCTCGCGCATATGCTTGAGAACACGGACGGCAAATTCCTGCGTCTCTTCATGGGTCAAATCCTTGCGCAGCCAAGCGGCATTAAGCCCCGCCTCATTCATACCGAGAAGTCCGATGGTCGAGAAGTGATTGTCAAAGCTGCCGAGATATCGCTTGGTATATGGGTAAAGCCCTTCTTCCATCAGCTTGCCGACTGTCGTGCGTTTGATTCTCAGGCTGCGTGCGGCAATGTCCATCATCCGGTCAAGACGGGCAAAGAATTCTCCCTCGTCTGCCGAGAGATAGGCGATGCGCGGCATATTGACGGTAACGACGCCGATGGATCCGGTGGATTCGCCGCTGCCGAAAAAGCCGCCGGACTTTTTGCGCAGCTCGCGCAAATCAAGCCGCAGACGGCAGCACATACTGCGCACATCGGACGGCTCCATATCCGAATTGATGTAGTTGGAAAAATAGGGTGTGCCGAATTTCGCCGTCATTTCAAATAACAGACGGTTGTTTTCGGTTTCGCTCCAATCGAAATCCTTGGTGATGGAATATGTGGGAATGGGGTATTGAAAACCGCGGCCGTTGGCGTCGCCCTCGATCATAACCTCGATAAAGGCGCGGTTGATCATATCCATCTCCGTCTTGCAGTCACCGTAGGTGAAGTTCGTCGGCTTGCCGCCTACGATGCAGGGCCGATCGGCAAGGTCAGCCGGCACGGTCCAGTCGAGAGTAATATTGGTGAAGGGTGCCTGCGTGCCCCAGCGGCTGGGCGTATTGACGCCGTATACAAAGCTTTCGATACAATGCTTAACCTCGTTATAGGTCAGCTTGTCCGTGCGGACAAAGGGTGCAAGATAGGTGTCAAAGCTCGAAAATGCCTGTGCACCTGCCCATTCATTTTGCATAATGCCGAGGAAGTTGACCATTTGATTGCACAGCGTCGCCAAATGCTTAGCCGGTGCGGAGGTTATCTTGCCGGGAATGCCGCCGAGTCCCTCTTCAATGAGCTGCTTTAAGCTCCAGCCGGCACAGTAACCGGTCAGCATGGAGAGATCATGCAGATGCAGATCGGCGTTGCGGTGCGCGTCGGCGATTTCTTCATCGTAGATTTCACTGAGCCAGTAGTTTGCGGTTATTGCCCCGGAATTGGACAGAATCAGTCCGCCCACGGAATAGGTGACGGTAGAGTTTTCTTTTACCCGCCAGTCGGATACCTTCAGATAGCCGTCCACAAGCCCCTTGTAGTCCAGTATTGTGGAACTCATATTACGGAGCTTTTCGCGGTTTTTGCGGTAAAGAATATATGCCTTGGCAACCTTGTCGTAGCCGGCTCTCTGCAGCGTTTTTTCAACACTGTCCTGTATAGATTCGACATCAATCGTATCATCCTTTGCCCTCGGAGCAAAATCCGCTGTTACCTGAAGGGAAAGAAGATTGATTACATCAGGGCTGTAAGGAATGCCGGTTGCGTCAAACGCCTTGGTAATGGCATGGGATATACGGGCTAAATTAAACTCGGCACTTCTGCCGTCTCGTTTGATGACTGTGTACATAGCTATTCTCCTCTGTTTATTGTATTGTTTTATCGTTCACACACCACGCAGCTCTGCGGCGGGTATATACGGTTTAACGGCATTGAGCAGCATTTCAAGCTCGGATTTTGTCATGACCGATACACCGCTGCCGAGCAAATTGCCTGAATCAACAAAGGGCTGGATAAAATATCGCTTTGCCCCATGGAGCCAACGCCCGATTTCCTGCATACCGTCAGGCGAATGAAAAGGATGGCAAACCGTTGTGCGGAACTCGTAGTCGATATTGCTGTTTTTAAGCAGTGCAGCGCTTTTTTCAACCTGTTCAATTACATCTGCGCCGCAGGTTTCTGCATACCGTGAGGGAGCATTCTTGATATCCATTGCCACATAATCAAGCAGCTTTTCGCGCAGAAGATGTTCAAGCATTTCGGGAACTGATCCGTTGCTGTCCAGCTTAACAAGAAATCCCATCCTTCTGATACGGCGAAGCAGGTCGGGCAGGCTTGGGTACAGCGTCGGCTCGCCGCCGGTGATGCAAACACCGTCCAGCTTACTCCTTCGGGAAGAAAGGAACTCAAACAGCTCATTTTCCGAAACGGTTTTTCTGTCGTTTCGCGGGAAAACGAGCTCGGGATTATGGCAATAAGGGCAGCGGAGATTGCAGCCCGTCAAAAAAACCGTGCAGGCGACTTTATTCGGAAAATCCAGCAGGGTCACCTTCTGTAGGCCGCCGATCATGTTATCACCTCCGGTTTATGAGTCTTGTATTATCAGTATACATGATGTAGCTGTAAAAGTCAATGAAAAAATCTACATATAGTATGTGTATGAAAAATATAAGACTAAATATGGTGTTTTAATATATTGACAGACTGAATGCTCCGGAGAGAATGGGCAAACAAATCATGTATGTACGGATACAGAGAAATCTGTCTGCGGAAACTGTTTTCGGGGAGGCGGACGATAAGCGTTATGCGGTCCCTCCGCTTTTTTTATCGGTATATTACGAAAAAACTGCAAGCCTATCCGAAAAAGGATGTGCTTGCAGTTTTTAGGCTCGGGCTGTTTTTTTCACAGCTCTGTATTATTCATTCATTTTTAAAAAACGCTACAACAACAGCCCCGGGCCCAACATGGGTCCCGATAACGCTTCCGACGGTCGTATAGCGGATTTCTTTCAGGTTGCCTTCCCAGATATGACGGCTGTCCTCAATATATTTCAGCAGCAGTGCGTCAGAGATTCCGCTGTAGCCAAGCAAAACAGGTTTGCTGAAATCAATGCCGCCGACCCTGTTGATTTCCTGAATGAGCAGATTGTTGCCCATTTTAGAGCCGCGCGCTTTTCCGAGCAGCTGAATTTCCCCGTCAATGACGGATAGCACAGGCTTAATATTCAGCACCCCGCCGGCGAATGCGGCTGTCTTTGAAATACGACCGCCGCGCTTGAGATATTCAAGGGTGTCTACCAGTGCCACAATAATAATTTTTTCCTTTTCCTTCTCCAAAGCCTGCTTTATTTCTTCTGCCGACATTCCTTCGTCCAGAAGCCTAAACGCAAGCTCCACCAGAATTCCCGTGCCCATCGCCGCGCTTCTGCTGTCTACTACATAGACGTTTTCATAATCCGCTGCCGCGATCACGGCACTTTGATGCGTACCGGAAAATTCGGATGCAAGGGTAATAACAATTGCTGCCTCTCCTGCCTGCTTTGCTTTTTCAAGCTCCCGAATAAAGGCGGCAGGGGTCGCCTGACTGGTAGTCGGCAGCGTGTCACTTTCTATGAGCTTTTCGTAGAATGTTTTGTTGTCGATGGTCACACCGTCGAGGTATTCCTCCTGACCGAAATGAACGGTCAGGGGTACTGTATATACCCGCGCTTTGATTTCGGGACTCAAGTCTGCTGTGGAATCAACAATAATTCTTGTTTTCAATTTGATTACATCTCCTTATGCTTTGCAATTCTGGGCGATATCGTCCAGAATTCTGCTGATAGCGGAAAGAGTGCAGTAAAATGCCGCTCTTTCGTCCTTTGTGAGGGTGCAGCCGATTATATCAAGGACTTCACTGATTTTTTCGGCAATTCTTTTGCCTGCCGCCTGACCTTTATCCGTCAAATAAAGCGGACTCTTGTAACGCTTGGAGCAGTCGGTATTTCGATAAATGAATCCGTTGTCTTCAAGATAGCATAATGCACGGGAAACAGTCGCCTTGTCCTCCTCGCAGTGCTCGCACAGCTCTGCCGCGGTCACACCGTCCAAGGAATAAATATAGTACAGGCAGGATATATGTGTGCTTCTCAAATGATAGGCAGTCATTTCCTGATTTTTTATTTTTCGTATGTCACGGCTGATTCTGTTGATTAGAACCGTAAACATCTCGAATCTTTCCTGCATGGCAGCACTTCCTCTCACAGATGTTGAAGTCTCAACAATTATATTTTATCACAAAAAGTTGAAATGTCAACATCTTTTTTGTCGGATTATAACCTTACAAACGGATAACGGCGGAATAATTCTATAAATGAACACATACTCCTTAAGGTGCGCTGCCGGCTTTAGCGTTACGGCTGACAAGCCAGGCGGTCATGTCCCGCAAGGTCTCCTCAATCGGGCGCGGCCGATAGGCAAACCTCTCCGATGCGGCATCATGGGTAAAGCGTCCGTTTGAACCTAGAACAGCAATGGAATAAGGCGTGAAGAAAAGCGGTTTTTTCTCTTTCAGACAGCGGCGTTCACAGTATGGCGCCGCAAGCCTTGCGAGCTTTAACGGCAAGCATATGGGACGGTATATCAGCTTGGCAGCCTTTCCGACGATCCGCAGCATCCTGCGGATGGTAATGTAATGCCCGGACAGAATGTAACCCTTGCCCGGTTCGCCGCTTTCCGCACAGGCCAGAATTCCTTTTGCCACATCCCGTACATCTACAAAATCATATCCGCCGCGCACCGCAAAGGGCAGCTTCCCGGCAAGAAAGGACTTTGCCATTGATGTAAAGCTTCCGCCGGACACATCCCCCGGGCCGATGATTCCGGAGGGAAAAACAATGCTGACGTTAAGTCCCTGCCGTGCCGCGCTAAAGACCAATTCCGTTGCGGCTGCTTTGCTTTTGGCATAATCGCCGTCTACAAGTCCCGGAGAAAACTCGCAATCCTCTGTAATGACGCAATTCTTAGGTTTTTCCGGTATAGCGTGTACAGAGCTGACATAGATCATTTTTCCTATGTGATGCTCAAGACATTGACGGACGACCTTACATGTGCCGCCTATATTGACCTGATAGAGCTTTGAGCCGGATCTCGAGGCGACCGAGATAATGCCGGCACAGTGAATTACGCAGGTGTTGTTATCGGCATCCGCAAAGAACCGCTCAAGCGAGTCATCCTCGCATACATCGCCGATGACTGTATGAACCTCTTCGGGGAGCAAAGCCGCATAAGGGTCATTGCGCAGCACCAATGCGTCTACCCGAACATTGCGCCGTACCAGTTTTTCAATGATTGCCCGACCGAGAAAACCTGTGGAGCCGGTGATCAAATATCTGTTGTACATATAGAAAACCTCCTTAGGCAAACGAGAATAATCCGAACCCGTTTTTTGAGCGCGGATTTCTCGCATTGCCGCGTTAAAATACTCGTTAATCCATTAGGATTAACTGCGTTTTGTGCCTTGCTCTGCAAAAAATCCGCTACTCAAAAAATCAGCGACCCAAAACGAGCGCAATTTTCGTGTGGATTTTTATGCGGAGGATGCGATAAGGCTTTCGCCTTATAAAGACGACAAATGAAAATACGCCGAAAATACGCCGTTTTGGGCGGATTCGGATTATTCTCGCTTGCCTAAGATAACCGTACAGGTGTTGACTATCTTTCACAAGTATAGTATACTTAATAAAAAAGATAAAAGCAATCGGCACTCACGGTCTATCTGAAAGAAAAACAACATTTCACCCATAAGTGTTGCCAAACTTTGTAAACTTTTTTCGGAGGAATTTTGAATGGAGAAAAAAGACGCCAGAAAGCGCTATACACAAATGGTGCTTAAGCAGTCTTTACTGAAGCTGCTAAAAGAAAAACCGGTCAACAAAATTACCGTAAAAGAGGTGTGCGAGCTGGCACAGCTGAACCGGGCGACCTTCTACGCACATTACAGCGATTGCTTCGCACTGCTGGAGAGTATTGAAAACGAGCTTATCGGAGCGTTTGAACAGTCCCTTCGTTACGTAAACTCATTTGATGTTACAGCTCTTATAGAAGCTATTTACGATATGATCGATCGGAATCGGGAGGCGTGCAGTGCTCTGATTCTCGGAAATACAAGCTCAACGGTTCTTAAGCGGATGATTGCGCTCGCAAAGAAGGACAGTATTGCTTACTGGCGAAGGGAGCTGCCCATGGCACGGGATGCGGAGCTTGAAATGATGTATACCCATCTGTCTAACGGCTTGATGCATGTTGTTGTGGAGGATTATAATCGGTACAGCAAAGAGGAAATTATTCGCTTTGTCAGCCGGGTGGTGAAGAACAGCCTTTCGCTGTTCAAAAAGCCGGCAGAGGCTTTTGCGTAACTCAAAGAAAAATCAAAGAGAGGAATAGCTGTTATGAAAGAAAACAGAAAACTGTTAAGAGAGGTTCTGAACGATATCCGCCGTGATATGACCGATGAAGAGGTATTAAATCTGCTGGCGGACAGCAAGATTTCGGTACAGCCCGAAAGCGAAAAGGAAAAGTATACGCCGGGACAGCGTGCGGCGGATTCCATTGCAAAATTTGCCGGAAGCTGGGCATTTATATTTTCTTTCTGCGGGATTCTGATTCTGTGGATGGTTGTGAACGTTCTGCTGGCAGCCCGGGCGTTTGATCCGTATCCGTTCATTCTGCTGAATTTGGTTCTGTCTTGTGTGGCGGCTATCCAGGCACCGCTTATTATGATGAGTCAGAACCGTCAGGAGGAAAAGGATCGCCGCCGCGCCGAAAATGATTATAAAGTCAACCTGAAAACCGAGATAATGATTGAGGATCTGTACGATAAGGTAAACGCCATTCTCGCAAAGCAATCGGCGCTTGAACGGCAGGCTCGGGGAGATAACAACGAAGAGCGGAAAACAGCCGAATAATTTAAGGCGAGGGCTATCCGCCTTCGCCTTTTGGAAATATCTGTTATAGACCTTGTGCCGGGAGATTGAAACTCATCAGCCCTTACTGTTTGCAATGGCCTGATCAATCAGCTTTTGCAGCGTCTCTGCCTGTTTCTTTGCGGTTATCGCACCGACAATCGGTTCGCCTACGATGTTGCCGTTCTTGTCAACAACATATGTTGTGGGATATGAGTACAGTCCGGAGGTGAGCTTTCCGGCCTCGCTTTTTGAATCAAACCAAATATTTTTGTAGGATACGCCCTTCTTTGTCAGAATGTCCTTTGCATCCTTTATCGCCGTTTTATCTCCGTCAAGAGTGAATGAGTTGATTCCGACTACCGCACCGCCTTTTTCAGAAAGCTTTTTGTTCAGCGCTTCCAGGTCGGCAAGCTCACCCACGCAGGGGCTGCAGGTGGTAAACCAGAAATTTACTACGGTAACGGTGTTTCCCGCAAACAGTGTGCTGCTCTTCACTTCGTTTCCGTCAAGATCCTTACCGTCAAATGCGGGGAATTTCATCGGATCTTTTTTTTCTGTCGGCTTGCCGTTTTCCGCCGGAACGCTCATATCACCGTCGGACGGCTTTTTTCCGCAGCCGGGGAACTTTTGCTCAAGAACCGTCAGCTTTCCCTCAATCTTACGAATCTGTTCGGCACCTTCGTTAAGCAACTTCAACTCATCCGCTTTGAACTGGCTCTTGGCGCCGTCGATCGTTTTAAGCAGGAAATCGCCGTAATTTCCTCCGTCCTCAATCATCGCCATACCTTTATTGGCAGATAGGAATACTTTCTCCCAGAGCTCGCTGTTTTCGGAAAGAATGGCATTTTCCTGCTCCATCAGTTTTTGATGAAGCTCGGTTGCTTCGTCCTTCGTACCCGGCTCCTTTGCTATCAGGTCGGCAATTTCAGCCTTTTTGTTTCCGTTGCTTTTCCCGTTGTCTTTGCCCGTGCCGCAGGCGGCAAGGCCGAATATCAGCAGGAATGCGGTCAATACTGTTAAAATTCTTGTTGTTTTCATAGTGTTTACTCCTTTTCCGTATCGGATATTTGTTTTGGCGTTTCTGTCTTTTCTGCGGGTCGATCTGTTTCTTTTCCGTTGCCGAAGCCATAGCGGAAGCTTACGGCCTTGGTGGGGCAGGCACGGACGCACATGCCGCAGCGGATGCATTCGGTGTGGTTGGGCGCTTTGGTTACATCCACATCCATCTTGCACGCCTTTGCGCATTTTCCGCAGGAAACACATTTGTGTTTGTCAACCTTCATTCCGAAAAGCGATACCTTGTTAAGCAGCGCATAAAATGCGCCCAGCGGACACAGCCACTTGCAGAACGGACGGTAGAAAAGCACACTCAACACGATTACTGTAATCAGAATGCCGAGCTTCCACGAAAAGAGCGTACCGAGCGCGGCGCGAATGCCGGAATTGACGGCGGCGAGAGGTATCGCTCCCTCAAGCACTCCCTGCGGGCAAAGGTACTTGCAGAAAAACGGATCTCCCATACCGACATCGTTTGTGATAAGCATTGGCATCAAAACCACCATAAAAAGCAGAACTGCGTATTTTATGTAGGTCAGCGGCTTCAGCTTTTTGGTGGAGATCTTTTTGGTCGGAATTTTGTGCAGCAGCTCCTGAAACCATCCGAACGGACACAGAAAACCGCAGATAAAGCGGCCGAGCAGCACACCGAGCAGAATGAGAAATCCCGTGATGTAGTAGGAAAAGCTGAATTTCGACGATCCCACCACTGCCTGAAACGAGCCGATAGGACAGGCACCCGATGCCGCCGGGCAGGAATAACAATTGAGCCCCGGTACACAGACAGCCTTTCCTTTTCCTTGATAAATTCCGCCCTTCAGGAAATTAGGCAGATGAAGGTTGGTCAACAGTACCGCTCCCGCTTGGATAAGTCCCCGAAAGCGTGAAAGAAACTGCGATACGCCGCCTTTTTTCTTCTTCACATTTTTGTTATCCAATTCCCACACACTCCAGACACAGCCGGATTGCCTTGCTCAGCACGGTATCCGCCTCACCTCGCAAGATCCCGTAACACAGCATCGCGGCTCCGCAGATAAGCAGCGCAGCCTGAATTACGGCTTTTTTCGATCGAATCAATTCGGTCACCCCTTTCTTTTGTGTTCTCATTGTAGCACAGAGGATATAAAATTCCCGTTAAGAACGAAAACTTAACAAAAATTTTATTTTCATGTGATATAATATCCGCAGAAGGTCCTGCCGCGCACTACGGTGGTATTGACGGTCTCGCAAAAATACCGCTGCAAGCAAGCATTTTTGCTTCGCGGTATAATATAGTTGAAAAAACCGAAAAAAACGGAAGGAGATTTCCTATGCATATTTTAGTGGTTGAAGATGAACGCGCTTTATGTGAGACGATAGTCCGCAGTCTCAGGCGGCTCGCTTACAGCGTGGATTTTTGCTGCGACGGAAACAAAGCGATTGAGCTGCTCGGTGTGGAGCGGTACGATCTTGTTTTACTGGATCTGAATCTGCCGGGGGCGGATGGTATGACGGTGCTCAGAACGCTGCGGCAAACCGACAAAGATACAAAGGTGCTGATTCTTTCGGCGCGCAGTGAGGTCGCTGACAAGGTGGAGGGGCTGGATGCCGGGGCAAATGATTATCTGGCAAAGCCTTTTCATTTAGAGGAGTTGGAAGCGAGAATACGCAGTCTTACTCGCCGTCAGTTTACACAGAATGATGTGGTTCTTACCTGCGGCAAGCTTTCCTTTGATACTAAGACCCGTATTGCCTCGGCTGACGGACAGGAGCTGTCGCTTACCCGAAAGGAAATCGGGATACTTGAATACCTGCTGCTCAATCAGGGTCGGCCCGTCAGTCAGGAAGAGCTGCTTGACCATGTATGGGATAACAGTGTGGATAATTTCAGCAATTCGATAAGGGTACATATTTCCGCTCTGCGGAAAAAGCTGCGCGCAGCCCTTGGTTTTGACCCTATCCGCAACCGAATCGGGGAAGGGTATGTTACGGAGGAAGAAAAATCGTGAAAAAGCTGTCCATGCAATGGCGGATTACCTTAATGACGGTACTTCTCATCGGAGCAACCTGTGTTTTTATGAATGTTCTGATCGGATATTCCGGCAGGCATTATATGGATTCCATAGGCTCTTATATTTCGGGCAGCGGTGAAACGGACAGGGGAGAACCGGAGTATTTTGATCCTGAACAAAAGAAGCTCGACGAGGAATTGACAATTGTTGTACACGGGGCGCAGGAATCATTTATTACCACCAACTGGTATATCACGGCGGCGGTAACGGTCTTCGGCGGCGCGCTTGCGTATTTTTTAAGCGGACACGCACTGAAGCCACTGCGCACTTTTACTTCTCAAGTGGAAAAGGTTCAGCTGAACAATCTGACGGACATGAAGATCAACGAAAATGTTCTGCCGGAGTTCAGGCAGCTCAGCCGGTCGTTCAATCAGATGCTTGAACGCCTTGATGAAGGCTTTACCGCACAGCGGCAGTTTACGGGGAACGCCGCTCATGAGCTGCGCACGCCGCTTTCGCTGATGCAGGCACAGCTTGAACTGTTTTCCGCGGAGCATCCCGAGGTATCGCGGGAAACGTCGGATTTTCTGCGCCTGCTGCGCGAGCAGACCGAACGCATGACGCAAATGACGAAAACACTGCTTGAAATGAGCGAGCTCAAGACGGTACCTTGCACCGACCGTATTGAATTGGCTCCTATGGTTGAGGAGATTTTTGCCGACCTTGCTCCGCTTGCGGACAGAAACGGCATAATCCTTGAAAGTGAAGGCGACGGAGCTATGATCGGCAGTGACACGCTGATTTACCGTATGCTCTTTAATCTGACCGAAAATTCCATACGCTACAATCGCCCGAACGGAACGGTGCGTATTATGATTACCGATGAAAAAAATCGGTTAGTCATTCGGGTCACAGATACCGGCTGCGGCATACCGGAGAAATACAGAGAAAGCATTTTTCAGCCATTTTTCAGGGTGGATAAATCCAGGAGCAGAGAAAACGGCGGCGTGGGATTGGGACTTGCCTTGGTGTGGGAGATTGTTGCGCTGCACGGCGGCGAGATTCGGGTTGAGGAAAGCTCGGAAAACGGGACGACTGTAGCAGTGAAGCTCCCGACAGACATGAAAACAAAGTTACTGTAAAGTGAAAATGCAGGCACAGCTTTTGATTCTTACGGTTTTGTGACAATTTTCAGGCGTTTTTACGGTGAATCGGCTTCCTAGCTTTGATATACTTAAATTGCGGTAAGGAGACGAGGCAATATAAACGGACAAATTTTCCGCTATGGGAAGCATTGTACCCTGATTGTATTGTCTAAAAAACCGCAAATAAAATTAAAGGAGCGCTTACTATGAAAAGCAAAAAAACCGTATTTACATCACTTCTCACTCTCGTACTTGCTCTGAGCATTGTTACCGTTTCCGCAGCTGCTGTTTCGGCAAATGCGAAGAAGTCGGGAGAATGTGCGAACGATCCGTGCATTGCCGCCGCAGAGCCTTCAGGCGAATGTGTCGGACAGCCGCTTGAAGGCTTTGTTAAAAATCTGAGCTTTCTGAGCGAACAGGAGAAATCGGCTCTGCTTGCGGACCTTGCCGAGATTGAAACGCTGGAAGCGCAGATTGATGAGCTTTACTGTCGCTTGACGGACGAGAACACAGATCGGCTTTACGGTGAAATCGACGCTCTCTATGAAAAGCTCGACTCGGTTCTTGAACGCAACGCGGAGCTTTGGGAACGCGTCAACGATGAGTATGACGAAAAAATCGCGGCAAACGAGCCGGACATGATTTTGAACTGAACGACACAGACCTTGCGGTCTGCGAAAAATCAAACAAACCGCACGCACGGAGCCGTGTCCGTACGGCATGGCTCCGAATCGGTTTTTTGGGGGTACTATGAAACAGCTTATCTATATTGCGGAGGATGAAAAAAACATAAGAGAAACTCTTCGGAGCTTTCTTGAAAATGACGGATATGAGGTGTGCGCGTTTGAAACAGGCGACGCACTTTTAAGCGCGTTTTTTAAAAGACGCTCCGATCTTGTTATTTTGGATATTATGATGCCCGGGACCGACGGACTTACCTGCTGCCGCCTCATCCGTGAAAAGAATAATGTTCCCATCATTCTTCTGACGGCAAAGGATACCGAATACGACTATGTAAACGGTATTCTGCAAGGCGGCGACGACTATCTGACCAAGCCGTTTCGCCCGACGGTTCTCCTGATGCGTGTTAAAGCTCTTCTTCGCCGCGTGGAGATGGAGCGGGGCAAAGCTCCGACGGACAGGGATATTACCGTCGGAGATTTGCGCTTTTCGGGTGATGAAAAGCAGCTTTTCTGCAGGGAAAAGCCTCTTGCGCTTTCCCCGAACGAGCTGAAGATGCTCCTCTTTCTGATGCGCGGCGAGGGCAAAGCGTTGTCAAGGGATGAGCTGCTCACCCACATTTGGGGCTACAATGACGAGGTGGAAACCAGAGTGACCGATGAAACACTGCGCCGCATACGCAGCAAGCTCTCCTCGGCAGACAGCAGGGTGCAGATTGAGACGGTCTGGGGGTACGGCTACCGCCTGCGATCGAACGGAGGTGGGAAATGAAGCATATAAAAAGAAAAATCACCTTATCCGTTCTCGGTACAATGCTGTTTGTTTTTGCGGCGCTGCTTGCCACCGTTAATATCTTTATTCCGGAATATCTGACATCAGAGGCGCAGAAGGCGATAATTTTGGAGGATGAGCGTAAGGACCCTGTCCCGCTTACCGAAGCAACGGACTTTGAGGAGGAGCATTTTCTTATGTCCGGCGTTCGGTATCTTGAAGTTGAAGAGGGTCTCGCAGAATCGGAGCACCTTTCAAAAGCCGAATATCAATTGAGGAAATACTGCCGAAAGGAAAAGCCGACAGCCGGTGAATTTCATACACTGAAAACCGGCGGCAGCCGATTTGTTTTCCGTATAACACATGTCGAAGCCGATGAATATGAGGATGCATATTCGTATATTCTGTATGTGGATGTCGGAGCGGTTATGCAGTATTCGGCATATCTGAACGCCGTTTTTTTCGCGGTACTGGCAGTGCTCAGCGTGCTGGTCTGTCTCTTCGGCAGGAAGCTCGGCGGCTATGTTGAAAGGGCGCACGAATCCCAGAAATGGTTTTTTCAGAATGTGTCGCACGAGCTGAAAACGCCGATGATGGCTGTTCAGGGCTGCGCCGAGGGCATCCACACCGGGGTTTTGGATCCTGTGAAAGCATCAGGAGCGATTCTGGAAGAGGCGGAACAGATGTCCGATTTGGTGGAGGAGCTGCTCGCGCTCTCCCGATTGGAGTCGGGACAAGCCAATGCCGAGTTCCGTTTTACGGATATCCGTGAGGTTTTATATGACTGCCTGCGCAGTACGGAACAACTGGCGGAGCAGAGAAAACTGTGCATCACCCCGTGCTTTGACGAAGATCCTGTTTTGGTGAACTGCGATGAGGTTCAGCTCCGCCGTGCGTTTACAAATATCATCACCAACGCACTGCGGTATGCGAAAAAGGAAATACAAATTGAATGTAAGGCAGACAGGGGGAAAGCCATTGTTCGTATCCGTGACGATGGAGAAGGCATTGCGCCTGAACTTTTACCTCACATTTTTGACCGCTTTTACAGCACCCGCAAAGGGGGAGCAGGGATCGGGCTTTCGCTCGCAAAGGAGATTGTATCATTGCACAAAGGCACAATATCCGCGTCAAACGACGGCGGCGCATTGTTTGAAATCAGCCTTCCGCTGAAAAAAACGGTATAATTATTCCCGGTAACCGTTTTACAGATACTCTTACAAAAACAAAACCCAATGTGAAAGGAAATCGTATTATGAAGAAGATTATTGCACTTGCACTTGCCGCAGCTTTGCTGCTCTCGTTTACCTCTTGCGCAAAGCAAAACGGTACAGGCACATCCTCCGGCGCCCTCAAAGGGCAGCCGAAAAATGCTTTGGAAATCCTTGAAAAGGTCTGGAGCAAGTATTCGGCCGACGAAAAATTTTCCGCAACAGGCGGTTCCGAAAAGCATATGAAGGAAGATAAGCCCGGCAAATTCGATGTAACCGACGCGGAAGCCCTTGACTTTGAACTCGGCTTCCCGAAGGCAAACGCTTCCGAGATTGACGATGCCGCGTCGCTTATGCATATGCTGAATCAGAACAACTTTTCCTGCGGCGTATACCATGTTAAAGGCTCCGGAAACGCCGAAGCACTTGCAGGTAAAATTAAAGAAAACATTCTTGCACGCCAATGGATGTGCGGATTCCCCGAAAAGCTCGTCATTCTGACCGTCGGCGATTATATCGTTTCCGTCTTCGGCGCCAAGGAACTGACGGACACCTTTACAGCAAAGCTGTCGGCTGAATACAGTTCGGCAAAACAGCTTTTCGATGTGCCTATCGCATAAGACAAAGCTATGCTGTTTTCAAGTATAACGTTTCTGTACTGCTTTCTGCCGTGTGTTCTGCTTGTGTATTTCGCCGTTCCCGACCGTATGAAGAATCTCGTGCTTCTTTTGGCAAGCCTGTTCTTCTACGGTTGGGGAGAGCCGAAATATCTCGTTTTTATGCTTGCGACGGTAACGCAGTCGTATATTGCCGCGCTTTTGATTGAACGCTTTCGCGGGACGAAAATTGCCAAGCTGGCGCTTGCCGTTTCGGCGGTCGCAGGTCTCGGTCTGCTTGCATATTGCAAATATGCGGACTTTTTTATCGGAAACTTCAATGCGGTGACCGGTCTTTCCGTCCCGCTTCTCAGGGTGGCTCTGCCGGTAGGCATCAGCTTTTATACATTTCAGATTTTAAGTTATGTCATAGATGTTTATCGCGGAGATGTGCCGGCACAGCGCAATTATATTGATCTTGCCATGTATGTGGCGATGTTCCCGCAGCTGATAGCCGGTCCCATTGTCCGCTATTCGGATATTGTCGGGAGTCTGAAAAACCGAAAAACCACGCTTGCCGATGCGTCTCAGGGAATCACGCGCTTCCCCGCAGGTCTTGCAAAAAAGATTCTCCTCGCAAATTCCGCAGCGCTTATCGTGTCCGAATTCAAGGCTTACGGTGAGAAAACCGTGCTGTTTTACTGGCTGTATGCCGCGGCATATATGCTCCACATATATTTTGATTTTTCCGGGTATTCGGATATGGCGATAGGACTCGGGCGCATTTTCGGATTCCGTTTTTGCGAAAATTTCAACTATCCGTATATCTCCGCAAGCATAACGGAGTTCTGGCGCCGCTGGCATATCTCTCTCGGCGGCTGGTTCCGCGACTACCTTTATATTCCCCTCGGCGGAAACCGTGTAAAGCCTATACGGCACGTTTTTAACATTCTTGTCGTCTGGGCGGCTACCGGCTTTTGGCACGGAGCATCTTGGAATTTCATTCTGTGGGGACTTCTTTTTGCGGTGCTTTTACTGTTTGAAAAATACATTCTGCACCCGAAAAGACGGCATGCCGTGTTTATGCACATCTACACTATGCTGTTTGTCGTGCTCGGTTTCGTGCTGTTCGATTCGGCAAGTATTAACGATGCGTTTATGAGCTTTAAGTCCCTGTTCGGGCTTGCGGGAATCCCCGCCGTGAACACGGTATCGTTTTATTATCTGAAAAGTAATCTCGTACTGCTTATTATAGCTTTGCTCGGCGCAACCCCTTTGCCTAAAATGATTTATAAGAAAATCGGAGGAACGGCGGGCGGAAGCCGGGTTCTTGCCGTTTTAACGCCGATAGCGACGGTCGCGTCAATTGCCGTATGCACGGCATATCTGATCGACGGTTCGTTCAATCCGTTCGTTTATTTCCGGTTCTGACTTACGGCTTTAAAACTTTTCCCGGAGGAGTAGCGTGAAAAATCACGCTAAAAATAATAAAAACGCCTGTTTCTCGCCTTTGTTACCAAAGGCAACCGAAACAGATGCGATATAATAATCACCATTTCAGTGATTTTTATCGCATTTTGTGTCTTGGAAAGAAATGGTGATTATTATGAAGAAAACCCAACAAATACTTACATTGGTTTTGTCACTCGGATTTATTGCGGTTTTTGCCGCTTGGTTTTGGATTTTGCCCGATGCCGAAGAATCTGTAACAGAAAGACGGCATTTGGCGAAATGCCCGACGCTCTCTCTTTCGTCCGTTGCAAACAGCAGCTTTATGAGCGGCTTTGAAAAATATATGCTCGATCAGTTTCCGCTGCGGGACGGCTTTCGGGCACTCAAAGCCGCCGCAAACGCGGGGGTGTTTATGCAAAAGGATAACAACGGACTTTATTCCGTCGGAGAGCACCTCTCAAAGCTTGATTTTCCGACGGACTTTGACTCGGTCGACCGCGCCGCACAGCGTTTTCGGTATGTGCATGACACTTATCTGCGGAATAACGGAATAAAGACATATCTGTCGGTGATACCCGATAAAAATGTCTTTATCGCATCGCCGAACGGCTATCCCGATAAGGATTACAAGGCTCTTGCCGAACGCCTCGTAAACGGATTCCCCGAGGCAAAGTATATTGATATTTCAGGGCTTCTGTCGGCTGATGATTTCTATTACACCGATTCTCATTGGCGGCAGGAAAAAATCATGACGGTTGCCGACGAAATTGCGGATAAAATGGGCGCGGAGCGGATAGGACAGTGTGAAAAGCATGACGCGGGCGTTTCTTTTTACGGCGTCTATTACGGTCAGGCAGCCCTCACGCACGCGCCGGAGCGCCTTTTCTATCTCGATAACGCGGTGATACGGGGTCTTAAGGTGTATAATGCCGAAGCATCGTCCGATATCCCGGTTTACGACCTCGCTGCCGCCGCGGGACGCGATCCTTATGAAATGTTCCTCGGCGGTGCGCGCTCGATTATCAGGATTACAAATCCGAATGCTGCGAAGGAACGCCGGCTCATCGTTTTTCGGGATTCGTTCGGCAGCAGTATAGCGCCGCTTCTTGCCGCGGGTTATTCCGAGATAACGCTTGTCGATATCCGTTATATCGCGCCTTCCGCTCTCGGAAGACTGATCGACTTTGCAAAAGCGGACGATGCGCTGTTTCTTTATTCCGCGTCGGTCATCAACAACAGCGAGACGATAAAGTAACGCGGAACCGAGGCTGCGATGAAAATGAAAAAGCTGCCCGCACCGTGTAGGGATTCGGTGCGGGCAGTCTCGAAAGGAATATAAAACGAAGGAATTATTATAATGTCTACTGAATAATTGCAAAGGTACTTTTGAATTGTTCGGCAGGCATTATTATAAACGGAACATTTTCTGTTTTTTTACGATAAAAGTTCAAGGAAGCTTGTCTGAACAGTAGGGCAGTGAAGCAAGGGCGCGCAAGCCGTCAATGTCTGTCAGTTCAACACATCCCTTTGATTTGTAAATCAGCTTTTTGTCATTCAGCTTTTTCAGAGTTTTGGTTACTCTTTCTCGGCTCGTTCCTATGTACCGCGCAATATAGTCGTGAGTGAGGTGTATATGCGTCTTTCCGTGTCGGTCATATTCGGCAACAAGAAAAACGGCAAGACGCTTTTCCAGACCGTGAAACAGAATCCATTGCACCGAATCCATAACCAGATTAAAGCGTTCGGCAATCAACTCATAGGCAAAGCAGCGAAAATACAGGTTGTTTCGCATCAGCTGCTCCATAATCGACATATTGACAACGAGAACCCTACTGCGGCAGTCTGATGTGAGAAACACCTGAAAGGATATTTGGTTGAACAGACTCAGGGCAGAGAATATACAAATACTTTGATCGTGAAGAGAAAACAGGGTGATCTCTCTGCCGTCGGGTGACAGTAAATACGCACGGATTCTGCCCTCAACCAGCATCATAAGACCGATGTCCTCGCCCGCCATGGAATGAAGGATGTATGAGTCTCTGTCAAAGGTACGAATATAGGCGTTATTGCGAAGCATATCCTTTTCGGCATTGTTCAAATGCTCCCAGAACGGCAGCGCATGAAGATGTTTTGTCGTTGTGCTCATCGGGTACACTCCTCTCAATATATAATTATTATATCATGCGTCGGCACCGT